>Ga0325401_1007769_pt1 | contig 10417 bp, 10 predicted proteins | sample PopdelMetagenome_FD_205666 | JGI IMG/M metagenome (GOLD analysis project Ga0325401, IMG submission 205666) | Populus deltoides microbial communities from Bellville, Georgia, United States - Xylem-PdKOR-R2 | ecosystem: Host-associated > Plants > Phyllosphere > Stem > Wood/Secondary xylem | place...
GTGAGCGCACCCCCGCGCGCGCCGACTCCCTGCTGCCCCACCTGGCCAGGGGCCTGGAGGACGAGCTCGTCGAGCGGCTCGTCGCCGCCGGGGCGCTGGAGCGCCGCGAGGAGCGGGTCTGGAAGATCTTCCCCCGCACCACGCTGCCCGCCGTCGACCCGACCGCCGAGCGGTCTGTGCGCGACCGGGTCGCGTCCGCGCTGCGCGGTGGGCGCGCCGAGGACGAGCGCACGGCCGCCCTCGTCGCGCTGCTCAGCGTCAGCGGCACCCTGTCGAAGGTCGTCGACCCCGCCCAGGTGGGCATGAGCAAGCGCGACCTGGAAGCGGCCGGCAAGGCGGTGGCCTCCGACGACCGCATCGCCGGGAGCGTCAAGCGCGCGCTGGAAGCCGTGGACACGGCCGTGATGGTCGCCGTCATGGTGCCGACGATCGTGGCGACGACCAGCAGCTGAGCCGCCGGCACGAGCCCGCGCAGCCAGCGCCCTCCGGCGCGGTGCGAGGTGCCAGCGACACCGGCGCCTGGGCAGCAGGGCGCCGGAGCCTTCGTCAGGACCCGTCGGTGGTGCTGCAGGACGTCAGGGGCGAGGGGTCTGCGACCCGGCGGCAGCGGCCACGACGGCCAGGTCGTCGACGGTGGTGAGGCCGATGTCGTTCCTCGGGCTCACGGGGTGCAGCCCACCGCTGTCGTCGACCTGCCAGGCCGCCTGGTCCTCGTTCAGCTGACCGAACAGGCGACCACCCGACCGGCTGCTGAGGGCGAGCACGTAGTCGGTGCCCGGCCCGGTGGGCAGCGGCCGGTCGGTGCACAGCCCCTGCTGGACCTCGACCTCCTCACCCACGGCCACGTCGCCCTTGAGGACCCCTGTCACCCGGACGGTGATGGCGGTGGCGACGACGCCCGGCGGCTGGTCTCGGGGAGGCGGGTCGGCGCGCACCTCGTACTGGCGCGAGGGGCCGGTCGCCGTCACCCGCAGCACGGCGTCTGCCGTCGAGACGAGCTCCGCTGCGTCGGTGTACCACTGGTACTCGGCGGCGCAGTGGGCCTCGACCACAGGGACCACGGGGACCGTCGTGCCCGCCGGCGAGGGACCGGCGGCTGCCTCGACGGGCTGTGCACAGCCGGAGAGCACGACGACGGCGGCCACGGTTGACGTCGCCAGCAGGAACCGGGGGCGGTGCAGCAACGGGGACTCCTGTCGTGGGAGGTGGGCGCGGGGTCAGGGGTCGGTGAGGGTGCCGCCGGGCATCGCACGGGACGGGTCGCCGACGCGGCCCCCACCGACCGGGGCTGCACGACCCGCCGGTCGTGCGCTCCCCCTCCTCCCCGACGTCCTGCTCTCCACGACGCGCCGACCCCTCGTGCTGTTGCAGCAGCCTCGTCAGCCGCGGCGCGGCGCACCCCGGACGGGGCCCGCGCCTCGCCCGCGAGCCGCTCCGGGGCACGTCCTCGGTGCTGGAGCACCGGCCGGGGTGGAAGTCATGGGCATCGGGTGCTCCGGACGGGCGACCCCGCGAGGCCGCGCCCGCCCTCACCGCCGGGCCCGCGCCGATGGGGCAGCACGAGCCGCGCCAGCGGCACCGAGAGGAGATGGCCGTGAAGCTCCACGTGATCGTGCCCGCCGCCGTGCTGCTGTCGATCGCCGGTGCCGCCGCCGCGTACGCCGCCCCCGAGGACCCCGACAGCACCAGGACGGCCGCCGTCGCGCAGACCGCGCCCGTCGCCGAGACCGCCGCCGTCGCCGAGACCGCGCCGGTGGCGGGGGTCGCCACCACCGCCGGGACGGCCAGCACCGCGGAGGCCGGTGAGCGCGGCACCGCGGGGACCACGGCCTCCACCGCCGACACCGCCGACACCGCCGACACCGCCGACACCGCCGACACCGCTGACACCGCCCCCACCGCGAGCCGCGCCCTGGTCGACGTCACCGCGTCGGTCGGCACGGCGGGCACCGCGGGCACCCCCGGGTCGACCGGCACCGCGGGCGTGGTCGGTCTGACCGCCGACGTCGCCGGGGTCGGTGCCACCGCCACCGCCGGGACGGCCGGCGCGGTCGCCGGCCTCGCGGACGTCGCCACCACCGGGGTCGCCGGGGCCACCGCGGGCCTGGCCACCACGGCCGGAACGGCCACCACGGGCGTCACCGCGACGGTCGGGGGCGTCGCCGGCGTGGCCGCCACCGCGGGGCTCGCCCCCACGGGGACGGCCGGCCTGACGGCCGCCGTGGCGGTCCCCGGCATCACGGCGATCACGGCGTCGGTCGCTCCGACCGCCCTCGTTGCCGACGTCCTCGGCGGCGCGGGCGGTCTGGTGGGCGGGCTGCTCGGCGGCTGAGCCGGGACCGACCGGCCCCGGCGGGCCGGACCGGGGCACCGGCCCGGTCGGTACCGTGACCCGGTGCGCCTCGTCTTCGCCGGCACCCCGGCCGTCGCCGAGACGGCGCTGGAGGCCCTGCTGGCCTCCGACCACGAGGTGGTCGGCGTCGTCTCCCGTCCCGACACCGTCGCCGGCCGCGGCCGGCGCGCGGTGCAGAGCCCCGTCACCGTCCGCGCGCTCGCGGCCGGGCTGCCGGTGCTCCAGCCCCGCAGCGCCCGCGACCCGGAGTTCCTCGCGGGCCTGGCCGAGCTCGCCCCCGACTGCTGCCCCGTCGTCGCCTACGGCAACCTCCTGCCGCGGGCCGCGCTCGACGTCCCCCCGCTGGGCTGGGTGAACCTGCACTTCTCCCTGCTGCCCGCCTGGCGCGGCGCAGCACCGGTGCAGCGGGCCGTCATGGCCGGCGACGACGTCACCGGCACCACCACCTTCCTCCTGGAGGAGGGCATGGACACCGGACCCGTCCTCGGGACGACGACGACGGACGTGCGGCCCCGCGAGACCTCCGGCGAGCTGCTCGAGCGCCTCGCCGCCGACGGCGCCCGGCTGCTGGTGGCCACCCTCGACGGGCTGGAGTCGGGGGCGCTGGCCGCGGTGCCGCAGTCGTCCGAGGGCGTCAGCCACGCCGCCAAGGTCACCGTCGAGGACGCCCGCGTCCGCTGGGACGAGCCCGCCTTCGCCGTCGACCGCCGCGTCCGCGGCTGCACCCCGGCCCCCGGGGCCTGGACCACGGTGGTGCGGGCCGAGCAGGCCGGCGGGGTCGAGCGCCTGAAGCTGGGGCCGGTCGAGCCCCTGTCGCCCGTGTCCCTGGCCACCGCGCCGGAGTCGCCGCGCCTCGCGCCCGGGGAGGTGCGCGTCGAGGGCCAGGACGTGCTCGTCGGCACCGCCACCGTGCCCGTCCGCCTCGGAGAGGTGCAGCCCGCCGGCAAGCGGGCCATGCCCGCCGCCGCGTGGGCCCGGGGGGCCCGCCTCGAGGGCGGGGAGGTGCTGGCGTGAGCGACCGGCCCGACCGCCCCCAGCGCCCCGCCGGCCGACGCAGCGGTCCCGACCGCTCGCGTCCGTGGACCGCGAGCCGCCCCGCGGCCCGCCCCCGCACCGCAGACCCCGCCCGCCGCGTCGCCTTCGACGTGCTCCGCGCCGTCGAGGAGCAGGACGCCTACGCCAACCTCGTGCTGCCCCGCCTGCTGCGCGAGCAGCGCCTCGACACCCGTGACGCGGCCTTCGCCACCGAGCTCGCCTACGGCGCGCTGCGCGGACGAGGCACCTACGACGCCGTCCTCGCCGCCTGCGTCGACCGGCCCCTGGCCCAGCTCGACCCGCCGCTGCTCGACGCGCTGCGCCTGGGCGCCCACCAGCTGCTCGCCACGCGCGTCGCCCAGCACGCCGCCGTCTCCGAGACCGTCGCCCTCGTCCGCGGCGCCGTCGGCACCGGCGCGAGCGGCCTGGCGAACGCGGTGCTGCGCCGGGTCGCCGCCCGCGACCTCGCCGCCTGGCTCGACGAGGTCGCCCCGCCGAGCGAGGGTCCGGGCGCCGACCCGGTCGGCGCGCTCGCGGTCCGGGAGAGCCACCCGGCGTGGGTGGTCCGCGCGATGCGCGAGGCCCTCGTCGCCGCCGGCCGACCCGCCGGCGAGCTCCAGGCGCTGCTGGCCGCCGACAACGCCCGTCCGCTCGTGGCGCTCGCGGCCCTGCCCGGGCTGTCCGCACCCGGAGAGCTCACCGCCGCGGGCGCCGTCCCGGGCCGCTGGTCGCCCGTGGCCGCCGTGATGCCCGAGGGCGACCCGGCGTCGCTGCCCGCCGTCCGCGCTGCGCGCGCCCGGGTGCAGGACGAGGGCAGCCAGCTCGCGGCCCTCGCCCTGCTCGCCGCGCCGCTGCTGGGGGAGGGGGACGAGCACTGGGCCGACCTGTGCGCCGGTCCCGGCGGCAAGGCCGCGCTGATCGCCGCCACCGCGGCCCAGCGCGGGGCCCGGCTGCTGGCCGTCGAGGTGGCCCCCCACCGCGCCGAGCTGGTCGAGCAGGCGCTCGCCGGCGTCGTCGCCGAGCACCCCGGCACGGTGGAGGTGCTCACCGGCGACGGGCGCGCCGTCGGCGACGAGCGCCCCGGCGAGTTCGACAGGGTCCTGGTCGACGCCCCCTGCACCGGTCTCGGCGCGCTGCGCCGCCGCCCCGAGGCGCGCTGGCGGCGCACCCCCGCCGACCTCGCCGACCTCGCCCCCCTCCAGCGCGAGCTGCTCGCCTCAGCGCTGGAGGCGGTGCGCCCCGGCGGCGTCGTCGCCTACGTCACGTGCAGCCCGCACCCCGCGGAGACGCAGGCCGTGGTCGACGACGTCGTGCGGCGCCGCGCGAAGGCCGGTGAGCCCGTCGAGGTGCTCGACGCCCCGGCCGTCCTGCGCGAGCTGGCGGGCGTGGAGGACGCCGGCACCGGCCCGCGCGCCCAGCTGTGGCCGCACCTGCACGGCACCGACGCGATGAGCACCAGCCTGCTGCGCCGCCCCCTCTGAGACGCCCTGGGGGTCGGTCCGGCGACCGGCGGGGCGGGTGGCCGCCACCGGCCCCTAGGGTCGGCGGGTGGCCGTGACCATCGCCCCCAGCATCCTGTCCGCGGACTTCGCCAACCTCGAGGCCGAGCTGGGGCGGATCGCCACCGCCGACTGGGCCCACGTCGACGTGATGGACGCGCACTTCGTGCCCAACCTCACCCTGGGCCTGCCCGTCGTGCAGCGCCTGGCGCAGGTCAGCCCGGTCCCGCTCGACTGCCACCTCATGATCGCCGACCCCGACCGCTGGGCCCCCTCGTACGCCGAGGCCGGTGCCCACTCGGTCACCTTCCACGCCGAGGCCGCCTCCGCACCGGTGCGCCTGGCCCGCGAGCTGCGCGAGCGCGGCGCCCGCGCCGGCCTGGCGCTCAGCCCGGCCACCCCCGTCGAGCCCTTCCTGGACTGGCTGGGCGAGGTCGACATGGTCCTCGTCATGACCGTCGAGCCCGGCTTCGGCGGCCAGAGCTTCCTCGACGGGTGCCTGCCCAAGCTGCGCCGCCTGCGACGCGCCGTCGACGAGCACGGCCTGGAGGTGCGCCTGCAGGTCGACGGCGGCGTCTCCGCGGAGACCGTCGAGCGCTGCGCCGAGGCCGGGGCCGACGTCTTCGTGGCGGGGTCGGCGGTCTACGGGGCGGACGACCCGGCGGCCGCCATCGCCGACCTCCGCCGCCTCGCGGGTGGGTGAACCCTCCCGCGGGGGGACGACGGCCGTGGTCCCGGCCCCCTAGGGTCGCCGCGTGGACCTGACCCCCGTGCTCGTTCCGGTCGTCGCCATCGGCCTGCTCGTGGTCGTCGTGCTGGTGGTGGTCTTCTCCATCGCCCGGCGCTACAAGATCGCGAGCCCGTCGGAGGCGTTCATCGTCACCGGCCGCAAGGGCAAGGCGGTGACCAACCCCGAGACGGGCCAGGTCTCCACCGACCTGTCGGGCCAGCGGGTGGTCATGGGGGGCGGCGTCTTCGTCAAGCCGCTCGTCGAGCGGGTCCACGTGCTGTCGCTGAGCAGCCGGCGGATCTCGGTCAAGATCGGCGGGGCCGTCTCCAAGCAGGGCATCCGCCTGAACCTCGACGCCGTCGCGATCGTCAAGGTCGGCGGGAGCGAGGACAACGTCCGCGCCGCAGCGCAGCGGTTCCTGCACCAGCAGGACGAGATCGAGTCGTTCACGCAGGAGGTCCTCGCGGGCTCGCTGCGCTCCATCGTCGGCACCCTGACGGTCGACGAGATCATCCGCGACCGCGCCGCCTTCGCCGCCCAGGTGGCCGAGGAGTCCATCTCGTCCCTGTCCAACCAGGGCCTGGTGCTCGACACCTTCCAGATCCAGGACGTCTCCGACGACACCAACTACCTGCGCGACCTGGGCCGCCCCGAGGCCGCCGCCGCGGCCCGCAACGCCGCCATCGCCGAGGCCGCCGCCCGCCGCGAGGCCAGCCAGGCCCAGGCCAAGGCCGACGAGGCCATCTCCGAGAGCCAGCGCGACCTCGACCTGCGCCGCTCGGCGTTCAAGGCCGACACCGACCGCGCCGCCGCCGACGCCGACGCCGCCGGCTCCCTGGCCAAGGCCGAGCGCGACCAGGAGGTGCTCACCAGCCAGGAGCGCGTGGCCGAGCGGCAGGCGGCGCTGACGGAGCGCCAGCTCGACACGCAGGTCCGCAAGCCCGCCGACGCGGCCCGCTACCAGGCCGAGCAGGAGGCCCAGGGCCGCCGCAACGCGGAGATCTTCCAGGCAGAGGGCGCCAAGGCCACCGCGATCGCCGAGGCGGAGGCCGAGGCCGAGCGCACCCGCCTGGCGACGGCCGCCAACGCCGCGCGCTCCAGGGACTTCGCCGCCGCCGACGCCGACGCCGCACGACTGGCCGCTTCGGCCGCCGCGGAGAAGGTGCGCCTGGAGGGCGAGGCCGAGCTCAGCCGGCGCACCGCGGTCGCGAACGCCGTGCGCGCCGAGGGTGAGGCCGAGGCCGCCGCGATCCGCGCCAAGGGCGAGGCCGAGGCCGAGACCCAGCGCCTGCGCGCCGACGCCTTCGAGCGCTACGGCCAGGCCGCCACGACGCAGATGATCGTCGAGGCGCTGCCGCTGGTGGCCCGCGAGCTGGCCGCGCCGATGGCCGCCATCAGCGACCTCACCGTCATCTCCACCGACGGCGCGAGCGCCCTGTCGAAGGGGGTGGCCACCAACCTCACCGAGACCCTCGAGCTGGTGCGCCGCACCACCGGGGTCGACGTCGGCGCCCTGCTGCGCCGCAGCACCGGCAGCGGCCCGGCCGCTCCGGCTGCGCCGGTGGCCGCCACGGGCGGCGAGGGTGCGACCACCCCGTAAGTTGTGCGCCTACCGACCGTGCAGGGGGCCCGGGTGAGGAAGTCGGCGGCGGTTCCGCTCGTCATCACGTCGTCGCTGGCGCTGGCGCTCTCGGGCTGCTCCGGGGGCGGGTCCGGTGGTGACGGCGGCGACCCGACCGCCGACGACCTGCAGTACCAGGGCGTCTGCGTCGATCCCGACACGGGCCAGCGCGTCGACGACGACGTCTGCGACGACGACGACGACGCCCGCGGCGGCTCCGGCGTCGGCTCGGCCTTCCTCTGGTACTACTTCCTGCGCGGTCGCGCCTTCCCCGCCGTCGGCTCTCCGGTGAGCTCCTTCCGCGAGGGCAGCGACTACGTGCGCACGGTGCCCACGGGCACCAGCTACGTCTCGGGCGGAGCCGCTCGCGGCGGCGGGACGGTCTCCACGTCGTCGCTCTCCCAGGCGGCCTCGGCCTCCAGCGGCCGCGTGCTCAGCGCGTCGGAGTCGGGCAGCACCGTGCGCGGGGGTCTCGGGAGCGGCTCGAAGGCCGGCAGCTGAGCGCATGAGGCGGATCCGCACGACGCCGCGCCCCGGGTGGCGCGAGACCGTGGAGTCGCAGGGGCTCGTCTACCCGATGACACCGGCGCGCAACGGCCTCGGCGAGCAGGAGTACTGGTTCGAGCGGGCCGCGTACGTGCTCGGTGGCGACGAGGTCGACCACCTCGAGGGCGTCACCGAGCGGGCCCACGCGATGTGCGTGGAGGCCGCCCGCTACCTCTGCAGCGGCGCCCTGGGAGACCTGGGCCTGCCGCCGGGGGCGCTGGAGGCTGCGCGCGCGTCGCTCGCGGCGGCCCCGCCGTCCCTGTACGGGCGGTTCGACCTGCGCTTCGACGGGCGCGACGACGCCCCCGCCAAGGTGCTCGAGTACAACGCCGACACCCCCACCGGCCTCGTCGAGGCGAGCGTGGCCCAGTGGTACTGGCTGCAGGACGTCGCCCCCGAGCTCGACCAGTGGAACTCCCTGCACGAGCGGCTCGTCGAGGGGTGGCGCGGTGTGCGCGAGCGCACCGGGCTCGGCGTGCTGCACCTGGCCCACCTCGGGGCCGAGGAGAGCGGTGAGGAGGAGATGACCGTCGGCTACCTGCGCGACTGCGCCGACCAGGCCGGCTGGTCGACCCGCCAGCTCCAGGTCGAGCAGCTGGGCTGGAACCCCGACGTGCAGCGCTTCGTCGGCACCGACGACGACGTCATCGACGTCCTCTTCAAGCTCTACCCCTGGGAGGACGTGCTCTGGGAGGACTTCGGCGTCCACGCGCTGACCACCCTCGAGCAGGGCTCCACCCTGTGGGTGGAGCCGCTGTGGAAGGCGGTGCTGTCCAACAAGGCGCTGCTGGTGGCCCTGTGGCGGTGCTTCCCCGGCCACGAGAACCTGCTGCCGGCCTCGATGGACACCCCCGACGGCATGACCGAGTGGGTCAAGAAGCCCCTGCACGGGCGCGAGGGCGACAACATCGAGGTCTCCTCGCGCGACCTCTCCCTGGTGCAGCCCGGTGACTACGGCGCCGAGGGCTTCGTCTACCAGCAGTACGTGCGCATGCCCGACTTCGACGGCAACAAGGCCGTCGTCGGGTCGTGGGTGGTCGACGGGCGGGCGGCCGGGTGCGGCATCCGCGAGAGCGACTCCCCGGTGACCGACTACTTCGCGCGGTTCGTGCCGCACCACATCGACGGCCCGGCGCCCAGCCCGGCCCAGCGCGAGCAGTGGCTCGCCGAGTGACTCACCAGTGATCGAGCAGGAGGTCAGGTGGACGGGTTGGTGGACGGGCCGGCACTCGGGTTGGCGGCGGCGGTCGGGGCCGCGGCGGCCTACACGGCGGTGGGGCTCGGGCTCCTGCTCGTGGGCTTCTACGCCCTCGACCTGGTCGTCCCCGGCCGCCTGGCGCAGCGGGTCTTCCGCGACGCCGAGCCGGGAGCGGCCCTCGTCACGGCCGCGGGCGCGCTGGGTGTGGGGCTCATCACGTTCACGACCATCTGGCGCAACGCCGACGCCGGCTTCGGTGCGGCGCTGCTGTGGACGGTGGTGTTCGGCCTCGTGGGCATCGTGATGCAGGCGGTGGCGCTGCTCGTGCTCGACCTGCTCACGCCCGGGAAGCTCGGCGAGCTGGTCTGCGCGCACCTGCCCTCGGGGGCCATGCACCCGGCGGCGTGGGTGACGTCGGCCTTCCAGCTGGCGATGGCCGGGGTCGTCGTCGCCTCGGTCGCCTGAACACCCCCTCGATCGGCTGGACGGGCGGCCCGGGGGACCGGGCCCGCGCGGACCGCCCCTAGGCTGGCGGCTCGTGAAGTCGTTCGAGCAGCTCTTCGCCGAGCTGTCCGCCAAGGCCGCCGAGCGCCCCGCCGGCTCCCGCACCGTCGCCGAGCTCGACGCCGGCGTCCACGCCATCGGCAAGAAGCTGGTCGAGGAGGCCGCCGAGTCGTGGATGGCCGCGGAGCACGAGGGGCCCGAGCGGGCCGCCGAGGAGATCTCCCAGCTGCTGTACCACGCCCAGGTGCTCATGATCGCCTCCGGTCTGGGCCTCGACGACGTCTACGCGCACCTGTGAGCGGCAGCCAGATGACCGGCCAGACGAGCACCCAGCCCCTGCGGATCGCCGTCCCGAACAAGGGGTCGCTGTCCGAGCCCGCCGCCGTGCTGCTGCGCGAGGCCGGGTACGCCACCCGCCGCGAGGGCCGCGAGCTGGTGCTCGCCGACCCGGAGAACGGCGCGGAGTTCTTCTTCCTGCGCCCGCGCGACATCGCCCTGTACGTGGGCTCCGGCACCCTCGACGTCGGCATCACCGGCCGCGACCTGCTCCTCGACTCCCGCGCGGAGGCCGAGGAGGTCATGCAGCTGGGCTTCGGCGCCTCCACGTTCCGCTTCGCCGGTCCCGCCGCGCAGGTCGGTGACGGCCTCGACGTCACCGGCCTCGCGGGCCAGCGCATCGCGACCAGCTACGCCGGCCTGGTGGAGGACCACCTCGCCGCCGCAGGGGTCCGCGCCTCCGCCGTCGTCCGTCTGGACGGCGCCGTCGAGACCGCCGTCCAGCTGGGCGTGGCCGACGCCATCGCCGACGTCGTGGAGACCGGCTCCACGCTGCGCTCGGCAGGCCTGGCGGTCTTCGGCGAGCCGATCCTGCGCTCCGAGGCCGTGGTCATCACGCGTCGCGACGCGGGCGCCGAGGGCGGTGCGCACCGCC
>Ga0325401_1007770_pt1 | contig 10416 bp, 3 predicted proteins | sample PopdelMetagenome_FD_205666 | JGI IMG/M metagenome (GOLD analysis project Ga0325401, IMG submission 205666) | Populus deltoides microbial communities from Bellville, Georgia, United States - Xylem-PdKOR-R2 | ecosystem: Host-associated > Plants > Phyllosphere > Stem > Wood/Secondary xylem | place...
GAGTTTTATAATCCTAGAGAGTTAGCAACATTTTGCTTTGGAATAAATAGGGGAATAGTTCTCTTAACTTGTACATGTATAAATATTATTACCAGGTTATGTATGAAATTAGGAGCATGTGATTTTTTTTTATTATTATTTCCTTGGAGGCTTGAGATAAAAAAAAAAAATAAAACTCTTGAGAAAGATTAGACCTGCAGGAAACTTCCATGATTATTGGGAATGAAAGCACTGTAAATTGAAAAATGAGGAATAAATGAATATGATGCATTCAATTTTTTTTTTAATTAACGTGGATATTTGAGTTAGTTTATGTGTGTTTTGACTAATCTCACAAGTCTTAAAATTAACAACTATATAAACTTCTAGTTATCGTAAGAATTATGAAACTCGAACTAAAACCAGATTAATTCAGCTATCCATGTACTAAGGTGCTCTCGTCTTTTCATCCTTGAAATGATTAATGTTTCGACCACCTCTGCCTATAGTTTAATTTCCCTTCATACATAATGAGTGGCAAAGCAGAATGGTTGAACCAACACAAATTAATGGTTTTATATCATCATTTTGCACTTAAAGTATCAATAACTCCTTAACTAAAGCATATTTTATAATAACATGTCTAATAATATAAGACTTTTAATTTATGGTAAATGTTCATCTTAAATTCAGGCCTATCATATAAATCAAAGGATTGATTGATGAGTTCAACTACTGAAATTGAGAAGACAAAGAGAGGGTTAAGTTTAGAAAAGAGATGCTAGTTTAGTCTAAACTGAAACACTGTTCAGTCATTGGGTCATATTTGGAGCTGTAGATCTTGGATTTTAATTTGGTTTATATGGCTAGAAAGCTAAGACATAGGCCTAAAACATTCATGAGGAGTCCAAGACTCAATTCTACTATTTGAAAGTCCAAATCTTAGCAACAACGGAGAAGTCAGAATCTGTCCTGCAGCCCAGACACTGTTCAATGTTCAGCTTATATCTCGAGTTTTAGAAGTTCAAATGCACCGATTTTTTTTGTTGGAAAGCTGAGACAATTTTCTAGAACTTTCATGAGGATAATCTGTTCAAATTTTGACATTAGCAATGACGTTTTGTTCAGACAAGAAGATAAGGATTGTCACCAAGTCAAGATGTGGCCACCTATTCAACAATTAGTCATCAAATCAATAGTTTCAAATTTTAGCCTATAAAAGGAGGCATTTGCCATGCATTTAGGCATCTTGGTTTTCAGATCAAGATCATATTCTTGCTCTCTTTCTTTATATTTTTGTAATGCTTAAGTTTTCTGTCATTGATATCTTATTTATGCTTTTCATCATAATTATGTTCTTATCTTGTTTATTTATGTTTCTCTCTTTCATTATGTTTAGCTAAGTTTATTATGTCAAGGTGAAAAGGTTACACTAATGGTGTAAGAATAAGTATAGTATAAACTCAACATGGACTTTAATGTTTGATACTAATATGTTTTGTATTTGTTATCTTGTTCACTTTTAATACCTTGCTTGTTAAATGGTTAATCTAGATTTATGTTGTATAACCTTTGGTACAACAAATACTTGGTACTTTCATAGTCCAATCATATGGTATAGCCGACACCTGTGCTATGAAAGGAACTTGATTTGTTGTTAACATAAGTTATAATCATGAATACCCGACAACAATTACAAGTATTAGCATTATATTCAAATAAGATAACTAATGTAATCATGTTAACAATTTATAATCCGATTGGAACCTCCTTTGTGTGTGGTTTCTAGTTGAGTAATAAAAAGAATTTATACTATACTTGTTTGAAATACCATTAGTGGATTCTCTAACCTTGACAATTATTTTATCCTTGTTTAATCCTTATATCAATATCACATCTCAAAGCTCTCTTTAACTCCTTTTCTGTTATTATCTATTTCTTTATTTTTAGTTTATACAATTAACCTTCCTGTGGTTCGACCCCGGTCTTGCCGGGTTATTTATTACTTTAACACTCCTACACTTGGGAGAAGATATCAATCTTATGATTGTGTCTGTATGTCATATTACCAATAGAATAGATCATTGGTAATTCCATCAGTGATCGAATTTATATTACCGATGAAGTTAACCCGTTGGAGATTAATATATTGTTAGTGGCAAGTCTTGTAATTTCTCTTGAACTCTAGAACATTTTGAAGGACCTAGTTTGTCGGCAATTCTGTTTGTAATTGTCAGTGGCAAAGTTCTGTAATTTGTTTCCAACTCTCTGGAACTTTTTGAGAGACTTATTCCGTCGATCATTCTGTCTATGATTCAAATTTAATTGGTAAATCTGTCAATATTATATTTAATATTTTTAAAAAATTAAAATAAACAAAACAAAAAAAATAAAAAGTAATAAAAACAAAATAAAAAACCAAAATTTTATTATTAATTTAAAAAATATTATTGAATACAATTTATCTAGTGGACATAAACTGAAGGAGGATAAGGTGGATCTTTGTAGAGACCAGGTGGGCGACGAGGTAGACTATATGTACTAGTGAGTTTTGACAACAGTTCTTCATACAATCGCTTAAGTTTGACTATCTCAGATATAAATTGGACCATCTTAGCATTAAGCCGAACCATTCGAGCTTCAACTTATTCTCATTCAATTGCCAGGATGACTGAAGATTAGGAGTTTGAACCCGATTGCGAGAAACCAATGGTTGATACACTATGACTTGCCATCATATTCTCGGTCGTAGTGTTTGAGATACCGTAAACCTGATTTTTATCAGGTCCACCTGACAATCTAGTCTCCTCCAACCATAAATTCGAATCGAGTTTTATATGGGTCGAAAGATCATCCTCATATCTCTCCTGTAATCGGTTGTTATATGTTTCCTAAAAAAACCAGTAAACAAATTTAAAAAAATAATAACTTAAAAAAAATAAACCTAAACCCAGCTACCACCTTCAATATAAGAAAAAACCCTATCATTATCAAACTCTCTTTGTAACAATCCCCCTATTAGCCATCAAAGAACCCAACATCAGCTTGCAACCAACCATCAAGAGCCACCAATAACAGTCAACCATTCAACTTTTAGATCACCACTAGCAAGGATAACCTCCACACAAAAGCTATAACACCCAAACTTCCAACTGAAACTTTCCCAACCATTTTCAGTGCTATCAAACCATCATAACCTATCTCTCTCTCTCGATAATAAAAAATGACACTATCACTCACAAAATCTCTCCTTTGCTATCCATAGTTCCATCTCCCCACCCTTTTCCTAATATTGAACCACCATAAACAACCACCACTAATTGAAAACATCAACCTGTCTTTCTTTTCCATAAAATACCAAGAATGACCCTTCACCTTCCTCTATTTTTTTACACCAGCCAGGAGCTCCTCTACTAACCATCATAACCTTACCATCTTCTTTTACTTGAATCCTACCAACCATAAATATTGTGTCTTTCTTCAATCCTAGAAGCTAGACACTAAGACCTACACAAACCAACCTATCTCCATTAATTTTTCAAGCCAAAATATATCACCCATTGATAGTAACAATGCCAACACCACCCAAGAGCCAAGAAATAACCAACAATAACTCTCTACCCAACCTAAGAGCTGACATCACCAACTTCATTTTTTAACTAATCCGTGGTAGACCCGACAACTCTAACTTCTTAACTTCCTTTTCTGTCTACATATCTATAACACCACCGAGACTAACACAAATACAAGCACAACCTCTCTCTTCATATAGTCACCTCATTGTCGTTGTGAACTCTCTCCATAACTGCTAGTGTTAATGACAATGTCCACAAAAACTATGCTCGAACAAACAGTGACAACAACTCCACCACCATTGGTCATCACGAGCACATCCAAACTCGTAGAGAAAGAGAAGATAGAGAACAAAAAATAGAGAAAGAAACAAAGCTGAAAGATGAAAGAGAAAACTAGTTAAGAGAGAAGGAAGCCAAAAGTTCAAGTCTTCTAATCTCCTCCCTCCAACACTAGTGTGCCACACCACCGATCCAGAAGTAGAGAGGAGGAAAATGAGCTTCAAATCTAGTAGCTCACGCTCCTCCTGCAGCGGCGACGCGTGGATACATATGCCACCACTATTTCAGCGATCATCTAGATTGATTTCATTAGCTCTGAACATGCTAAGCATCTCGAAACGTCGATCCATAACAAATATTTGTTTTTGATAAAATTGCTAAAACATTGTGAAATTTGAGATAACGCTTATTATTATGTATAGTTTTTGGATTGATTGGACACAATTAATTTGGTTTGATGTGTGTTTTTTATTTTGAAATGATATGATTATTTGTGTTTTTTATTATGAGTGATTGCTTTTTGGACATTAAATGTTGATGCATGAATTATATTTGAGTTTGAGTTGATTCGCTTGAATTAATATGCGATTTGAATATAATTCGTGAAATTAACAAGATTTGAGGTTTGATTGTTTGTTTTGTTGGATTATTAAGTTGGTGAATGGTGAAAGAATAACTTATTTTGAATTAGTATCTTGCTTGATTTAAAATGTATTTTTATGTTTTTGCCAGACAAGCTCTAAATTGTTTTTAAAATTCTGAAAAAAAATTAATGGTCATTTTAAAATTATTTATGGGTCCCTTGCATGTTTTTCTAATAATTTTGTCTAATATCGAGCTGTAAACTTACAATATAAGATACAAAATCAGTATTAAAAATACTAGGTTTTTCTTGAAACTTCGAAAAAAATTCAAAAGGATTAAAAAGATTTCTCTATTTAAAAAACACAAAAACATGTTTTGTTTTCGTGCATATGACCAAATTCTAAATGTTTTTTCATGCATATTTTCTAAAAAACAAAAATTGTGTTCTCATCATGTTTTAAAAACGCAAAATGGATATCATAAACAATTTATGATTATCCATTAGAATTTGATCAAAATTTTAAAAATACCTTAAAAATTGATTTGTTTAATTAATATCCGGGATATGAATTTGACAACGTGATGCATACTCCCGATATAAAATTAAATGAATTAATAACAATAAACCTTATGAATTAGCCGTAGACTTTATTGCTTGAGGGTATAAAATTATATTGTAAAGTATATCCCAAGTTATTAAAGATATAAAGTAGAAAATAAATACGATCCTAAAATTTGAGTCCTAGAATGGTTATGATTTAACTTGATAAGGCAAAGACTTCTTCATAAAAAAAGATCTGCCTTGAACTTTAGATAAGACTAACAGATAAAAGCATGATCTAAAAAATAATCAATCAACAATGTAACTTATTATAGATAGGATGTGCTAGGAGTAAAGCATCTTCGTCTTGCATAATTAGTTTTTTTATCTAAACTCTTACAGACTAATATGTTTTTTAATAAATATAATATTAGATCACAAATCCTTTAAATTATAATTTTATAATTAATCTCGAAACACTCCTTAATTTAGAAAACAATTCCGCTATTTAACGCCATGCACATTCCGACACAAGCTAAGCTTGTTTGGGAAATACTTTTGACTGTTGTGCTAATGTGGAACAAAACTCGCTGGCAAAGGGGCTTGGGTCACCTAAAAATTATCATCACTTGGTCTTGAAGTACTCCATTTCTTTTCAGAACTTCCTGTTGACAATTGTGATCCTTCATAGGTGTCGACTGTTGACATTAAAATTATGTCCGGGCAGAATTTTTATTACCTCAAGTTCCTTCCCGGAACTCAATCGGAAAAAAATCCCTTCCTGGAACATTGGTGAGGTCGTAATCAGAAGGATCATGATGTGTCTAAACTTTAAAGTTTATTGTGTACCGCAGTCAAATCCCAGGCTGTCTCTTGGCTGTACTTAGTTGGGAAACAGAATTTGCTTCCTTCTTCGGTAAACAATTACTATTATTTTCAAACAAATTAAGGATGCAAAGTGGACATAACGCCAGATAATTTCTTATCATCTTTGTTCATTCTGTGGTTTATTCTTAATCAATATAATTCACACCAAATCCCTGATGGGTGATTAAAATCTTTGCAGGTTTAAATGGTTGCTAAAAAAAAAAGACTTTGCTGGGCAGCAGCATGAACAATAATTGCAGCATCAAATTCAATACCGACAGGTATATCTGCAAACGTCTTGATTGCCTCTCTAATCGCAAAAGCCTCACCTTGCAAGGCAGAACAGAAACCAAGGGCTCAAATTTAGCTAAAATAGGGCTCAATTTTGCTTTTGGACAAGTCTTCTTCTCTTGTTTCTCTTCACTAACATAAGGAATGCTCAAATAAATAACCCTGTAAGAAGAAAATTTCACTAAAAATAAAAAATAAAAACCTTAACAACAACTGGTCCCCATTCCAGAAATCTGTGTCAAATTAGTTTTTGTCATCTCCAACTCAGAATTCTGACTATATATTCGACTCAATATTACATTCGAGAATTCAATTTAAGCTGTGCCAAATTCCCATCATGAACAACTTGCACTCACAAACAAAAACCGTACAAGTAAATACATACAGTTCCTCCTAATTCTCCCTGTTTTTTTTTCCTCCAAAGATTTAAGAAACTATACATACTATGAAAAGAAAAAAGAAAACATGGAACAGGAAATTTTTGAACCAAAATAACATTAAAGAGACTAATGTCAAAAATGGCAGCCACAACAAAGAAAAAAGAAGCACAAGGTAATAACCAAGACAATAGCCTCTAAAACAGAGATGATCTTGAAAAGCAAATCGTCAAGCAAAGAAAGCCGTATGTTAAGCCTTTTCCACTTGAAAGCAGAAACCAAAAACCTCAATCTCCATCTCCAAGATTCCTTCATCTTTAACCTCTTAAAAAGCCACATCTTCCTCTTCTTGCTGCTGCTTCCGCTCCTTCCCATCTCCCCTTCCATTCAAATCTCTCTCTCTCTCTCTCTCTCTCCCAAGTATGATTTGTTGATAGGAAGAGCAATGATGGTGGTGGGTTATATGGGATGGGGAGAGGGAAAGTTGGGTTTTTTTTAATGAAAACGGAACAGGAAGTAGCATGGTGTTGTATTCTTTAATGGGGTCTGTTGAGGGTATTTTGGTAATAGTTCACTGAAGAGGAAAAACTGCTCCGCGTTTTGATTGATTGGATTGGTCAAAACTCATCAAACTCAAATTACGGTTTGTGGACTCAATAGACTTATTCTCAAATGGGTAAGGGACACTAATTCTAAGATTCCGTCTCCTGCTCAGAGCAATAATAGAATCTTAGTGTTTTTATATATATCTACACGACATGATATGCACGCAAGCTCTTGAATATACTTGATAATATTATAATTATCAATCAATAATAAATAAATAATAAAAATTAAAATTATAATAAAGTAAATATTTTATGATAAAAAAAAATTATATTGGTAATTAAAAACTTAGAGATCGAACAAAATGATTTGTAGCAATTTACAGTATTTTGTGAGGAAAGATACAGTGTTTTCGTTACATGATTTAGCTTTTCAGTTAATAAAAAGCAAAAAAAATTACAAAGCTAAATTCTCTACCAACTTAATATTTTTAAAAAAAACCAACAAAGATAATTTTGGAAGGAAAAAAACCCATGAGAAAAAACGTTGCAACAATTGACAATGTTTTGTGAAGAAAACTATAACGCTTTTCCCAATAAAATAAACTAAAAAACCATTTAGAGAAATATTGTAGCAATCCACAGTGTTTTGTGAGAAAAACTACAACGCTTTCCTCATATGATATAGCTTTATTGTAATAATAATTATTAACCAACTCAATATTAAAAAAAAATCGACAAAGATAATTTTAGAAAAAATAATAAAAAAATCACATGGAAAAACACTGCAACAATTCACAGTGTTTTAAAGAAAAAAATAACAAAGCTAAATTCTTCATCAGCTCAATATTAAAAAAAAAATCGACAGAGACAATTTTAGAAAAAAAATAACAAAACAAACACCAAAAAAAGGAAAAAAAAATCATGTTGAAAACACTGTAGTAATTCAAAGTGTTTTGTGATGAAAGCTACAGTGCTTCCCCACATGATTTAGCTTTATTAGTAATGACTTGTAATTGTAATTAACAAACAACTCAATATTAAAAAAATAAAATTGAAAAAGATAATTTGAAAAAAATTATAATAAAAAAAACCATGCAGAGAGACACTATAACAATCCACAATGTTTTATGAGCAAAGCTACAATACTTTCCCCACATGATTAAGCTTTATTACAAAGTTAAATTTTAACCACCTCAATATTAAAAAAATAAAATCAACGAAGATAATTTTGGAAAAAAATATTATAAAAAAAGAAAACACAAAAGAAACTGGAAAAAAACCATGTGAGAAAAAACTGTATCAATCCATAGTGTTTTGTAAGGAAAAACTTGTATTTACTTGTAATTGCAATTCTTAATCAGCTTAATATTTAAAAAATAAAATTGACAAAGATAATTTTAGGGAAAAACATAACAAAAACAGAACAAAACCATGTGGGAAAAAACACTATAGCAATCAACAGTAATTTTTGAGGAAAGTTACAGTGCTTTCCTCACATATTATAACTGTAATTTTTAACCAGCTCAATATTAAAAAAATAAAATAAAAAAAGATAATTTTGGAGAAAATAATAAAAAAAACCATGCAGAGAAACATTGTAGCAATCAACAATGTTTTAAAGAAAACAAATTATAAAACTAAATTCTCAATTAGCTCTATATTAAAAAAAAATCAACAAATATAATTTTGAAAAATAAAGAAATAAAATAGAAAAACTATGTGAAAAAATATCACAGCAATCCACAGTATTTTAAAGAAAAAATTACAAAGCAAAAACTTTAACCAGGTCAATATTTAAAAAGTAAAATCAACAAAAATAATTTTGAAAAAAAAAAAATAAATGAAAAAAAAGAAAAATTAGGAAAGATGAAAAAAAAGTAATTTAAAAAAAAAAGAAAAAAAGGAAAAGTTAGTAAAAAAAAAAAAGGGGAAAGAATCCCTGTGGATTACTGTTGTAATCCACAGTGATATAGGTGTGGGGGAACAATGATTCTCTCACATCATTTAGAGTATGTTATGTTATAATATATATATATATATATATATATATATATATATATATATATATATATATATATATATAACAAACAAAAATTTGACCGATCTATGTTTTGCTTTCTGTGATGCAAATGTCAGGATAGATGCAATGCATTTACGGTAATAAGAATAAATTCTTTGTAATATAAGTTTTTTTTAATAAAGATTCTTAGAAACTTTATTTTGGCTTCTCAATTTAACAAGGAGATCGTAAACAAAATGTATATACTAGCCAAGAAAAAGACAGGTGAAACTATAAGGTTTCAAAGGATAAAATATATTCGATTCTCTACTTTTTAAACCATTATAAGTTTAGATGGTGTTGCAAGGGACACAATAGACTAAGATGTCTAATTAATGAATAAGATACAAATAATTTTAAAATCATCATAATCAATACTAAAATTTATTTACTAAAAAAGCCTATGAATAGAAAGGCAGAGAAAAGAATGACCATTATAAAAGGTCAACGGAGATCAAAACTTGTTGAAAAGAAGATTGACAAGTTGTTAGACCCACCTTTCTCGGTGCTTAGCCATATGCTAAGCCTAAACATATATGGGTCCGATAGGATGCTAGATCCAACTCTCTTGGGGTTGGCTATGTGCCAGGTCGAAACGCTTGGGAGTCTGGTAAGATGACATACACAATTCTCTTAGGCTTGATTACGTGTCAGGCCCAAGTGCTTGTGGGTTTGGCAAGGTGCCAAGCCTAACTGTTTATAAGTCTGGCAAGGTGCTAGACCCAACTCCTTTAGGCTCGGCTATGCGTTAGACCCACACGCTTTTAAACCAAGAGGGACGTTAGACTCAACATCCCTAGGTATAGAATTGTCCCATATCCTAACATACAATAGGAGAACCTAGGGTTATCATCTCCCTACGTCCTAGTTGTGTAAGAAGTCTTTTAAAAGTTATCTATATATCAATCAATATTAATGTTGATTATAAAGATTGATCTTATAGAGTTATTAATATTACGTACAAAATGATGTAGGGTCATCTTCTATAGGCATATGATAGTCCTATCAACATTTAATGTTGTAAGAATGCACTTACATCAACATTAATGTTGATGTAAGGGACTCCTTCCCTTCTAGGATATGAATAAGAAAAAGACTTTCGATCCCTTGAACAAAAAGAAGAAAGTTCATGGTATAAAGATTGTAAATACTTTCTGAACGACCCAAGTAAGAGGTTTATGATCTTCACTATCTTATGATATGTTCTCAACATTAATCATATATGAACTAAGAATGGGCATTTTTGTTCTTAAAATTTCATGTTCATGTACTACTACTCACTATAAAGTCATTGACTTAACTATCAGAAGGTTCC
>Ga0325401_1007774_pt1 | contig 10414 bp, 5 predicted proteins | sample PopdelMetagenome_FD_205666 | JGI IMG/M metagenome (GOLD analysis project Ga0325401, IMG submission 205666) | Populus deltoides microbial communities from Bellville, Georgia, United States - Xylem-PdKOR-R2 | ecosystem: Host-associated > Plants > Phyllosphere > Stem > Wood/Secondary xylem | place...
AGTTGGATGAAGATTTTAAAATTATCAACTTAATTTCTAAAAGTGAAAAATAATTTTTATAGAAGTATATTAAAGATATATTAGTTAATTTTTTGTTAAAAAAAAAAAGCATGGAAAGTAATGATCACTTTGAATTAACTACATTTATAACTTTCCAAATCTCTAGAAGACTATCAACATTATTATTATTATTATTAATGTGAGTGTTTGGGATAGTTTGTGTGTATTTCAACTAATTTTACGGGTCTTAAAATTAACTATTATATAAGTTTTTAGTAGCCTTGAGATTTATGAGACTTGAACTAGTAATTTTTAAAAAATAAATTCAATGTCGGATTAGTTGATCTATACCTAAAAGATGATGAATATTATTTTTTTAGATTGCACCAGCTCTTAGTTCGTTTAATTCAAGATTTTATATGACTTTTCCAGTTAAATTCATTCTCCATACAGGACAATTGGTGGCTATTAAAGCCAGTTCTCTGCTGTTGCAAAACACTAGCCAGACCAATTCAAGCAACTATTTGTTAATAAGCCAAGTGTTTGATTTTTATGAGGGGTATAAAAGTATAGTAATGATTTTTTAAAAAATAAATTTTTTAAAAATATTAAAATAATATATTTTTTATTTTTTTAAAATTAATTTAAATCCATCAGCTTAAGTAATTTATTTAGTTTCTTGAAGAAAATAATTATTTTAAAAAATATATCTTTAAGGATAATTTTAAATCAAACAATACAAAAATAAATTATCAAACAGTGACTCCAGCAAAAGTATAAGAAAATTAAATCCCCGGATTTTATTATAAATATGTGCCTAATTATAATTACAATTATGTGATAAAAATAGTAATTCCTTCAACATAAAAAATCAAGTAAGAATTTTCTCAATAAATTATAATATCTTATAGACAAATCAAAACAGGAAAAGGAAAGGAAAGAAGGAGGAACAGGAATTTCCATTTGATTCTCAATTTCCGAGCCAACCAAACACGACTCAGAAGGAATTTATTACCCGAGAAAATCTAACCCAAATTGAATTATACAAAATCTAACCAGAATTTCATTTAACTGAGAGCAAATATTGCTATCTAACCTAAGCAGCGCAGGCACAGGATATTAGGTTTGAAAGAGTCAAATTAGAAACCAAAAATCTAAGAGGGACAAAAGTTAAAATTTATTAATTTTAGAGCTAAAATTTATAATTGTGTGAGATAAAAAAAAAAAATCTGCAGGGCCAGCCACCAGCCACCAGCCACCAGCCACCAGCCACCCCCTACCTCCGCCCTTAAACCTGGGTATTACAATGAACATGCACATACTACAGGATTTCTCTCCAAGCTCATGATCTACAATTTAGGTCCCTTTTTTGTGCTTTTTTTATATATATATATATATATATATATATATATATATATATATATATATATATATATATATAATGTTTGGAGGGAAAAAAAATCAATTGTATTGGAAGTTGGAAAAACTCACAATCATATTAACAATTCGGGCATGTCCAGCTTGCAATAAAAGTTTAAGAATAGAATACGAATAGAATTTTTCTATTAAATTCACGTGAGTATTATATTTAATTTTTAAGAATAAAAACTTTGAATTTTGTTTTTTTAAAATTAATTTTTTTATATTTTTTAATCGTTTTGATATATTAATATTAAAAATAATTTTTTTAAAAAAATTATTATTTTAATATATTTTTAAATAAAAAACAACAACGACTATTACCATACACAACTCGTGAAATTGTAAAAACAACAGAAGTTTCTAACATGATTGAAAAAAAAACAAGACAATCTATTTAACCCCTGTTAAAGTACTTACAACAAATCAAAAGAAGGGAAAGGAAGTTAAACTTGATTCTCAATCTATGAGCCAAGCGAAAGAATCTAAGATACTATAAGCTAGAGAATCTAGCTGAACTTGAACTTGTCATCACCCATTAACCACATAAAGCAACGAAATGGTTGCATGGAAAAACAAAACAAATAGTTACTGCTGCTGAATAGTGAATACCGACGCTGCCACGCGCAGGTAATAATACACTGCCTTTCACAGAACCTGTAGCAATCGAAACAGTATACAAAACAAAAACAACAACTGATGATGAATCAAAGAAAGTGAAGGCAACGGTAGTGCATAATTATCATACAGATTTTTTCTGCAAAAAAAAACAAAAAAGAAAGAAAGAAAGAAAGAAGAAGAAGAAGCCACCTCTAGGAGAGATCTCGAATTATTTTTCTTTCATTTGATTTGTTTGGTGTTTTCTTGTTGGGTTTGACAGGCTCGAAAAAGATACGGGAGAAGAAGCAAGTGAAATGAGGTGCGCGCCCCCTCCAAAAAAAGTCTAAACCCCACACCACTAAATCACTCTTTTGTTTGTTTCCTTTTCGTTTATCCTCTTCCTTGTGTTTTTGTAATATTCTACACCTCTCTTATTTATCTCTTCATTTCCACCCCCGTCTTTGTTTCCTCTTCCTTTGTTAATTTTTCTTTATGCTGTTTTCAGCGCAACAGTACCTGCTCCATTGCTTGCTATATCTTTGTGTGTGTCGTTGGGTTTTGTTTTGAGATTTGGGGTTTGCTTACTAATTTTATTTTATTTCTTAATGTTTTCACTTGTTGGGTGCTATAATTGGGATCTGTGCTTTTGGATGATGAACTAATAATGGTTTTTTTTTTTTTTCAATATCTTGACATGTTATCCTTGGATGGGATTTAGGATGTTGCCAGAAGGTTTTTGAGAGATGGTAACTGTTTGGTTTTGAGTTAAGCTGTGGTGTTAAAATGGAGATTTTGAGTGAAGAAGCGGATCAATTCTTCGACACTCGTGAGGATTGTCCCTCTGTATCTGATCCAGGCTCTGACTCCCCTGAAAATTTGGATTCTGATTTTGGGGTTATTGGTTCCTTGCCTGGTGGTATTGGTTATGAGGTTTGGATCAAGAATCCAGGCTGTATTCGTGAAAGGCGCAATAAATTTTTAAAATGGATGGGTTTGGATGTGGATCAAGCGGGGGAGGGTGATCCTGGCAATACGTCTTCCAATGAAGTGGAAGTTGAGACAGATAGGATTATGGAACACAGCGATGCAGTTCTAAGATCATACAGTTTAGATGATGGACTCTCATCGAGTCAGTCTTCCATGTCGAGTTGGTCCAATGATGCCCAAGAGTTGTTAGATGGGGCAATGGAGGAGAATTTTGTGTGTAGGATCAGGAATTTGGATAACGGGACAGAGTTTATTCTGGATGAACTTCGGCAGGATGGCATGTCAGGGAGAATTCGTGAAGTTGGTTCAAATCGGTTACTTACTGTTGCTGAGTTTGAGAGGAGTCTTGGGTTTTCCCATTTGGTTCAGCAAGTGATGCGAAGAGAAGTTGAAGATGTGCCCAATTTGGGGCTGCCAAGAAAGCAGGTAAAGATGGGATGGTTGAGGAGATTAGGTGCTGTCTCTTGCATCGTTGACAGGCAAGTGGAAGCTGGCGGTAATGGTCCTTATCCTGTTGCAGGGGCTAGGAATCAGATAGTTAGGGTTAAATCTTATAAGAAGCGGTCCAAGGAATTCTCTGCCCTTTGCATGAGACAAGATATTCCAGCTCACGAGGGTTCAATATTGACAATGAAGTTCAGTCCTGATGGTCAGTACCTTGCGAGTGCAGGTGAAGATGGAGTTGTGCGTGTATGGCAGGTGATGGAAAAAGAGAGATCAGATGAGTTTGGCACCCTTGATATTCATTCTTCCAATGCCCACTTCACGGTTAATGATCTTTCTGTAGCTCCCCTTAAGGTGGATAGAGAGAAAAAGGGTAAATTCAAGAGTATGCTAACATCAGACTCGGCTTGTGTCATTTTTCCTCAGAAAGTATTTCAAATATCGGACAAACCAATCCATGAGTTTTTTGGGCACTGTGGAGAGGTCTTGGACCTCTCATGGTCAAAGGACAAGGTAAGCAGTTACTCGACAGCAGTTGTTTTTCTTGTTTGACAAATAAATTATGTTTCTGATTGTCCCATTACCTTTGCAGTATCTCCTTTCATCCTCAGTTGATAAAACTGTTCGCTTGTGGAAAGTGGGAAGCAACAAATGCCTACAAGTTTTCTTCCATAATGATTATGGTGTGCTCTTCTGCATGCTGGTCATTCTCCAATAAATTTTTTGTCTTGATAATTGTTACGAGTAGTTAATGTTGGTGGATCAGTTCAGGCACTTTTGATTTGTTTATATTCTAATTGCTTGTCTCTGTGCTACATGTAATACAGTTACCTGCGTCCAGTTTAATCCTGTGGATGAAAATTACTTCATCAGTGGTTCCATAGATGGGAAAGTACGCATCTGGGCAATTCCTGGTTGTCAAGTTGTTGGCTGGACTGATATAAATGAAATTGTCACGGCTGTGTGTTATTGTCCTGATGGAAAGGTTTGTGGATGACCTCCTTTTTCTGCTCCTAAATGTGATTCACATGTTAAATTCTTAGAGCACTCTCTTTTTTGTGCAGGGTGGAATCGTTGGCTCCATGAATGGCAATTGCCGCTTTTATGATGCAGCAGGTTATTTTTTTTAATTCCAAAATATGAATACAGAAAAGAATTGGAATATATTGCAGTCATTGTCGTAGTGCACGAGTACTGTGCTGTGGTTTGCTTCTCCTGCATGTGTGAGTCATGAAATAAGTTTTCTGTTTCTACACTGATAAAGAATCTTGTTAAAAATATCCTGCTCATTCTTTTGGTTGGGCAATTGGTTTGCCTGTCACTTTTGGGAAATAGAAAGAAGAATTTAATTGAATGCACGAATTTAACATCTGTGGCTTAGCATTATGAACTTTTCACACTGTCATGCTTGATGCACCTCCTGAGTTCAGAACAAAGACTTTTACTTTGAATAGATTGCAGGTATTTCGTTGTATTTTCATTCTGTCTTGCATATTAGGACGCCATCATGCTTCACCACTACTGCTTTCCTCCACTTGCTTTTGGTCTGATATGGATGTCCTTTGCAAGAGACAATGCTTGTTAATCTATTGATACTCATTGGATTAAGCAAAGGAATATTGGAGCAATTATTTTGGTAGGATCGATTTGTTTTCCTCTATATAAATATATACATATACCTGATCAGTAATCAGATAGCTTTGTGTTTTCTTCCCTCACAACAAATGCTGGAGTTTGTGGCGCACTTAACCTAGGGGTGAAAATTTGTTCCATTGTAGACTTCCATACCCCAGTTAATGTCTATGAAACCCATCGTAGATTCACGTTGCAAAATTGATTTTTATGCCATAATACTATGATGCAGGACGGTTGCTTTGGTGCTAACTAGTGTATTTTGCATGGATCAGATAATCGTCTGCAGCAGTATTCACAAATATGCTTGCAGGGCAAGAAGAAGTCACCATTCAAGAGGATAACTGGCTTTCAGGTGATGATTTTTATATCTGCTAATTTTCCTTTTCCATCTTATTGTATGTCGTTTGGCTTCATTCTTATGCTAAATGTATAATGTTAGCTTTTCTTATCCGCAGTTTTCTCCAAGTGACCCGACCAGGTTAATGGTCACTTCTGCTGATTCCCAAGTTCGAATACTCCATGGAGCTGATGTGATATGCAAATATCGAGGTGTGCACATCTTAGTTTTATGGTGTTGGTAATTATGGTAACAATACATTCAGTTTTCAGAAATAGCTATTTCTTCCCTCAAATCTAGTGTCTTGTGTGCAGGCCTCCGTAATGCAGGAAGCCAAATATCTGCATCATTCACGTCAGATGGGATGCATATTGTTTCAGCAAGTGAGGATTCTTATGTCTATATCTGGAATAATATTAGCCAGGATGGGCCTGTGGCTCAGGAGAAGAAGAGCAAATGGTCTTGCGAGCGTTTCTTCTCAAACAATGTGTCAGTGGCTATACCCTGGTGTGGGATGACTTCTATGGATTGTAGCTCCTCAACTGTCACTGGAAAATCCCCATCCTCCATTAACTCAGGGCCGTGTAGTGAAAAAAGTGTGTTGCTGCAATCTGAGTTGGTTGAGAGTTCACAATGGAAATTGCCATTCTCTTCCCCTGAAAATTTATCACTCAGCCACGGATTTTTCTCTCACTCTTTGCCCAAGGGTTCTGCAACATGGCCAGAGGAAAATCTTCCTGCAAGCTCATTGGTTGTATCATCTGCAATGTGCAAATCGCAGTACAAGTTCTTGAAGATGTCATGCCAGGGCATGCATGGCTCCCCTCATGCATGGGGTTTGGTGATTGTAACAGCTGGATGGGATGGGCGAATCAGATCATTCCAGAATTATGGATTACCAGTTCACCTTTAAATAGAGAGAGGTTCAGCACATTATCGTCCAAAAAACAGTGGTTGAATTTGCATGTGATTGCACGCAGCCTTGACACCTGAGGTATCGAGGGAACAGAACTTGACATGCATCGATAGCCGCCCGGAGATGTCTACTTTACAGGCACCAGTGATGGTTGAGAAGTGATAGCAACCTCAGTTGTCTGGTCGGATAGCCAAGATTCCTCGGTGTATGACAATTGAATCTAATCTCAACATTTTTGTGCTGTACAGGATTTGCTTTCCAGGGTATAATATATCATTCATTCATTAATTTATTTATTTATTTAGCAGCCCAGGTACCGCTTACGCGATCAGAACAGTAGAGCTTGTAAGATGGGTTAATAATTAAGAAAGGCTCTGTTGGGAGTTCCCTTTTTCCGAAGAAGGGTGGCATTATTGGTTGGGAGATCGATGCCTCTGAATTCCTTGGTGGGGATTCTTGCCTTTTATGATTTGTTAGGTGTTCGAGTACACCTGGCTTCTTTGCCGGTGCATTAACCGTTTTTGGACCTTTCTGGTGGGCCCCTGACATTTTGTAGGGGATTGACGTCACCTCAAGTGCGTTCATTAGTCTCTTTCCATGGTAGCGCCATGTTTGGATATCTGATAGACCAAAGTAAGAAGCCGCCTTTGCTTTGGGAGTATCCTTGATCGGGAGCTGCTGGAAAATAGCCTTTAAGCCCTAGCAGTGATGATGGTAGGCCCTAATTGCATCAATTTTCATCTAATATTTTTGGTGTGCGAGCTTTTCCATTGCAAAGGTTCATGGCAACACATAAAAAAGAACGATATATATATATAAGCACACACGAAACGTTAAAGAACTGCCCTGTTCAGTTGTCAAGTACATATCTGTCTTCATGTTAATGGGAGATTCTTCCTAATGACTTGAAAGAAATCAAAATGCCTGAGATTATGACATGAGTGAATTTATCAAACTGTAAGATGTTCCAGAAGTGCCTCATGAAAATTGACAAACACCAATTGTACGCAGGGACATCGTAACCAAAGATCAAAACTCAAGATATAATTTATTATTAAAAGAATTATTTATTTAAAATAAAATAATATTATATTATTCTATATATAAACAAATATTTTACAGGGGTCAGGTCCCTGCTTGCTTCCCCTAGTTCCACCCCTGATCGTAACCAATAATCTTGGCAGTTATCAAGCTTTAAAACCAAAGAAGAGAGTACAATATTTTTATGGACCCTCTCCTTGACGTGAGGTAGTTCCTCTGGTAGCCATGCTGAAATCTTTTCTGCTCCCTTGTATGAAAATGGGGATATTATTGCTTGTTCAACTACAGACTGTTGCCTAGAGCACAAATTGCTTCTGATAGTGGCTGGATTGGACCGACCTATGGACCTTCTCGATTAACATCTCATCACAGGCCAGGAAACTACTACGAGCTTGATCCAAGCCACCAACAGTTGCGTCCAGTCCAACTGAGCATTCGGTCCTTCCCATAAATCTCGCTATCAACTTTTATATTTTCTAAGAGCCTCCACATTCTGCCCCGGTTCACCAGAAAATATATTACCATGTGTATTGCTCTGAAGCATATTTATTAAGAAATGACACGAGTAAAGATACGAGATTAAGATGAAACAAGCGGTAAAAAGAGATGGTTTTTTTTTTAAATATGGGTTAAATGTATACTTTTGTCCTCTAACTTTTTAAATTATAGCTTTTTATATTCCTTAATAATTTATGAAATTCAATTTTTATCACAAACTTCTTTTTTTATTTTTTTATCCTTGATCTAAAAAATGAAAGAGAAAGTGGTCGGCATCCAGTGATAGATACAGAGTCTCCTTTGAAACTGATTTCGACAACGAAAACAGGTGGTTTTTGTGTAAATTAGTTTTTTTTATGAGAAAAATTTATACAAGATTTTTTTTTCATTTAAAATTGCATGAAATGGTAGATCTGAACCCAAAAAGAATTTTTGTTTCTAGTTAATTATGGGTTTTTAAGCCAATTTCTAAGTTGTTAGAGACTATGAATATGTTTTAGAAAGTGTTTATGATGTTTTTTTTTCTTTTTCGCGTCGAAATATGGTTGAAAAAAAGTTTTTTTAGTCTAAAATAGACCAACCCGATTTTTTAACGACCGAATGTTGCTAGAATTGAGGTGGTACAGACAAGGTAAGTAACACGTCGCCTACTATTTTTTTTTTAAAGCATTAAGAAAATGAAAAAAAATGCCCAAACAGGTAGGATGCTTTAGGCTCACGTGCCTAGGCATCTTGGGTTTTTTTTCTGAAGGCCCAAGAGCTTTGGGCCTTTCTAGTCCAAGAAACTACACCTTTTTAGTTTTTATTTTTTATTTTTTTTATCAGTATTTTTATTTCTATTTATTAATTTTACCTGAAAAAAAAAAGGCAAAGGAGAGAAAATCTAACAGAATAATTTAAAAAAACCCAACAGCCTAGGTGAATGCACAGGAAAGACAGAAAAATTTTGTAAAGCACAAATATAAATACGAGAGATTGGCTTTAAAAAAAATACGTGGAAGCTGTCGCAACAATCAGAATTGTTGTCATGGGAAGAAGCACTTGCAAGTGTTTTTTTTTTTTTTTGGTGTTGTTAAAGTCATAATAATAATAATAATAATAATAATAATAAATCATATTGAAAACCAACACAACCACATATTACATGCCATTCAAACGAAAGACATGGACATGAGCAGTGTACACCCATGCAGAGAAAAAGAAAAGGAAGAAAAATATCACAAAGCATAAATATAAATGAAAGTTATTAAAAATAAAAATAAAAATAGCATAAACAATTATTTTAAGAAAGCCTAGTTGAAAACCAAACCAAGATAGCCCACCTATTATAGTTTCCTTTTAACCCATACGGTCCCGTTGCCTTGAAGCACCAAAGCCACTTCAATAAGAGAACGGCGCGCCTAGAAGCCGGCTTGCAAGCAGGAAAAATGGTCATAAAACCCGAGCCACGCTGATCCCGTGGGTTCAGCAAATATGAAGAAAAAGCGCGTGAAAATACAGGACGAGAGAAATTCACCCCATGCCAGCATCTCTGTTTCTCTTTTTAATTATGTACTTGTGAACTGTGAACTCGCTCACATGCTAAAGCAACTTTAAAAAAAAAAAAAAAAAGTTATTTCAGCTAATTTTTAACTAAAAAAGTAAGGATGTAATGCTCTAACATGACGATGTCTGGCTAATCTCTTGATTTTTCATTGAAACTACGAAAAAAGTACTTTTTTCTTTTTTCCAACATGTCGATGTCTGGCTAATCTCAATCACTTTGGTTCCTCGTGAGCAGCCAGCAACGGCAGTACTTCAGAGAAAAGCAGGGAAAAAAAAATCTAATCAGAAAGAAGGTCTGACGAATCCCGATCAAATTGGTTGAGCAGCCAGCACTGGCAGTACTTTAGAAAAAAGAAGAACAAAATCTAATCAGAAAGAAATCGACAGAGAAAGACAGGTGATGTGATCCGATTAAACGGCAGGACAAGAATCTAATCACAAGTAGTTTCGTTGTGTCTGTTCGTGCCCAATTCGTGTTTGAGATTAGATGAAGCGCAGACCCAGTCTACGAGAAAATATTTAGTGCCCATGCTTGCATGGGAAAGAATTTCACTAGAGCCACTGGACATTCTTACAAGAAACACCTAATTAATTGAACCACTAACTACAAATCTTAAGCTCAAGGTCCCAAAATTCAACTACCCCACGTTCATCCACTCGGGACGAAGCATGAGGCAGCTGGTGGAGCCAAGGCCCTGGGAATGAAGTTAAAAATCCTTTCAACTGGGTGTCCTTAATTCCAAGAATTTTCAGTAAATTAATTGTACATAATAATTCTCTTAAAGTAATGAGTCGCGCACTTGCCCTTCAACATCAAATTATCCCATCTACGACAAAAAAAAAACATATTTATAGAATTTTGCCCATGTATATATTACTACTATAAGCCCAGATTAAAGGGGAGGCGGCTTCGACCATCCTTGCCATTTGCCTTGTGGAGTAGAATTTTGCAAGAGAAATGAGAATAGAAAATTAATAAAGTTTTATTACGA
>Ga0325401_1007775_pt1 | contig 10414 bp, 11 predicted proteins | sample PopdelMetagenome_FD_205666 | JGI IMG/M metagenome (GOLD analysis project Ga0325401, IMG submission 205666) | Populus deltoides microbial communities from Bellville, Georgia, United States - Xylem-PdKOR-R2 | ecosystem: Host-associated > Plants > Phyllosphere > Stem > Wood/Secondary xylem | place...
AAGGGGTCCATTAGGTTTTATTTTAGTTTGGAATCACTATAAATAAGGGCATAACAAGACATGTAAGGTTGGACAATTCAGATTAATAAAACTTCTTGTTTGCCGCACTTTGTGTGTGTGTGTGTGTTGGTGAGATAATCTCCCTTTCATGGTTCTCTAATGAACTGAAAAACGACATATAGATTTCTAGGATTTGAACACACAAAAGAATTGTACAAGGATGATAGTGATTTTGCTAATGTTTAGAATGCTTGCGAAACTTCGGCTTTTGGGAAGTTCTATAGACTTGATGGATATTTGTTTAAAGAAAGTCATTTGTGTGTTCCCTTAAGTGATATACGTGAATTGTTTGTACATTAAGCACATAGAGGTGGGTTGATGGGGCATTATGGTGTTGTTAAGACTTTGGATGTGTTGCATGGGCATTTTTATTGGTCTAAAATGAAAAAAGATGTGCCCCTTTGCCTGTACCGAAAGAACCATAGGTAGACATTTTGATGGACTTCGTCTTAGGGGGTTGATGGGGCATTTTGGTGTTGTAAAGACTTTGGATGTGTTGCATGGACATTTTTATTGGTCTAAAATGAAAAAAGATGTGTCTCTTTGCCTGTACCGAAAGAACCATAGGTAGACATTTCGATGGACTTCATCTTAGGTTTACCTACGTCAAAATGGGGTAGGGATTCCATCTTTGTAGTTGTTGATAGGCTTTTAAAGATGGCACATTTCATTCCATGTCATAAAACCGATGATGCAACTAACATTGTTGATTTGTTCTTTAAGGAGATACCATGGCTTCACGGGGTCCCTAAGACCATTTATAGAGTTTGCATATACCGTAATGTGCACTCTACTACTGAATTTTTACCATTTGAAATTGTGTATGGATTTAACCCTTTTAACTCCAACGAATTTAATTTATTTGGATGTTGATGAAAGGGTTAGTTTGGATGGTAATCATGAAGCACAGGTGGTGAAGACACTATCCATGAGAGTGTGCGGCAACAGATTGAAAAGAGGAATTGTGTGTGTGCAACCAAAGCCAATAAGGGGCGCAAACATGTTGTCTTTCAGCCCGCGATTGGGTTTGGGTGCATATGCGCAAGGAGAGATTTCCAGCCCATAGGAAATCAAAGCTACAATCACGAGGAGATGGGCCCTTTTAGATCCTTGAGAGGATCAATGACAATGCTTATAAAGTTGATTTGCCAGGTGAGTATGGTGTTAGTGCTGCCTTTAATGTTTCTGATCTTACTCTATTTGAAGTAGATGATGATTCGTGGTTGAATCCTTTTGAAGAGAGAGGGGATGATGAGGATCAGCCCAACACCAAATGTAATCATGCCAAAGGTCCATTGGAGGTGCCAATTACAAGAGCTAGGGCGAAGAAGATTAAAGCAGCATTAAATGGATTGTTCCGAACATATTGAGCAAAATAGACCTAGAGAGGCTTAGGACATTTAAAGAGCATGAAGGACACCCTTTAATTCATCTAATTCATGTTCAAAAAGAGCCCAATTCATGTGGAATAAGGGCCTGATGTGTGCGGCCCAATACCAGCCTTGTTAAGCTTGTTTTTTCCTAATGCTACATGGATAGAAAGTCAGCAATTTATTCTCCAAATTAAGAAAGTTGGCCAGATCTTATTCCTAAAGAGGAGAGGATTATTTAATGCCTTTCCTAATTTAGGAAGGAAAGTAATTAAATCAGCAACAAAGGAGGAAAATTTTTTTTCTTATTTGTCCAAGTTAAACAAGAAAATCCAAGTTAATCAAGGACATCAAAGGGGGCAGCAACACAAATTTTTCAAATCAGATTTCTCCTAGTTTATTTGGGATTTCTTCAGGGTGACAAATTTGATTCGAGCATATTTAGAATGGTAATTTTCGGATTTTTATTGTTTTTTTTTAATTTCTTCTTAGTCTTTGGGTTATTATTACTTATTTGAGTCAATTGTAAGTGGGCTTCATATTGTAAGTGAGCATATTTAGAAGGGGGGTTCATTACGGTTTTTTTAAGTCTAGAGTCAGTATAAATAAAGGCATAACCAAACATGTAAGGTTGCACAATTTTCAATTCAATAAACTAAACTTCTTTGTCGTACTTGTGTGTTGGTTCTCCCTTCCTTGGTTCTCTAAGGAACTGAAAATGACTTATCGAAAAACAACTGGCTTCGTGGCGTCATCCTAATACTTCTTGTTCGCGAATCAATATTCGTTGGGTGGGGGTTTTTCATTTTCAATAGTGCTGGTGCTTAGGTACAAGTTACCTTTATGTCACACTTCTATCAAACCTGATTTACTTGGTTTTCCGAGAATTAGTGTCTTTATGTGTGGGTTGCGTGTGCACGTGATCACGAGGTTCGCATCTCCACTTATATTTCTAATTTGCTAATCAATATTCGTTGGGTTGAGGATTACGAATTATTTTTATGTCACACTATTATCAAATCTTATTTACTTGGCCTTTCGAGAATTTGTCTTAACGTATAGGTTGCTGGACCATGAGATCTTGTCACACTATTATGAAATCTCATTTGGTATCAAAGCTTGGCTCCATTAATCAAGTTATATACTTCTAAAATTTTTGTTTCTTTTTTATTTCACAAAAAAATTCCTTATTATCCAAAGTCTTCTTCTCCTTGAATTTGTGGCATATAAAAAAATCATTATATTTTGTTTTTTGTTATTGTCCAAAATATATCAATAGCATCAAAAATTTGAAAAACAAAACAAAGAAATTGTCATTCAAAAAGATGTTTGTTTACTCCTGCCACAAAAAAGATTTGGACAAAAACAAACAATAAGAATCTCGTTTTGGATCTTGACACAAGTCTAACATGTTATGTAATTTTTACATACCATAATTGAAACCCAGATCAAGCGATATCAGAATGACCTCAAATTCAATATTTAGTATTTTGATATAAATCAAACAACAAATCTCAATTTATAGGTTGTTCTCTTATGTTTAGGTACTCAAACCCCTTGTATGATTAGTTTGCAGCATAATTAAACCTCAAATTAAAACCTCCAGCAAACGATATTAAAATAAGCGCAATGGGCCCTCTTGCACATGGATAAGATGTGTTAAGGCCTTCACTTAATGCTCCAATGGACCCGTCAAATCTGACTTGGTCAAAACCTTTAAAACCAATGCATTCAATGCCTTTGTCTTGGACAGAGTTATTGGCCTATTTCACACATGTAAAGGGTCCGTACTTGTGTTTATGGGCTGATCCACATCACTAGATTTCACTTAATGCTCCCTTCCTTGGTTCTCTAAAGAACTGAAAACAACTTATCGAAGAACAACTGGCTTCGTGGTGCCATCACTTCTCGTTCGCGAATCAATATTCGTTGGGTGGGGGTCTTTGTTTTCAATAGTGCTGGTGCCTAGGTACAAGTTATCTTTATGTCACACTCCTATCAAACCTGATTTACCTGGCTTTCTGGGAAGTGGTGTCTTTGGGTGTGGGTTGCGTGACCACGTGATCACGAGATTCACATCACCTTTGTTATAAGGCGTGTGCTGAACATGGAACTTAAAGAAGATGATGTAGATGAGCAACGGGAAAACATATTTCACTCTCAATGTCACATCTAAAACAAGATATGTAGCATGATAATTGATGGAGGTAGTTGTGCTAATGTAGCTAGTGATACTCTTGTGAAGAAATTGAATCTAAGTTGTATTAAGCATCCTAGGCTTTATAGATTGCAATGGTTGAATGAATTGGTGAAGTGAAGGTCACTAAGCTAGTGTTGATTGCGTTTATTATGCATGCTAGTCACTTACTTTTGGGGCATCCATGGCAATTCCGTCGGAAGGTAATTGATGATGGGTTTAGAAACCGGTTCCCCATTTTAAAAAATGGTAAAATCATCACTCTTGTACCTCTTTCTCCAAAACAAGTGTATGATGATGATCAACTGAAATTAAAAAGGGAATGTGAGGATGGGAAGAGTGAAAATTCACGTGAGGACAATGGTGAGAGAAGACCATTAGATTCAGCTAAATCTAAATCTAAATCATTAATTAAATCGGTTGGTTGAGAGTGGAGGTGAAACCCGAGGTGTGAAGAAAGTAAACTTGTGTGATGATAATAAAGAAACAATCTAATTTTTATGCAAAAGAAGCTCAAATCATATCTATATCTTTAATTAACATGCCGATGAATTGTGTATAAGGAGGCTTATTTTAACACTAACAATATCGATTCTACTTCTCCTAGTGTGGATGCAACTTTTTTGCAAGAGTTTGATGATGTATTCCGTAAAGATACCCCTATTGGATTATGACACGACCAAAAGATTGATGTCTTTTCCCAAGTGTAGGAGTGTCGAAGTAATAAATAACCCGGCAAGACCGAGGTCGAACCACAGGAAGGTTAATTGTATAAATTATAGCAACACAATAACAACAACAATAATAGTAGTAATAATAATAATAATAAAGAATAAGAAGAAGAAGTTGAAGTTGATGAGAACTTTGAGATGAAAGATCAATATGAGAATTAAACAATGATAAAAACAAATGTCAAGGTTAGAGGATCCACTAATGGTATTTCAAACAAGTATAGTATAAACTCTTATTATTCAATTGGAAAACACACATAAAGGAGGTTCCAATCAGATTATAAATTGTTAACATGATTACATTAATTATCTTATTCGAATAATGCTAATACTTGTAAATGTTGTCAGGCATTCATGATTATAACTTATGTTAATAACAAATCAAGTTCCTTTCATAGCTCAGGTGTCGGTTATACCATACAGTATGGGCTATGAAAGTGCCAAGTATTTGTTATACCAAGTGTTATACAACATAAATCTAGATTAACCATTTAACAAGCAAAGAATTAAAAGTGAACAAAATAACAAATATAAATCATGTTAGTATCCAACATTAAGGTCCATGTTAAGTTTATATTATACTTATTCTTACACCATTAGTGTACCCTTTCACCTTGACATAATTAACCTAGCTAGACATAATAAAAGAAAAAAACATAAATAAACAAGGAAAGGAAATGAAAAGCATAAGCAAGAGATTTATATAAGCAAAACTTAAGCATTACAAAATATAAAGAGAGATCAAGAGCATGATCTTGATCTGAACACCAAGATGCCTAAATACATGGCAAATGCCTCCTTTTATAGGCCAAAATTCAGAACTATTGATTTATTGACTAATTGATGAATGGGTGGCCACATCTTGACTTGGTGACAATTCTTATCTTCTTGTCTGCCAAAAACATCATTGATAACGTCATAATTTGAACAAACTTCAATCATGAAAGTTCTAGGGAATTGTCTCATCTTTCCAGGGTAATAATTTGAGATTATTTAGACTTCTAGAACTCGAGATATGGGCTGAACACTGAACAGTGTCTGGGCTGCAGGACAGATTCAGACTTCTTCATTGTTGCTATAATTTGGACTTGCAAACGGCCTTGTTAAATCTTGGGCTCCTCATGAAAGTTGTAGGCCTATATCTCACCTTTCCATCCATATAAAGTAGACCTAAAACCGAGATCTACAACTCCAGATATGACCTGATTACCAAAAAATGTTCCAGTTTGGACTGCACCAACATCTCTTTTCTAAGTTTGGTCATCTCTTTGTCCTTTCAATTTCAGTACTTCAACTCATCAATCAATTCTTTCATTTATGTGATAGGCCTGCATTTAAGATGAAAGTTTACCATAAATTAAAGGTATCTTATATTATTAGATATGTTATTATAAAACATGCTTTAGTTAAGGAGTTATTGGTACTTCAAGTGCAAAATGATGATATAAAACCTTGATAAAAATACACTTTTAAGTACTAATCAGATTACCACCACTAAAAAGGATTGAACATCAGATTGACCTTAAACCTAGGTCTTCGGTTCCTAACCATCCAGCCTATAGAAGAAATCTTAAGGAGATGAAGAAGCTTCAAAGACAAGTAGATGAGTTGATGATGAAGGGGTAAATTCGTGAGAGTATGAGCCTTTGTGTTTTGCCAGTGTTACTTGTTCCAAAAAAGATGGGACTTGGAGGATGTGTGTTAATTGTCACACCATCAACAATATAACAATAATGTATAGACATCCTATCCCTAGGCTTGATGACATGTTAGATGAGTTGTGTACTTTGATTACATCTTAATGTATAGCAAGAACTTGAATAAGCATTTTGATCATTTTATAATGTACTTAGCGTATTGCGTGATGATAAATTGTATGTTAATCTTAGTAATTGTACCTTTTGTAGAAGGTTTGTAAAGGACTTTAATACTATGGCATCATCTTTAACTAAAATTGATAAAAAGTATGTTGAATTTAAATAGAATGATGAACATGATAGAGTTATTAATTTATTAAAAGATAAAGTTTGTTCAGAGCCTGTTTTAGCTTTGCTAGACTTTATAAAAGCTTTTGAAATTGAATGTGATGCTTCATGTATAAGTATAGGAACTGTGTTGATGTAGCATATAAGGCCATTACATATTTCAGTGAGAGACTTAATAGGGTAGCCTTGAATGGTAAGTTGAATAGGAGCTCTATGCCTTGGTAAGAACTTTAGAGACATATGACAACATTACTTGTGACCCAAGGAGTTCATGATACATTCAAATTATGAATCATTGAAGCACTTGAAAGGGCAAGCTAAGTTGAATAGAAGACATGCTAAATGGGTTGAATTTATTGAAAGCTTTTCATATATGATCAAGTATAAGTAAGGTAAAGAAAACATTGTGGTTGATGCACTTTCGTGCAAGTATGTTTTGTTTTTTTATCTACTTTAGATGCTAGATTTCTAGGATTTGAACACATAAAATAATTAATTGTACAAGGATGATAGTGATTTTGCTAATGTTTAGAATGCTTGTGAAACTTCAGGTTTTGGGAGGTTCTATAGACTTAATGGATATCTCTTTAAAAAGAATTATTTCTATTGTTCCATTAAGTTCTATGTGTGAATTACTTATACGTGAAGCACATGGTGGCAAGTTAATAGGGCATTTTAGTGTTCTTAAGACTTTGGATGTGTTGCATGAGCATTTTTATTGGCCTAAAATGAAAAAGGATGTGCAAGGCATAAATGATAAATATACCTTATAGGAAAGCAAAGTCTAGGACTTAACTACATGGCTTATATATCCCTTTGCCTATACCTAAAGAATCATGGTAGACATTTCAATGGATTTTATATTAGGTTTGCTTAGGTCAAAATGGGATAGGGACTCAATCTTTATAATTGTTGATAGAGTTTCAATGATGACACACTTTAATTCATGTTATAAAATCGATGATGCCACTAATGTTGCTGATTTGTTTAGAGAGATAGTACGGCTTTATGGGGTCCCTAAAAGCATTGTTTCTGATAGAGTTTACGAGAATGGTTGTTCAACATCTAGTATACATATGTCTGATTGTAAAATGAATGATCATGCGACATCAGATGTGCGCAATGCTGCTTGTCATGAAGATGAAAATCCTTCCTCTCCTTTTGTCTTGAAGAGTTTACGAGAAGACATGAAACAGGAGCAAGGGGCTGCAAGTACTGCTTTAGATCAAGATATGGACACAATGGGAGGTGATACCGATGGGGAACGAACCGATAAGGAGTTAACGTCAACGATCCTGACAACCCCTCAAACCCTGAATTCCACCGAAAGGGAAACTGTTAATCAGTTAGCTATTAAGGCTAGAGACTCTCTAGAGAAAAAGAAAAAGGGTTCAAAAGCCTCTTCAAAGAAGAATAAGAAATCTGGCTTCTCTCCAGGAGGCACATCAAGGTAATCTTTGTGTTGCTGTTTGTACTCCTCTCCATTTTATTATGAATAATAATAATAATAAAAATCCAAAATTAATATCCTGGATATGTTAAAATCAGATTTTTCACCCATAAGAAGTCTTAAATAGACTAGGAAATCTAATTTGAATATGAAATTAATTCTGAAGTCTTCTTACATTGTTGTTCTTGGTTTCCTTGTTTTACATGGACAATTAATAAAGAAAATCTTCTTCTTTTATACATGTGTATTTAGTTTCTTTCCTAGACTAGGAGAATCATTAATTAATCTTTCCTAGTTTAGGATATCAAATATGGCAACCCCTTTAGAATCTATTGTTGATATATATTCTCCTAAATAATTGGAAAAATAATAAACAAAATTTCTTTGAATTTTAGAAGAATATTTTGTTGATTTAAATCCTTGTAGAATTAGGAAATCAATCCCAAACAAATCTGATCCCAACATCTTAATTAACTCAAACCAACTTTGGACCCTATGTGGCCCAAACCCATATTCATTAATAGGGACTAAACCAGGCCCAAAATATACTCCAAATAAACTTTATTTGCTGCCCAAAAACATCCCATGCATAACTCGTGATTTGGCTGAATTACCTGCCAAAAGAATTGGGTCAAATCCATTATCCATAAGAACCTCAATCTGACCGAATGCATCACTAGGTAAAGACCCATCATGAAAAACCCAAGGTCAAACCATATACTGAACCGTATCAACAACAAATCTCAAACACATAACCAAATGGACATGTGAAAGTAGTTTTCTCTTGATCTTCAAATGCAATTTCAATTTGGTTGTAACCCAATAACCATCTAGAAAACAATAAAATTCATGACCTGCAACTCTTTCTAGAATTTGATCTATGAAAGGTAAAGGAAAATGATCTTTTCTAATCATTGAATTAAGTTTTCTATAGTCAATGCACATGCGCCAACCAGTAATAGTCCTAGTTGGAATTAACTCATTCTTCTCATTTGTTATCACAGTAACTCCAGAATTTTTAGGTACAACTTGGGTAGGACTTACCCATTTGCTGTCAAAAATAAGATAAATGATTCCATTATCTAGAAGCTTAATGACTTCATTCCTCACTACTTCTTTCATATTAGGATTAAGCCTTTGTTGCATTTCTCTAGAGGGTTTAGCATTTTCCTCTAAATAAATCTTGTGTGTGCAAATCAAAGGACTAATTCCTTTTATGTCAGCTATGGTCCATCCTAATGCATTTTTGTGCATTTTCAGAGTTTGTAATAACTTACCTTCTTGATAAACATTAAGTTTGGAAGAAATTATTACCGGAAAAGTTTCATTTTCTCCCAAAAATGAGTATTTGAGATTAAATGGTAATGACTTCAAATCGGGTTTTGGTGGTTGAACACTTGAAGGTATGGACTCAATTGATCGTGGTGGCAATTCCTCAATTTTTGATCTCCAACTATTTGCCTTTGATTCTTCCTAAAAATAAACCATTTGCAAATCATCAGATTCATTAAACTCAGTTTCACTGGAAGTGTTTTCAAATTGATTACAAATTCATTTTTCAATAAAATCTACTTCCTGTAAATCATTATCATCTCCAGGTTGCTTGCAAATGTTAAAAACATTCATCTCCAATGTCATGTTTCCAAAAAATAACTTCATCACTCCATTCCTGTTAGAAGTTGCAAGAAATGGACGTCCTAAAATACCAGGAATGAATTGCATGCTTCAACAGGTTGTGTATCAAAGACAATAAAATCCACAAGAAAGATGAATTTATCAACTTGTAGTAACATATCTTCAACAATTCCTCTAGGCACTTTTACAGATCTATCAGCAAGTAAAAGAGTTACAGAAGTAGGTTTTAACTCACCCAGATTGAGACTTTGAAAAACCGAATATGGAAGTAAATTCACACTAGCTCCAATATCAAGTAAAGCTCTATCAATTTTATGTTCTCCAATAAAGCAAGAAATTGTAGGACAACCAGGGTCTTTATATTTCAAAGCATTATCATTCTGAAGAATGGCACTTACTTGTTCGGCTAAAAAGGCTTTCTTTTTCTCTTCACAGTGCATATATCTTTCAAAAATTTAGCATAAGACGGTACCTATTTAATGGCATCTAACAAAGGTATATTGATCTTTACCTGTTTGAAAATTTTAAAGATTTCAGAATTATGATTAACTTTCCTTTGTTTGGTCATGGCATGAGGAAATGGAAGTGCTGGTGGGGAATCGATCTCTTCCTTGCAGTGTTCAGGTTCAACCCTTTCCTTACCCTCAGAGACTAACTCATCTTCTTTCTCACAAGGTTCAAGAACGGGTTTTTCAATAACCTTACCACTGCGGAGAGTTGTGACTCATTTGACTTGATCCATTTGTTGGCTTCCAGAACCACTTGCACTTGAATTGCATTGCCCTTTGGGATTTTGCTGGGGTTGAGATGGAAACTTACCTTTCTCCTGAAAACTAAGAGCAGATGTGAACTTTGCAAAAGTATCTTTTAGATCTGCCATGGTTTGAGCATTTTGAGTGTTGATTGTCTCTTTCTTTTCAATGAATGCATGCAGTGTTTCCTCAAGATTTCCTCTAGGAGGGGGAATATAAGGAGGTGCATATCCA
>Ga0325401_1007780_pt1 | contig 10408 bp, 8 predicted proteins | sample PopdelMetagenome_FD_205666 | JGI IMG/M metagenome (GOLD analysis project Ga0325401, IMG submission 205666) | Populus deltoides microbial communities from Bellville, Georgia, United States - Xylem-PdKOR-R2 | ecosystem: Host-associated > Plants > Phyllosphere > Stem > Wood/Secondary xylem | place...
TACAGGGTGGGTAGCAGACACTACCCAACTCAACAAAGAGATACAACAATTGACATAGAAGGGGCACAGCTGCAAACTTTCCTCCTCATTTTCTCCCTTGCATCCGAAGAACAAAGGTTTCTTATTATTGAAGGACAATGTCATCAAACAGGAACAAAAATATCATGTCTTCTTAAAGTATTTGTTTATTGCTGTAGGGGGGGCCACGACCCTTTTTTCTCTGTTTGAATCAGGCCATGGAAAGGCCTATATTAGTAGTAGACCTGTGTGACAGAAGGATCTCAAGGGAAGTAAGGAAGCAAAAGAAGTAGAGCAGCCTTAACACCCTCTTTCTTTGTTTGTTAGAAGGCAAGAAAAGAATCCATTGTTTGCAGGAAGCTCCTTGTAACTTCTTGTTTAGCTCTCACTAGCTTCAAATGTTTTTGGTGGTACTATAAATTAATAAACATTACTTCGTTCTTTCTTTCAAGAAACACACCTCTTTTTTTGTTTTCTAATTTCTTTCTCCCCCACCTTTGTGTCGTTATTTCGAGAAACAATCTGTCTGGGGTTTCGTTATCTTCTGTCAAGCTCTCAAAAACTTGCGTTGGTAATTCTGACTTTTTATACTTACGGAGAAGAATATTTTCAGAACCATTGAGAGACCATCTGTAACCTAAAAGATGGGAGTTAGTGGCACTTTGGAGTATTTATCTGACTTGGTGGGAAGTGGAGGCCAGAAACACAAGAAGAAGAAGCAGTTACAGACTGTTGAGCTTAAGGTCAGGATGGACTGTGATGGCTGTGAACTTAAGGTCAAGAAGGCCCTTTCTTCATTGAGTGGTATGTTGCCTGCCTTTTCACCTCTCTTGTTTATTTTCTGCAGCACTGTTTTTTTTCCCTCAATTTTGCAGCTGAAGAGAAAGTGATACATTTGAACCTGATTAAATTAATTTTTGCGTTTGCCATTTATGCAGGAGTTAAAAAGGTGGAGATAAACAGAAAACAACAAAGGGTGACTGTTACAGGATATGTTGATTCAAGTAAGGTGTTGAAGAAGGCAAAGTCAACAGGAAAAAAGGCAGAGATTTGGCCGTATGTTCCTTACAATTTAGTGGCTCAACCTTACGCTGTTCAGGCTTATGACAAGAAGGCTCCTCCTGGTTATGTCAGGAATGTAGAAAACACTGTCACCACAGGCACCGTGACCAGATATGAGGACCCCTACACCTCCATGTTCAGTGACGACAACCCAAATGCTTGCTCTATCATGTAACGCAACCGAAATGAAGAGTACAGCAAATGTCCCATCCACCTGCTTCTCCTTCTCACGAGTTTAAAAACCACTGTAAAATTCCCATGTAGAGTTTTTCTCATTTTCAGCTTCGTTCTTGGGGGATTTTCTTATCATGCAGTAATAAAATTATGAGTAGATTAGTGAGTTGATGAATGTCGTCACCCCTTTTGGTTTTTTTGAATGGTCTCAATCAATGTTTTGTAGCTTTGCTGTGAGTGGTTTTTGTTGGGCCTAGACTACTTTAGCATGGGTTTAGGTATTTGATGTTGAAATGTTGTGGGTGGCCACTTTTAGCAGTAGCAGCTTCCTCACTTTATTTTCTGGTGCACGATGTTAAGTTTTTTAATCTATTTTGTGACTGAATAGTGTTAACAGCTGTGGTCAAGTCACCATGCTTGGGTGATGCAAGGAAGTTGCATTTCCAACGAGGGTTCGTAACAAGGAATTAAGGATGTATGGTGGAGATCTTAAGTAACTAAAAGTTTTAATTTAAGTAACCAATCAGTTTGCCTACTGAGGAGCAATCCCATGTCTAAAGAGGTTTGTTTATATTCTAGATCTGTGAGCTTCGGGCACTCAGCTAGAATGGTATATAGACTAGGCCAGAATTTGGCTGAACCAGCAAGAATGCCTAACCCCAAGGTGTGGCAAAAAAGGCATTGGCGTTAAGATTTAAAATCTCAAGATTTGGAATCCATTCGGTTCCCAATCGAAGGCAAGGACAAGGGCAAACAAGAGAAATTCCCAACAAAAGCACATCCACTCAAAACCAAAACTGAGAAAAAGAATCCTTCTTTCCAATTTTCTTCAACCTTTCTCTGATCCAGAGGAAGCGTAAAGACATATATCAATAACATAAACAGAGATTCATGTGCAATACAGTTTCTCACACAGCTTCAAAAAATCATGCCCACGCTCAATTTCCACTTCAAGATTAAGCACCTGATAACACAAGGAAAAAACAAAAAGAAGCAACTTTCTTCCTTCTCGGACATATTTTATGGTCATTAATTTTCCTTGGGATTTCTGTCAAGGCAGACCATGTGAATCGTCGCGTATATTAAGCGTCCGAATCATGCATTTCAGCAAACTGATACAGTTTGTCAGATGAGGCTAAAATGATCGAACATATAAGTACGTTTAGCACATTTTGGCTCCTGAGGTAGAGCAGATTATATGAATTGATGAGAGGTAAAACCTCTAGCACATAGGAATAAAATAATTTTTAGCTAATAATGAGAAACTTGACAGACTAACTAGACAAATCAAATCAAAAGATAACATCCAAAATGACATAAAAAATTTATGCTGTTGCTGCATACTCGGGAAAGAAAATCAACTACTCTCGACAATGAGACTGTTTAATTCCACCCCGTGAGAAATAGAATAATTCCCACCTCCGAGCAAGCATAGTTGAGCATGTCAGAAGAAACCACTGCTTATGTTTTTGAATAAAGGCGAATATTGTAAAGTAATCAATAACTTGTACTCAAAAGTTTGCTCTTCATTTCTATAAGGTTCTAGAAAGTAGAAACAGCTCCTTTCAGGAACTTTCAACGGAAAGAAAACATTTCGGTATGACAGGAGCAGAGAATGACATTCACTTGAGCTATTTACTTCCCGGTGATCTTAATGGTGATGCAGTTAGTGCTGATTAGCCTTTTGAGCCATTGGTAGCGCGTATCTTATACAGCCTGGTATGCAGAATCATTTTGTTTGAGAAGCACTAACATGGTTGAAAATCCCTGGAGAAGAGGCTGATGGATGATGCTTGTCATGAGTGGGGCACTTTATATTTTAGTGATCTTCTTAGGTAGCGTTATCACACAGTTACAATCATAGCACGTAACCAAAATCTGCGCCTAATACGTGACACCAGTCTTCCTGTCTTCTCCTGCAACTAAAGCATGCATTGTCTAGCAGAAAATGTTGTTTCAGAAGCATAATTGACCTCATCCTCCCCAGGTTTTCCAAGATTTCAAGGAGACCTTTAACTTCATAATGAAAAATGGATGCGTAAATGACCACCATTAATCTCCAAGTCACTTTACATACACAAACCATTGTCCTCCCCATTTGAGTACTTTCTAGCACTCAAACAGGGAATAATCCTCCTTTTTTATGTTTTTACTACTTCAATCCCCAAAAGTAGGATTTATCGCTTTATCAAGGTCAGAGAGATTATGACATGCCGAGGAGGGGGTGTGAAGAATATGCTCTATTATGCACTTCTTCAAAATGTAAATTTCCATACATGAGCCATGACCAACCTATGAGGCTCTTGAACTCATAACTGAGTCAAGTGTATACAAAAAAAAGCTGCTTCTGGAAGTTCAAGAAGTTCCTGGATTCCAATCCCAGCATCAATCCAACAAGGTGCAATGACATCATTTCCAAGATAACGAGAGGAAACTCACTTGATGATCTACACTAGACTTTCATTGTTTTGGTAAACTCCTATTCCCAGAGTAAACTCCAACAAAATTAATATCATAGAGAAGAGTTGCATTGCCAGGGATATTGCAATCACCTGTGTAAACAATATAATGGCAGTTAGTTTCCAAGTAACAAGTGCAAATATTGGATGAATGCATTAGTGCTTCTAATTCTATCCTATGCACTAGAACGGTTTAGCTATACAAAAACAGTCATGGTAGTGAGCATATAACATCATGACAATGATACATCACGAGTAAGACCACACATTTGATTCAGAATTAGTGGGCATAAGAAAACTAAATGACAAAAGACATTGGCAATACAGATCAACAGCATTAGTCATTGTACCAACAGTAATAAAACAAGGAATCCATACAGCTGCGCTGCAAATTCAATACACATGAACTCGAAGGCAGGAGGATGGAGAAACAAAAAGAAACAATTTATAGTTTTTCTTATGCCTCACTGTCTGAAGTTAAACCTTCTGCATCTGTTTTGGAATATTTTAAGCTCAAATACCTACGAGTAGTTTAAATGTTCAATGACAAGGAATGCTTCATATGAAAAATCACCTGAGAAGCATCCTGCAGGTTCTGGACCATATGCTAAAGGAGGAGGAATATATAGCTTACGTCTTCCACCTGTGAAAAGCGAGCAGTTTGACAAAACCTTGGGGAAAATAAGAATAAATACAAAGAACAAAATAACTAACAGAATTCTTTCCTTTTTTTTCTTCTCAAAACCGTACCTTCTTGCATTGGGGGCACCCCTTCACCCCCTAGAATTCCCTGATCCAATCCTCTAATGACCTGAACAAATAAATAACCATGTAAAATAAAGTTGTCTGATGTAGATGTATGTGGGGAAATTATACGCAGCATCATTTGATTTTTGATATTCTCTGTTTATTGTTTCTGTAAAGAATGGTAGAGCAGCTTAATGAAAGAAAAATCCCAATTCACAAGAGTCGCATAAAAAGTTTCAAAAGTTCTTGTTGTAGATTACCTAATGGAAGATTCAATTTAGCTCTTTAATATCCTTCATCATGACAATTTACAATAGAAGGATTCACAGAAAAATGCTAGTACAGAGCAGTATAAAAAATATTTTGTTAGGCATTGTACATGAAAACTCTAATCTATCCTTACATGGGGACAGTATGGAATATGGTGATCCGCCCACAATCATCCATTAGATTAAGAAGGAATAAATTATCACCAATCTAAGCAAAGAATATCAATTAACTAATATGGCATGCAGATAATGTAACCTATGAATGAAGACAAAAGTAGTAAAACTCACATCTCTACAGAGCACTATGAGCTGTGACTTGGCAAATACATGATAGCAAGTAGTTTAGACCCTAGTCTTACAAGCCTCTAACTTGATCGGCTGTAAATTAGGAGTTCGACATAAAATCTTTCCACTTGCATGTTGAGAAGAAAATGGAACCAAACTGATAATTCTAGCTAATACTTTCACACCTTACCAACGCCAATGCGCATAGTGAGAGGTCTGCCGCGTTTATAGCTGCTGTCAAAGACTCTCCCATCAGCGAATCTTGCAGTGTAATGGACCTGTGTCGAGGGAGGGAAAGAAAAACACAAATTATGATGCTTCAAGGTATTTACTAGTTTTTTTTCCGGTGAGATTATTTATAGGTGCTACTGCAGGAAAAAAAAAAAAAAAACTGAAACAGTACTAAAACAAGTTGAATCTTCAAGGAACAATTCATGACCAGAATACATCAAATAGGTAGATCATGAATCAAACAAACCTAAACCTTTAAGGATAAAGTTATTCACAACTCCAGTTAAGTCAAGTACTTTATCAAAATTATTTCACAATTTCTGAGCACATGCTTTATTTAGATCCATTACATACCTTCAGCATGAAAGCCTCAAAATTACAGAAAATAAAAAAGACACCCCAATTCTCCAATCAATATTGCCCCAGAAAACATGAGAGAACCCATTCAAGAACAGATAAAAGCTTATTAAAGTCTAGACACAGATTGAATTACTATCATTAATTAGTTAATTTGAGATTGAAGCTTGGTATAACTACTTCAATAAAGCGAAATTCAGGGAAACAAAAAAAATCAAGATAATAAATTAGCAAAATTCCTCAACTGTTAGACTCACATTAATGAGCTCATTATACGGGGCATCAACACCAGGCCCTACAGAAATATCACAGTAACCAAGGCCAGAGGGAACAAAGTTAAGGTCACATGGTGGGTCTGCTACCGTAGCATAGTACTCAATTCTAGTGGCTTCAGCATCCAATGGTGAGAAAGCAAGAACAGAAGCAGCTAAAAGCCCCAAACCCACGTCAAGAATGCACTTCTTTGTCTTAGAAACTGACTTCAATGAGAGATTTGTTTCTCTGTCATGTGACAAACAAGAAAGACAAGAAAATGGTGAAGTGGGTTTGGAAGTGAGAGTGGGTTTGTTAGAATTGAAGAGGTTTTTTGAGGTTGTGAATGTTATAGCAGAGAGTGCTGCCATGTTTTGGGCAGTATACTGTAGTTTGTTGTGCTCTCAGCTCTGTCTATCCAGTTGAGGTGAGGTGAGTGGTTTTAAAAAGCGGTTAAGTTAGGAGGGTGGATTGAACAACAAAAGCACTCTTTTGGAGGGGAGGAATTTTGATCGTTGGATATGGATAAGAGCCCTTATTGAAAAAATAATTAATTTAAAGTAAAAAAAAAATCAAAGTAATTTCAACCTCAATGCCAATGCCAAACACTCCTGAACTCATGCACGTGCACCTGCTGCCTGCTTGCTTACAGATTTTGTCCAGTGGTCCTGATCATGCTATGAATTTAAATATGAAGGTTACTAAAACCACCTATCGTTTTTCCCCCTCTGAATTTCCTCATGGATTTGGAAACTTTTTTCCTTACAGCATAGAGCACAATTATGGATTTGTTTTTTCTTGTACAAATCAAGGAACTCCAGCTAGAAGTTAGTAATCTGCAACTTCACCTTTATATGGCCGAGGAATGGTTAAGGCCAGACAAGAGTAACAACAAAAGTTTTCCACTTCTTCACTTTTGTTGCCATTTTGGTATTGTATCGATCTCAAATTACTGGTGTTCTTTTATCTTTTGCTTAATAACTAATTGAAAGGTTATACGAGGCCGACCCTCTGAAATTTACATCAATTCTGGACCTTGAGTCATTTGAGAAGACTCTTTTGGATACCATGGCACGTCTTCAAGAGAGAATGCTAGTGTTTTTTTCTCTTGAAATTACATGATTGATTAAGTGTTATATTCCAAAATGCCATGTACTGGTATGATAATTATATATCCATTTTGACTCTAATCTTTGCTGCAGAAATACATCTCGAGTAATCCAGCATCTACGTATGACCCGTCAAATTTGCAGTTAATCAATTGTACTTTGATGCATAATTGGCATCAATCTTGAATTACTTGAATAATTAATTAATTAGGACTAAGAAAATGAAGCTCTTGCCACTTCATCTCTTATTAATTTGCTGGTGTTCTTAGATGCAGAAGGGGGGATGCCAGACTTTGAAAATGAGATTGCAAGTCTCATCAGTAGCATAAATATACAGAGACATTTTTGTGCCTGAAAATGGAAACAACCTCAGTTCTGTTCGCGTAGGATCTGATCAATCTTCTTGTGTTCCTGTGAGGTGAATAAAGGTTGAAAGTTTTGTACGAGGATGATGGGAAATCTGTGTATATTTATGCTACTGATGAAACTGGTTTTTGTTTTTCTCAGCAACCAATCCTCCACAGCAAATTTTGAGGCATTGTCTCATGGGACTAATAATGTAAACGCAAATCCTTGCAACAACATGGAAGGAAGCAATATGAACAACTCGACCAGTGAGGTCTTCCTAGCTTGGTACCAAGCTTTCTCATCATTGTCATCAACTGATCTCCTCTCTGCCTTCAGCCTCCAGCCTCATTCCCAGCAGGATGCAGTAAAGGTTCTCCCTCTCTTTAGGCATCTTTGAAATTCTATGTGATACTGCTAAAAATGTATAGCTAAATTTAAAAACCTATTTTTAGTGGCTATTTCATAACAAGAACATATAAACTTCTCTTGTCGGCAAGACAATGTTGCTGGTCCAGGCTTTACTTCAATGTTGCAACAGCCACAGGCAGAGACCACATCAAACTGCCATCAAATGCCTCTACTACTGCTGACCAATGTTCAGAATATGAGAATAATGATATAACACAGCCTAAGGTATAAAATGCTTCACTCCAATAACTTCTTTTGGGTGGTTAAATAGCAGTGTAAACCAGAAATTTGGGTGATCCAATTTCGAGGGGACATGCAATTTTCCTTTTCTTCTTCCTGTTTCTTCATGTAGGAAAGGAATATTAATGATGTGTGTGTATTATGAGCTCATGGATTTGTATGATAAAGAAGGTAGAAAAAACAAGGATTTTCTCTATATCATATGCCCTAGGTAGACTTCGGCAAAAGAAGAAGAAGAAGAAGAAGAATAAAAACTTGTTACAGATCGAGGATAATTATTCGTAGAAATCTGCTTGAAGTTGATCATGAAGAGGGTCTGTGTGTTTCAATTCGGTCTGAAGATACACTCTTGACTCCTATATCCGAGAAATATTTATCGATCTCATGGTACTATGTTCTTTTTTTTCTTCTTCTTCTGTGAGTTTCAAATATAATCCAATATTTGACCATAATTCCAGCAAGAGCTATTTCTTTTAATCACTTAAAAATTGCATGTTATAGAAGCTGAAACACTGTGAGATCTAATCTTGTGTAAAACATTTTAACGACATTCTAAACCATAGCCACGCGTTTATTTATCCGGGGGATTATAGAGTTCATCGGAAGAAATGCAATGGCGTGGCATGTAGAAGTTTATTTTTCGAAACTAGATGGCAAAACACCTTCAGCTCTCTGATGCTCCCTCCCTCCCTTCATTTTAACCCTAAGTACCCAGTCGACACCTGTATAAACAGTGGAGATATCAATATTCTATAATATCAACAAAGAATCAAGGTTCTATATGGCTCATAATCATTTTTCTTTCTAAAAAATCATATTTTCCGGACAGTATTTTTTAAAGGGTCAACCATGTAAAGAATTTTTAGGCGAACATCGTTAGACATCCCGCCAAAACTCTGTGACACAGCACCATCTCATGCCTCTGTTTTTATGTCCGATAATCTGCCATTGCTGATGTTCACTTAGGAAGATGAAGGAGATGACTAAAGCAACCGGACAACTTAAAACAGTTTTATCCAAATAACTTTTTAAAAAACTCACTTTTAGTATTATTGCCAATAATAATAAATAAACTAAAACACTTGAGAAAAATATTGTTAATATATAGCTTATCACATTGTTCATTGAACTTTATTTATTTTTAAACTTTGATTTGTTTATCCAATGAATCTTTGAATATTCCGATGTTGAATCAGAGACCACTTTTACAAAACTTAATTTTATGTTTTTATTAAGACTAAAATTAGAAGATTAATGATCAAAATTAAAATTAAAAGAACACTTTGATTTTTTCGTCGTTTGATTCGGGAGAAATGACAAGTTCTTTATTGTTTGTCAATTAAATAGAAAGGGGGAGGGATGACATGTCATATGGTGTCAATGATTGTTATAATATATTTGGGGTCTCGTGGTTGCTCTGTATTAGAGATGAAAGCTAATTAATGAATAAATAATGAAGCTTTTATTAGATATGCTATTATAAAGTTATATATATATATATATTTTTTTGTGATGGATCGATGGGATCTCTAATTAAATCCTGATCAAAATCAAGTCAAGTTATACTATTTTTTTTATTATTATTATTATTCAACAAGAGTCCAATATAATATGGAACTTGCCACAGGGTAGGGATGGCTGTCTTCCAATTCTTAAATCCACATCTTTGTTCTTTTTTGGATGGCATATTTTTAAGCCCTCACTGTCACGGCTTCATTTTTCTCGCACAGATTTTCTAGCCCCAGCTAGATTCAGCTTCCCTCACAAATTGCTCATATTTGCCTGGAAACCAAGTGTTTCACACCCACGGAGTTTAGCTCACACTCAACAAGCAGCTAGGTTCAGCCCAGCCCTATATATGATTCTCTTGTACTTAGGTCGATCCCCACAAACCAACTGGCCAGCTGCGAGCACCCATGCAGCCATTGTAGCTGTATATTTCTGCCTTGGCTAGCTAGGACAACCCTTTGTCCCAGCACCAATGTCCTGAACATTCCGTCGCTCGGCCTACCATTCGTGCCACCATACACCTAATGCTAGCGAGAGTCTTCGCACGTTGCCTACCGATTCCAGCCCATGCCGGCCCGTATTGAGCAGCCAATGTATATATATGGCTTCGTCAAGGCAACGTGCTTTTGTTGGCGTGACAGCGTCTAGAACTCTAACACTCACCTCATATGATCCGAATCAAGTTATACAAGTTTTTTTAAAAAATTCAACAGAGGCTAATATATATATATATATATATATATATGGACCTTGCGGCAGGTTAGGGATGACCCTCTTCCAATTCTTAGATCCCCATCTTTGTTTTTTATGGATGTGGTCTCTTAACTCTGACTAACAAAACTGAACTCATCTCCAAAATAACTCGTTTATCCCTTGCTACTAGGTCAAATTAATTAACATAGGCCTAAAATAGCAGCCAATAATTCTACTTTAACGGGGA
>Ga0325401_1007786_pt1 | contig 10406 bp, 10 predicted proteins | sample PopdelMetagenome_FD_205666 | JGI IMG/M metagenome (GOLD analysis project Ga0325401, IMG submission 205666) | Populus deltoides microbial communities from Bellville, Georgia, United States - Xylem-PdKOR-R2 | ecosystem: Host-associated > Plants > Phyllosphere > Stem > Wood/Secondary xylem | place...
GCCGAAGCCCTTCCAGCGCGCGACCGGGATCATCGCCTCGAAGCCGAGCCGGTCGGCCTTCTGCGCGATCGCCTTGGTGTGCTCCCAGGTGATCTCGTAGCTGCTCGCCGCGTGGCTCATGATCAGCCCGTAGGAGCAGTTGGTGCCGAACAGGCCCAGCTTCATGCCCTGGTCGTTGAACAGCGGGTTGGTCGTCGTGCGGTCGGCCAGCGGCTTGGTCTCGGCCGCCGGTCGCGGGTCGGTGGGGGCCAGGCCCAGCCGCTCGTTGGCGCGCTGGGTCGGACGGTCGTCGGTGGTCGTCACGAAGGGCTCCTCTGCCGGTCGTCGGCCCCGGGCGCGGTGTGCCCTGGACCACGGTCGAGGACGACGCTAGGAGCGCGGCGGACCACCCGACAGCCGCCCAGCGCACCCCGGCGTCCGCTCCCCGCAGACGTACGGCCACGCCCCTGACCAGCGCAGACGCACCCGCAGAACCCGGGCGGGGGAAGCCCCGCACCCGCCCGCGACGCTGCGAGGTGGGTGCGGGGCTTCCCCTGCCCGGGTGCGGGGGAGGGGGTGCGTCAGGTGCCGGCGACCGGCAGGTCCACGACGGCGGACAGACCCGAGGCGGGGTCGAGGGCGTGGCCCATGCGCTCGCGCTTGGTGCGCAGGTACCGGATGTTGTGCGGCGTCTCGACGGTGGGCAGGTGCACCCGCCCGGCGATGGTGAGGCCGTAGCCCTCGAGGCCGCCGTACTTGGCCGGGTTGTTGGTGATCAGCCGGATCCGGGTGGCGCCGAGGTCGCCGAGGATCTGCGCGCCGACGCCGTAGGAGCGGGAGTCGACCGGCAGGCCCTGGGCGGTGTTGGCGTCGACGGTGTCCAGGCCCTGCTCCTGCAGCGCGTAGGCCCGGATCTTGTGGCCCAGCCCGATGCCGCGGCCCTCGTGCCCGCGCAGGTAGACCACGGCGCCGACGCCCTCGGCGGCGATGGTCGCCAGGGCGGCCTCCAGCTGGCCGCCGCAGTCGCAGCGCAACGAGCCCAGGATGTCGCCGGTCAGGCACTCGGAGTGCACCCGCACCAGCGCGCCGGCGTCGGTGCGGGAGGCCGCGGCCAGGTCGCCCATGACCAGCGCCAGGTGCTCGGTGCCGTCCAGGACGCTGCGGTAGGCCAGCGCCCGGAAGTCGCCGAACTCGGTGGGCATCTGCGCCGAGCCGACCAGCTCGACGAGGGTCTCGGTGGCCCGGCGGTGCCGCACGAGGTCGGCGATGGCCAGCACCGGCAGGTCGTGCTCACGGGCGAAATCCGTCAGCGAGGCGCCGGCGCGCATGGAGCCGTCCTCGTCGACGATCTCCCCGATCACGCCGACCCCGCTCAGGCCGGCCATGGTGGTGAGGTCGACGGCGGCCTCGGTGTGCCCGGCGCGCACCAGCACCCCGCCCTCGCGGGCGATGAGCGGGAACACGTGCCCGGGGCGCCGGAACTCCGCGGCCGGTGCCGACACCAGCGCGCGGACGGTCGCCGCGCGGTCGGCCGCCGAGACGCCGGTGCTGGTGTCGCGGTGGTCGACGGTGACGGTGAACGCCGTCCCGTGGTTGTCGGTGTTCGCCGCGACCATGAGCGGCAGCTGCAGCTCGGCGGCCCGGGCGGCGGGCATCGGGGTGCAGACGATGCCGGTGGTGTGCCGGACGACGAAGGCCATCTGCTCCTGCGTGCACAGCTCGGCGGCCACGATCAGGTCGCCCTCGTTCTCGCGGTCCTCGTCGTCGACCACGATCACCATGCCGCCGGCGGCCAGGGCGGCGACGGCGGTCTGCACGGCCTCGGTCGGGGTGCGCTTCACGGGCTGACCTCCAGTGCGGCGTGGGTCCCGAAGACCCGGGAGTGGTAGGTGAGCGGCTGCCCGTCGGCGGTGGCGGCGTCCCGCACGAGACCGAGGGCGACGACGTGGTCCCCGCCCTCGACCAGCTGGTCGACGTCGCAGGCCAGCCAGCCCGGCGCGCCGGGCAGCCGCGGCAGACCCGAGGCGGCGACCCAGTCGACGGCGGCGAACTTGTCCGGGCCCTTGCGGGCGAACGACAGCGCCAGCGCCGACTGGGTCGAGCCCAGCACGTTGACGCCGAACCGGCCGGTCTCCCGCACCAGGGCCAGCAGGTCCGAGCCGCGGTCCAGGGACACCAGCACCATGGGCGGGTCCATCGACAGCGACGCGAACGCCGAGACCGTCGTCCCGTGCGGCACGCCGTCGGCCGAGACGGCGGTGATGACCGAGACCGGGGTGGCGACCCCGGCCATCACCTCGCGGAACTGCTCCGCCAGCACGGGTCAGCCCAGCTGGAACGGGTCGCGGGTGCCGCCGGTCAGCTCGATGAACACCGACTTGTTCTCGGTGTACTCGTTGACCGCGTCGACCCCGTTCTCGCGCCCGATACCCGAGTTGCCGAACCCGCCGAAGGGCATGTTCGGGGCGACGACGCGGTAGGCGTTCACCCAGACCGTGCCGGCCCGCAGCTTGGCGGCGACCCGGTGCGCGCGGTGCACGTCCTTGGTCCACACGGCGCCGGCCAGGCCGTAGGGGGTGTCGTTGGCCAGCTTCAGCGCCTCGTCCTCGTCGGTGAAGGTGTAGGCGGCCAGCACCGGGCCGAACACCTCCTCGCGCACGATGGTGTTGTCCGGGCCGACGTTGGTGACGACGGTGGGCTTGACGAACAGCCCGCCCAGCTCGGCCGACGGCTCGCCGCCGCAGGCGAACGTGGCGCCCTCGGCCGCGGCGCCCTGCAGGTAGCCCAGCACCTTCTCGTACTGCGGCCGGTTGGCCACCGGGCCCATCTCGGTGTCGGCGTCGTTGGGGTCGCCCAGCTTGATCGCGTTCGCGCGGGCGGCGATCTTCTCCACCAGGGCGTCGTGCACGTCGGCGTGCACGATCAGCCGCGAGCCGGCCATGCAGGTCTGGCCGGTGGCCGCGAACACCCCGGCGACCAGGCCGTTCGCGGCGGCGTCGAGGTCGGCGTCGGCGAAGACGATCTGCGGGCTCTTGCCGCCCAGCTCGAGGGTGACCTTGTTCAGGTTGCTCACCGCGGCGCGCGCGACGGCGGCGCCGGTGGCGGTGGAGCCGGTGAAGGCCACCTTGTCCACGCCGGTGTGCGAGGCCAGCGCCTCACCGGTCGAGCGGTCCCAGCCGGTGACGACGTTGAGGACGCCGGCGGGCAGCCCGGCCTCGTGCAGCACCTGGGCGAAGGCCACGGTGGAGGCGGGGGAGTGCTCGGAGGGCTTGACCACGCAGGTGTTGCCGGCGGCCAGCAGCGGGGCCAGCTTGAAGGTCAGCAGCAGCAGCGGGGAGTTCCACGGCGTGATCGCGCCGACGACGCCGACCGGCTCGCGCACGGTGTAGCCGAAGTAGTTCGGGTTCACCGGCGGCACGGTGCGGCCCTCGAGCTTGTCGGCCAGCCCGGAGAAGTAGTAGTACCACTGGTTCAGCCCGGTGAGCTGGCCGCGCATCTCGCGCATGAGCTTGCCCGAGTCGTTGACCTCGAGCTGGGCCAGCCGCTCGGCGTTGGCGAGGATCGCGTCGCCGCACTTCCGCATGATCGCCGCGCGCTGGAAGCCGGTCATCTGCCCCCACTCGCCGTCGAAGGCGGCGCGGGCGGAGGCGACGGCGGCGTCGACGTCCTCGGGGGAGCCGTCGGCCAGCACCGCCCAGGCCTGCCCGGTGTAGGGGTTCTGCGACTCGAACGTCTTGCCGGACTTCGCGGCGACGGACTCCCCGCCGATGAACAGTCCGAAGGTCTCGAGCTCGGTGGCGGTCGTCATCGACAGCTCCTCGTCGTGCGCAGGTGGTGGTGCCGGTCACCTGCGACGGTAGGGACGGCGACCGGCGCGCACCATCCGCTGCCCGCCGCCCCCTGTCCGCCTACAGCAGCGACCCGTCGAGCACGCCGCGTGCGGTCCGGACCGCGACGGCGGCCCACGCGACGAGCAGCCCGGCGAACAGCACGACCGCGGCGACCTGCAGGAACGTCTCGCCGGTGTGCGCGGCCAGCCCCGACGTGCCGGTGACCACGGTGCCCACCGGGAACGTGAACGACCACCAGGTGAGCGTGAAGGGCAGCCGGGCGCGGGCGGTGCGCACGGTCACCGCGGCCGCGATGCCGGCCCACATCAGCGCGAACCCCCAGACCGGCAGGCCGTAGACCAGGCCCATCGCCCGGAAGGCGGAGGCGTAGGGCTCGGGAACGGCCAGGTGCGCCTGCGTGCCCAGGTTGTTCGCCGCGGTGATCGACTGGCCCAGCGGGCCGAGCACGATCCACAGCGTCGGCACCATCGCGGCCGGGCCGACCCCGTGCCGGGCCAGGCGCCCCCACACCAGCGTGATCACGACCAGGCTGGCCAGCAGCGAGAGCCCGAACATCGACCAGCAGAGCGTGAACAGCGTGGTGCGCAGCTGGCCGGCCGGCAGCTCGGGCACCAGCAGGGCGCCGGTCGCCGCCGACACCATGGGCGGGACGACGGGCATGAGCCAGCCGCCGAACGCGGCGTCCTCGGCCACGTCGTGCCGGGTGAAGACCAGGTACGGCACGCCGACCGCGGTGACCAGCCCGTACACCGTGCCGACCACCCACAGGACGGCGAACACCGCCAGCGCAGCGCCGCCCCCGACGAGGTCAGCGCCCACGAGGTGGGTGGCCACCCCGAAGGCCAGCAGCGCCATCGGCGGGGCGCCGTAGAAGTGCGCCATCACCGGGTTCGACGCGTGCCCGCGGGCGGTGACCGGGTGGTGCCGCCAGTGCGCGACGGTGGCCGTCGACACCGCCAGCAGCAGCACCCCGGCCAGCACCCACACGACCTCGGCGAGCAGTCGCAGCCCGGGCAGCTGCACCGGCAGGGTCACCGCGGCGGTGGCCACGATCGAGGTGCCCATGACCGAGGCGAACCAGTTGGGGCCGATCGAGGCGACCCTCGGGTGCGCGGGGGCGGAGAGCGTGGCGGTCATGGCTCCACGGTGCCGCCGGCGCGGGGCATCCGGTAGCCGCTCCCGGGCTGTGGGTGCACAAGCCGACCTTGTGGGACAGTCCTGCTGTGCCCCTGAGCCCGCACGTGCCCGAGCTGGGGGCGCTGGAGCTGCTGCTCGACGTCGTCGCCACCGGCAGCATCGGCGCCGCCGGACGACGCCACGGCATCAGCCAGCAGGCCGCCTCGGCCCGGCTGCGCACGCTGGAGCGGCAGGCCGGGGTGGCTGTGCTGGACCGCCGGGCCCGCGGCACCCGGCTCACCGAGGCCGGCACGGCGTTCGCGGCGTGGGCGGCCCGCGTGGTCGAGGCCGCCGCCGAGCTGGACGCCGGGCTCGCCGCGCTGCGGCACGAGGGTGCGGCCCGGTTGCGGTTGGCGTCGAGCATGACCGTCGCCGAGCACCTGGTGCCCGGGTGGCTGGCGGCGCTGCGCCGACGGGGCGGTGCCCCGCAGGTCACGCTGACCGCCACCAACAGCGCCGCGGTGGCCGAGCTGGTGCGGTCCGGTGCCGTCGACCTCGGGTTGGTCGAGGGCCCCGACCCGCTCGGCGACCTGCAGCAGGCGGTGGTGGGCACCGATCAGCTCGTGCTCGTGGTCGCGCCCGACCACCCGTGGGCCACCCGGCGCCGTCCGGTCGACGCGGCCCTGCTGGCCCGCACCCCACTGGTCACCCGGGAGCCGGGGTCGGGCACCCGCACGGCCCTCGAGCAGGCGCTCGGGGTGCCCGCGGCGCCACCCGTGCTGGAGCTGAGCACGGCCACCGCCGTCCGGGAGTCGGTGCGCGCGGGGCTCGGGCCGGCGGTGCTGTCGCGGCTCGCGGTGGCCGGTGACCTCCGCGAGCACCGCCTGGTGGAGGTCGCGGTCCGCGGGGTCGACCTGCGGCGCCGGTTGCGGGCGGTGTGGATCGGCGGCGCCCAGCTGCCGGCCGGCCCGGCGCGCGACCTGGTCGCGGTGGCGGTCGGCCCGCTCAGACCTGCGGGCTGAGCGCCCGGATGGCCGCCGAGCCCTGCACCGCGGTGGTGAGGTCGACCAGCGCACGGCCGTGCGAGGCGGCGAGCTCGGCCGCGGCCGTGGTGAGCTCGTTGCCCTCGAAGTGCGGGTGGGTGAGCACGAGGCCCGGGCTCAGCACCTGGCAGCCGTAGAAACCGGCGAGCAGGCTGCGCAGCGAGTCCTGGGCCAGGTAGTGCTCGGGGGCGTTGTTGGTCATCACGATCGCGGCCGTCGTCCCGGCGAGGTGGGCCTTGGTCTCGGTGGTGTACCGGCCGCGCTCGGCAACCTCGAACAGGCTGCGCAGCAGGCTGGAGAACGACGCCCGGTAGGTGGGGCTGCCGAACACGACCGCGTCGGCGGCCTCCATGGCGTCCAGCACGGTGGCCAGGTCGGTGTCGGCCAGGCTCAGCTTCTCGGTCTCGGCGCCGGTGCACCCGGCCAGCACGCCGGCCACCCCGGCGTCGGTGCGGCCCCCGACCGACGGGCTGCCCACGATCCCCAGCACCTTCACGAGAACTCCCCTCGGGGCCGGCTGACGCCGCCGGCGCGGAACAGCGAACTGGGCAGGTCGTGACCCACGGCGTCGCGGGTCACCGCGGCGGCGGCCAGGACGGCGTCGAGGTCGATGCCGGTCTGCACGCCGGAGTCGGCGAGCCAGTACACCAGCTCCTCGGTGGCGATGTTGCCGCTGGCCCCGGGCGCGAACGGGCACCCGCCGAGCCCGCCGACCGAGGCGTCGAGCTGGACCACCCCGGCCTGGACGGCGGCCAGCGCGTTGGCCTGGCCGGTGCCGCGGGTGTCGTGGAAGTGCGCGCCCATCGGCAGGCCGGGTGCCGCGGCGCGGACCGCGTCGAGCAGGTCGACGGTGCGCCGCGGGGTGACCGTGCCGATGGTGTCGCCCAGGCACAGCTGGTCGGCGCCCTGCGCGACCGCGGAGCGGACGACGTCGAGCACCCGGGAGGGATCGGTCCGTCCGTCGAAGGGGCAGTCCCACGCGGTCGCCACGATCACCTCCAGCGTGCCGCCGGCGGCGTGCGACACCTCGGCGATCGCTCCGACCGCCTCGACGGCCTCCGCGGTGGGCCGGCCGGCGTTGGCCCAGGAGTGCGAGTCCGCGGCGCTGACGACGTACTCCAGGTGCGGGATCCCGGCGTCCACCGCGCGCTGGGCACCGCGGAGGTTGGCCACCAGTGCGGAGAAGTGCACGCCGGGGAACCGGTGCAGCTCGGCGGCGAGCTGGTCGGCGTCGGCCAGCGCCGGGACGGCCTTCGGCGACACGAACGAGGTCACCTCGATGCGGTGCACCCCGGTGGCGACCAGGGCCTCGAGCATCGCGACCTTGGCGGCCAGCGGGATCGGCGCCTCGATCTGCAGGCCGTCGCGCAGGCCGACCTCGCGGACGTCGACGGCGGCGGGCAGCTGCACTCAGACCACCCCCTGCGCGGCCAGCTCGGCCAGGTCGTCGGCGGTGAGGCCCAGCAGCTCGCCGTAGACCTCGGCGTTGTGCCAGCCCGGCTGCGGCGGTCCGGCCCACCGCACCGCACCCGGCGTCGCCGACAGCTGGGGGGTGACCCCGGGGCCCAGCACGTCGGCGTCCACCCCGAGGTCGTGGTGCGCCACCAGCATGTCGCGAGCCAGGAACTGCTCGTCGGCGACGACGTCGGCCACCGTGGCGACCGGTCCGACCACCACGCCGGCGGCGCTGCAGCGGGCGACGACGTCCTCGGGGGGCAGGCCCTTCGCCCAGACGCCGATGAGGTCGTCGAGCTCGTCCTGGTGCACCGCCCGGGCGGTGTGCGTGGCGTAGCGCTGGTCGTCGGCCAGCCCGGGGCGGTCCATCGCGGCGCAGAGCCGGCGGAACAGCGTGTCCTGGTTGGCCGCGATGATCACGAAGGTGCCGTCGGCGGTCTCGTAGCTGTTCGACGGCGCGATGGCGTCGAGCCGGGTGCCGCTGGGCTGGCGGACGAGCCCGGCGCGGGAGTAGTCGGGGACCATCGACTCGGTCACCGCCAGGCAGGAGTCGGTCAGCGCGGCGTCCACCACCTGGCCCTTGCCGGTGCGGGCCCGGGCCACGAGCGCGGTCAGGATGCCCTGGCAGGCGAACATCCCGGCCAGCGAGTCGCCCAGCGACAGCGCCATCCGCACGGGGGGCTGGCCGGGGAAACCGGTCACGTAGCGCATGCCGGCGCGGGCCTCGGCGACGCTGGCGTAGCCGGGCTGGGCGGCCATCGGACCGGTCTGGCCGTAGCCCGAGACCCGGGCCAGCACGATGCCGGGGTTCGCCGCGGTCAACCGGTCGGGGCCCAGGCCCCAGCGCTCCAGCGTGCCGGGCCGGAAGCTCTCGACCACGACGTCGGCGTCGGCGGCCAGCTCCAGGAACATCTCCTGGCCGCGCCCGCTGCGCAGGTCCAGGGTGATGCAGCGCTTGTTGCGGGCGTGCACGGTCCAGAAGAAGCCGCGGCCGTCCTCGTGCGCCTGGCCCCAGGTGCGCAGCGGGTCGGGCCGGTCGGGCGCCTCGACCTTGACGACGTCGGCGCCCTGGTCACCGAGCAGGCGGCCGGCGAACGGACCGGCGATCAGCGTGCCGATCTCCAGGACGCGGATGCCCTCCAGCGCTCCCGTGGTCATGCGCGCTCCTCACCTCGACGTGCGGGACGGGGCCGACGCTAGGTGCGCCCCGGGGGGCCGACCATCCGCGTCCGGCGGACCTCCATCCGCACAGCGCACGGTCCGCGGTGCCCCCTGGACCCCACATGCGTTGCGCCCTACCTTTCTGTGCGACGCCGGGCACCGCAGCCCGGCCGGACGACGGGAGCGTCATGCCGGACCTGGTGGAGCAGCAGTCGCGGATCGCCGACCGCACCCTGACCGCGGTCGAGGAGCTGCTGCGCAGCATCGACGACGGCGACCTGCACGTCGCCGACCCCGGCGGCGGCTGGACCGGCGCCACCGTGGTCAGCCACATGACCCTCGCCGGGCTGCTGTGGGTGGCCGACATCGCCCGCCTGCAGGCCGACCCCGAGCTCGACTTCTTCTACCGGGAGGAGATCGGGCACGACACCATCGGCGCGATCCCGCCCACCGCCGCCGAGGCCGCGGACAAGATCGCCTCGCTGCGCCGCACAATGGTCTCGACGATGCCGAACCACACCCCCGAGATCCTCGAGCGGTCGGTGGAGATCACCACGCTGGGCCGGATGACCGTGGCCGAGTGGCTGCCGATCATCGTGGGCCACGTCGTGCACCACCGCGACCAGCTGCACGCCGTCCTCGCCTCGCGCGGCAAGCTGCCCGAGCGGTTCGTCGTCCCCGAGGGCCACACCGGCGAGGACGACGCGTGAAGGCCGTCGTCCTGACCGGGGTCGGCAAGGTCGAGGTGCAGGAGCGCCCCGACCCGACCGCCGACCCGCTGCACGTGGTGGTGCACGTCGACGTCGCCTCGCTGTGCGGCACCGACGCGCACCAGTACGAGGGCCGCATCGACTCGCCGTTCCCGCGGGTGCCCGGGCACGACTTCGCCGGCACCGTGGTCTCGGTGGGCGCCGGCGTCGACGAGTCGCTGGTCGGCCGGCAGTTCGCGGTCAAGCCGTCGCTGCCCTGCGGCACCTGCGCGGCCTGCGTCGACGGGCCCTCGCTCGACTGCCCGAACAAGAAGCTCATCGGGCTGTGGAGCGACGGCTGCTTCGCCGAGCTGGTCGCCGTCCCGCGGGTGAACCTGGTGCCGATCCCCGACGGCGTGCCGATCTGGGGTGCGGCGCTGCTGGAGCCCTTCGCCGTCGCGCTGAACTGCATCGACCGGCTGCAGATCAAGCTGGGCGACTCGGTGCTGGTGCTCGGCCAGGGCCCGATCGGGCTGGCCGTCGCCCGGTTCGCCGCGCTCAGCGGCGCCGGCCGGCTGACCGTGACCGACGTCCGCGAGGAGGTCTTCGAGGTCTCCCGGGCGTTCGGGGCCACCGACTGCCTGGACAGCCGCACCGAGGGCCTGGTGGACACCATCCGCGACATGCACCGCGGCATCGGCCCGGACATCGTGGTGGAGACCTCGGGTGCCCCGGCGGCGTCGTCCTCGGTGATCGACCTGGTGCGCAAGGAGGGCAAGGCCAGCTTCATCGGCTACGCCAACGACCTGCCGGGCATCCCCGTCGTCCCGATGATGCTCAAGACCGCGACGGTGTTCGGCATCGGCGGCAACGGCGGGCGCGGTCAGTACGAACGCTCGCTGGAGCTCATCCGCGCCGGCCGGGTCGACCTGGGCCCGCTGGTCACGCACCGGTTCTCCCTGGACGACGCCGAGGAGGCCTTCGAGGTCGCCAGCACCAAGCGCGACGGCGCCATCAAGGTGCTGCTGGAGCCCTAGGCCCCGCGCGGCGCCCTCAGGTCGAGGGCGCCGTCGGCAGCCGCTCGGTGCTGCCGGCGTCGAGGGCGGCCTGCA
>Ga0325401_1007789_pt1 | contig 10403 bp, 9 predicted proteins | sample PopdelMetagenome_FD_205666 | JGI IMG/M metagenome (GOLD analysis project Ga0325401, IMG submission 205666) | Populus deltoides microbial communities from Bellville, Georgia, United States - Xylem-PdKOR-R2 | ecosystem: Host-associated > Plants > Phyllosphere > Stem > Wood/Secondary xylem | place...
TATCCACATGACCCTGCTACTGCCGGAGCCTTTCGCCAAATGGGTAGTAAGCGGCTCGGTGCTGATTTTTGTGGTGATGCTCGGCACGGGCGTGGTGCTGTGGTGGCCCAAGCGCAAGCAAGAGCGCAAACAACGCTTCACCATCAAATGGGGTGCCCGGTGGCGCCGCGTCAACTACGACCTGCACAATGTGCTAGGTTTTTACGCGGCTAGCATTGCGCTAGTGCTAGCTCTTACGGGCCTGTTCATGGTATTTCCCTGGATGCTAGAGTCGGTAGAGTTTGTGGTGAATGGCGGAAAACAGTATCCGCAGGAAAAGGCCGTTGCTAAGATTGACACGACGCAACTTGTTCCAACTTCTCCTCAGCCCTTGGCCGATGTTATTTACCGTACCGCACGCCGACTTTCGCCCAAGGCCGAAATGATTCTTATCGCGCCGCGGGGCACGGGTAAAGACCCTGTGGGCTGCTGGACCTACCAGCAGACGCTGCACTATTACTACCGCGACGAGTTCAGCTTTCACCCTAACTCTGGTGCGTTGCTACAATCTCGCTTTCATGACACTAAGAGCAACGGCACCAAACTTTCTGACGCCAACTACGACATCCATACGGGGCAGATCCTAGGCTTCGGTGGTAAAATCATAGCCTTTTTGGCGAGCCTAATTTCTGCTAGCTTACCCGTTAGTGGCTTCCTGATATGGTGGGGGCGGCGCAACAAAGCGCCCAGACCTAGCCGGCCTGCTCGCTCATCGGCGACGCCGGTAAAGGCCTACTCCTAAGAAGCTAGGTCCTTTAGGTTTCAGTAATCTAGCTTCTGTTTCACAAAACCAAACAACAAAAAAGGCGACCTAGATAGGTCGCCTTTTTTGTTGACTTGTTTGGCACCTTCTTAAAAGGTAAACCCGACGGTGGCTGTGGTAGTAAAGCGGTTGGTGTTCACCGCAATTACTGGCTGAGAGCCATTGTCCAGGGTATAGGGGCTATAAAAACGGTCGTTGGTGTTGTACACACCCGTTAGGTCCAGGAAGAAATTGTTCTGCCGTAGCCCGATACCGCCTGTGAAGTAATTTTGTGTGCGGTCAAAGTCGCTGGCCTTGTATGGGTCGCCGTAGCGTGCGTAGCCTAGGCGCAACCGGAAGATATCAATGCGTGCTTCGCCACCCAATCGTACGTTTACCGTGGAGTGGTACAACGCCTTGATAGCTTGGTTTTCCACGTCATACTCATAAGTAGACGTAGACGGCGAACCATAACCATTATTGCTATTGTCGGAGCTGAAATTAGCCTGACTATAGTTCAGATATTCTACGTCGCCAGACAAGAAGCCAAACTTACCAATAGTAACAGCCACGCCGCCTGATGCCCGGAAAGGAGTAGTAAGCTGGTACGTATACGAGCTAGGTTCAGTGCTTACCGTGGTGCCAGTTGTCGTTTGCCCACCACCTAGCGGAACCGCAGGGCTGTAGGTAGAAGTAAGCGTTGTGCCGTAATCATCGGTCAGACGCATGAACGTGGGCGTCTGGATGGAAGCGCCAAAGCGCAGGATATCCGTCGCCCGATAAATTGCTCCTATTCGCAGGTTGAAACCAGTGCCCCGCGTCCGGTAGCTGTCCACCAGGGCTAGGCTACCAAAGTAATTTGAGGCATCGTTGTCTGTCTCCTGGTAATTGCGCGTTTCATCGTAGCGCGTGTTTACGATTCCCAGGCCAATACCTAGATATAGCTTATCACGGTAGCTTGCGCCGTAGCCTAGGTCGTATTGTGTCTGCGAACCACTAGTCGTAACGGTTTCACTCTGATTGATGGCCCCAGCGCGCTGTATCAAAGTGGGCGTGACCGTTCTTCCTAGCCGGTTGATGTTTGTGAGCAATGCTCCGTACGCTAAGCCATCTAAGGTTTCGTAGCTTTGATTATCGTCTTCTTTGAAGATCTGGGTGCTGTCTACTCGCTGCTCGCGGAAACGCTGGAAGATCGAGCGTTGGTCATCCACACTTCCAGTGTAACGGAAGGTCGTATTGAAGTTATTCACTCGGTTTATGCCGAGGGCGAAAGTGCCGCTACGCCAGTTGCTGTCGTCGTTGTCGGGCTTGCGGTTCGTAAAGGCAATACCAAAGCTAGCAACGTGCAGATTGTTGCGCGAAGCGTCCGTCTTTGAGCCCGTACCCGTACTACCGCTACTCGTAATGCTGTAGCCTGGCGAAAATGAAATTTCAGACTTTTGGTATAAACCTAGCCCAGCTGGATTGCTTAGTAAGTTACCGAGATCGGCACCTACTGCCACGTTGGCCCCGCCGATGGCCTGTGTACGGGCCGTACCCCCAAACTGTAACCGTGAATAGCGCAGAGCGTCGTCTTCGGTTTGGGCAAAAGCGTGGCTGGCCCAGCCCATAAGAGCCAAGCCAAGCCAGTATTGTTTGTTTTTCATAGAGTTAGAAGGTGACCACCTCTTAGGTGGTCATTCACCTGAATAACGCAGCGCTACCGCTGGTAGTATTTACCGGATGCGGCCACGACCGCCACCGCCGCCTCCGCCACCGAAGCTACCACCACCGCCGCCACTCGAAGAAGGCGAGGGTGAGGGCGACGACATGCGGGCTGGCTCCGAATAGGTGCGGGGAGCCTCGTAAGTGCGAGACTCATACGTACGCCGGGGTGCAGACTGAGACGAGCTGTTAGATCCGTCTGTGTTGAACGCTTCGCTGAAGCGGCTCCGACGTTGTGGTTGAGGCTGCTGATAATCTTGCGGCGTGGTCGGTGAGCCGCCCGCGCTGCTGTTGTCTATCGCTTGGCCACGACGACCACGCCCCGAGTAATCGATGCGCGGCTGGTCCGCGGATTGCATAGAAGGATCCATCATCCGACGGCTCATACGGCCTTCACGCGCGCTCTGCTCACCAGTGCTCATCACACGCTCATTGATGTTATAATTGTTTGGCGATGCCAAACCGTTGGCTTGTTGCGCTTGCGAAGCACCAGGGTCCACAATACGTCCGCGCGACCGGCCTGGAGCAATGTTAGGTTCTGCGTTGCCAACAACGCTAGTGTTCGGAGCAACAACGCCGCTGGTGTTAGGAGATGCTATCAGGCCACCTTGGCTTACGTACCGCCCATTGCGACCAGCCCCACCAATTGGCTGACTAGCCGAAACGGCTTCCCGCGTACGGTCTACGCGTGGGGCGTAGCGTACAGGGCGACGTCCGTAGTCGCTACCGTTGTAGCCACTATATCCGCCGCCATAACCACCACCGTAGTAATATGGATTGCCATAGGCGTAACCTAGGCCATAGCCACCGAAGCCACCATAATACGGGTTATAGAAACCATCGTAGAAGCCTCGGCCATAGCCCAAGCCGTAGTAGGGCCGGTAACCCCAAGAATTACCAAAGCCTAGCCCGATGCTCAAAGAAGAACCGAAACCATAGCCAAATGGGCTATAGAAGGAGCTATAAAAAGGATCGTAGAAGTTATTGTAGCCCATCCCTAGGCCATAGTATGGCGAGAAAGCCCCACCACCCACAAAGTACGGATCGGTATAGACAGGGCTATAGTAGCTCAGCCCGCTGTAACCAGAATTATTGAAGCGACCTAGGCGCGAAGCATAGCTGTCGTCGTAGTACTCCGTAGAGCCACTCGAAGCGCTGTTTGTGCCATTGCTATACTCCGGGTTCATATCTTCATCGATACCCTGCCCTTGCGTAGTATATTGCTCGTCCGTCGCGATGGAAGCCGTGGCGGTTTGCGTCGTTTTATCCTTAGAGGAATAGTAGACGCCGTCACTCTCCGTAGTGGAGGTGAGGCCCGAGGTGCCAGCGCAACCGCTCAGGGCAAGCAGCGCAACCGCGGGAACTAGGGTGGTTAGTTTATTTTTCATGGCTACTTACGCGTAAAGAGAAATCCAAATAATGGAGAACGAATGGGGTCCGGGAGTATGCAATTCAGAATAAGAAGCTACTCAGGGATAATAACGTAAATTTACGCCGAATCGGTGCTTTTATACTACCAAATCTTGTACCAGTACAAGAACCGCTTCGACTACTCAAAGATACTCCAAAACATGAGCAAAAGTTTGCCTAAGCGCAGCGAGGATTATTCCTTGTGGTACAATGAATTGGTGAAGCGCGCTGGCCTGGCCGAAAACTCCGCCGTGCGTGGCTGTATGGTCATCAAACCCTATGGCTATGCCATCTGGGAGAAGATGCAGCGTCAGCTCGACGACATGTTTAAGCGTACAGGTCATCAGAACGCTTATTTCCCGCTTTTCGTGCCCAAAAGCCTGTTTGAGGCTGAAGAAAAGAATGCGGAGGGTTTTGCCAAAGAGTGCGCCGTCGTGACGCACTATCGACTGCAAACAGACCCCGATAATCCGGGCAAGTTGCGCGTCGATCCGAACGCAAAATTGGAGGAGGAATTGATTGTGCGCCCGACCTCGGAAGCTATCATCTGGAGCACCTACAAAAACTGGATTCAGAGCTACCGCGACTTACCGTTGCTGCTCAACCAGTGGGCCAACGTGGTACGCTGGGAAATGCGCACGCGGCTGTTTTTGCGCACCGCCGAGTTCTTGTGGCAGGAAGGCCACACGGCCCACGCTACGGCAGAGGAAGCACTGGCCGAGACCCGGCAAATGCTAAACGTGTACGCCGAGTTTGCCGAGGAGCACCTAGCCCTGCCCGTAGTGCGCGGCGTGAAAACCGAAAACGAACGATTTGCGGGTGCCCTGGAGACTTACTGCATTGAAGGTATGATGCAGGATGGCAAGGCATTGCAAGCCGGCACCTCGCACTTCCTGGGTCAGAACTTTGCCAAGGCGTTCGACGTGCAGTTCCAGACCAAAGAAGGGCAACTGGAATACGTATGGGGCACGAGCTGGGGCGTGAGCACCCGCTTGATGGGCGCCCTCATCATGTCGCACTCCGACGACGAAGGCCTCGTGCTGCCGCCGAAGCTAGCTCCTATCCAAGTGGTTATTGTGCCGATCTACAAAACGGGTCAGCTCGATGAATTGCTAGAGCGTATCCGCCCGATTCAGATGGCCCTGATTGAGCGCGGCATCAGCGTGAAAGTTGACGACCGCGACACCGAGCGCCCCGGCTTTAAGTTTGCCGAGTGGGAAATGAAGGGCGTGCCCGTGCGCTTAGCCGTCGGTGCCCGCGACTTGGACAGTGGCACCGTGGAAGTGGCCCGCCGCGACACCAAGGAAAAGATGAACCTGCCGCTGGCCGATATCGTGAACAGCATCGACCGACTGCTCAGCGACATTCAGACGAACATCTACCGCAAAGCCCTCGCCTACCGCGAATCGCATACCACGCGTGTCGACACGTACGAGGAGTTCAAGCAAGTGCTCGATACCAAAGGTGGCTTCGTAGTAGCGCACTGGGACGGCACGTCCGAAACCGAGGAGCGCATCAAGGAGGAAACTAAAGCTACCATTCGCTGCATTGCCCTCAACGAACCCGACGAAGACGGCACTTGCATCCTGACGGGCAAGCCTAGCTCCCGCCGCGTGCACTTCGCCCGCGCTTACTAATTGCCGCCTGTCATTCCGAGTGAAGCGAGGAATCTGAATTGGTTACCCAGGTGGTACAATCCAGATTCCTCGCTGGACTCGGAACGACAGGCAGATTTAACAGCAACGCCCCTGAGCTACTCAGGGGCGTTGCTGTTAGAATTAATTCCTATTTTGTCCGAACCAGGACCTAGCTCACTTTTCTAGTGTACCAATCAAATAAAGCAGTTCACCAAAAAGTAGCTTTCGTATGAGTGCTTCTCAACTCAGCCGTGCGCTTGGCTTGCGCCTCGTGATTGTGGTCGTAATTGGCAACATTCTCGGATCGGGCGTGTACAAGAAAGTAGCGCCGATGGCCGCGGAGCTACACTCCTCCGGCTGGATTCTGATCTGCTGGGTATTGGGCGGTATTATCACGCTGTTTGGCGCCTTGAGTAATGCCGAAGTAGCTGGTCTTTTGGCCGATACGGGCGGTGATTATGCTTACTTCCGGAAGATCTATAACCGCTTTTTCGCCTTTATTTTCGGCTGGTCGCTGTTCACTGTCATCCAAACGGCCACCATTGCCTCCCTGGCCTACGTCTTTGCGCAGTCATTAGCTAGCATCATTTCTCTACCGCCCGTCTTAACTTCTTTGGCGGATGTGAGCCTTGGTGGCGTGTTCTATCCATTCGCCGATTTCAACGTTAAGCTCACGGCCATTCTACTGATTTCTTTGCTTACTTGGCTTAACACCAACGGCATCAAGACGGGCGCGAGCGTGAGCACCGCTATTCTGGCACTGGTATTCATCGGCATCTTTGTGATTATCGCCTTCGGCCTGGCCCACAGCCCCCGGAGCCTAGCTAGCGTCTTCTCGACCCAAACTACTAATTCAACGCACACTGTCACGCTGAGCAACATCTTCACGGGTATGTTGTCGGCCTTCTGGGCGTACCAGGGATGGGCTTCCATCGGGTACATTGGTGGCGAGATAAAAGATGCCAAGCGCACCATTCCGCGTGGCATTGCCGTGGGCGTGTTTATTATTATCACGCTGTATCTGCTGGTCAATACCACGTACCTCTCGCTTTTGTCTATTCCGGAGCTAGAGCAGATTTATAAGGCTGGTAATCAGATAACAGCTATTGAAGCCGTCCGAAGCTTTTGGGGCACCAACGGCGCCTTGTTCATCTCGGTACTTATTCTCATCACGACCCTAGGTTGCACCAACGCCTCTATCCTATCCGGTTGCCGACCCTATTTCGCCATGGCACGCGAAGGCCTATTTTTCTCCAAAGCCGCCGAGCTCAATGACGCACGCGTACCGGCCAATTCGCTGCTTTTCCAGGGCGTCTGGTCTTGCCTACTGGTGCTATCTGGCACGTTCGACCAGCTGACGGATATGATCATTTTTGCCGTGTTCATCTACTACGGCGCTACCACCCTGGGCGTGTTCATTCTGCGAAAGCGCATGCCCGATGCTCCCCGCCCTTACAAAGTATGGGGTTACCCGGTAGTACCCGCCCTCATGATTCTATTCTGCGCCTGCTTGGTGGTGAACACCTTTTTCGTCCGGCCACGCGAAGCGGCTATCGGCCTTGTACTGATGCTCACAGGCGTGCCGATGTACTTGTGGTTCAACCGCAAAGCACGGCCTGTATTGCGAGAAGAGGTAGCCTAGCTTATCGAGCCTCCGCAATGGCTTTCAGTAATTCTTCGTCCGTTAGGTCGTCGAGCCAATTGCTGTTCAACTCTAGTCGCACGGTCTGCGCGCCGCCGCTTGGTGTGCACACCACAGACACCGTGCCTTCTTCGGTTTCGGCTAGTTTAGCTGCTTTTTCAGCGGTTTTGCTTTCCAAGCCAGCATAGGCTTGCACGCAGGTCCAGGTGGTGTGGTGCGTGTCGGTTACTTCGCGTTGCGTCATAGTGAGAGCTTATACGCTGGCGGCCGACTTTTGCTGTCAGAAACCTAGCTTACACCACCAGTGTCAACTGGGCAGAAGCAGCTTGTTGCTTGGCACGCAGCGCCTGTTGCACGTGGCGTTCCTCGTGTCGTACTACAAACTCTAACGCTTCTCCCGCACCTAGCTTAAGTAGCCGAAAGAATTCCACCGGCACGGCTTTTTTGCTGAGGTCGGCCGTTTGCGCCGCCGTGAGCAAAACCAGCAACTGCGTCTGATGCTCCAAAAATTCCGTGAGTACTACGCGGCTTAGCGTGCTACCTACGGGGTTCATGTGCTTCACGGCCTTATACTGCTTACCGTTACCGGGTTGCATCATGGCAATCGACTTTCGACCTAGCCAACTGTAGCGCACCACTCCGTCTACCGTTTGTGTTGGCACTCGTTGCAAGGCCTTGGCAATAGCGGGGTTATAGTAGCGACTGTAGCGGTTCAGGTGTTCCAAGCACTCGAGCACGCTCCAGCGCTCAGGGCTAGGTTTGAAGTTTAACGTGAAGTCGTCGAGCGGAACTAGCTCCATTTCGACGGTGGCTTGCAAGTGACGCACGGTCGTTTGCAACTCAGTAAGGAAGGTATTGGCGTTCATAGCGTTTGCTTTTTTGACAAAGGTCACGGAAGCTAAGTCGCCAAACCTTGATTAGCCTCAAGATTTACCGCAGCCTACTCAGCGTTTCGGGCGTCATGCGCAGATAGGAAGCAATGTACTTTTTCGGCACAAGCTGAAAGAGCTGTGGGCTGCGGGCCAATAGCCGTTGCAGGCGCCGCTCGGGCTCCGGCAGTAGCAGGTCAATTTCTCGCTCAATCCGCCCTACCAGCACCCGCTCTAGTTCCATGCGCCAAAACCGGGCGAAGTTGGTGTTGCTGTCGAGTAACGCCAGAAAGTCAGCGCGGCTCACCGCTAGCAACTCCGTCTTTTTCAGCGCCTGAATGCAATAATCAGAAGGCCGATTGTCCACGAACGAGGGAAACGAGCAGATCAGACTCGTGCCGTACGCAAAGCCCACACAGATTTCCTCCGAAGCATCGGGCAGATAAATACGCATGGCGCCGCTGGCCACAAAGTACAGGTGGTGTTCAACTTGGCCGGCGTTTATCAGAAAGTCGTTGCGCTTCAGCGTTACTGCTTTGGTCCAGAGTGGCAGGCAAGCGGCCACGTCTTCCTCGGCGAGGTAGGGGATACGGCGCAACAAAGCCGCCAGCGAAGCTAGCTTGCTGGCGTGAGCAGATGAGTACACTCGTGCGGGGTCGTCGGCCACGATACAAACAGCTGGTTGGTACAGCAAAGTAGAAAATACCTAGCTAGGCTAAATCGTACGCCTAATCATTTTGTGCGTATATTCAGTACGTTTCTCCCTTTTACCTCTTCTCCGATGGATTGGCTAAGCATTGCGGCTCTCTTGCTATTTGGTCTGCTGTTCGTGGTGGCCGAAGTGGTTTTCATCCCTGGCACCACGCTGGTGGGGTTAGTTGGCTTCGTGCTGTTGGCAGCTGGTATTTGGTTGGGCTACCGCGACCTAGGTACGTCCGCTGGGCATGTAGCGCTGGGCATCTCGGTTGTGTTGGTGGGAATAATCTTATACGTTGGTTTGCGACCTAGGAACCTCGCAAAAATGGCGTTGACCGACGTGCATCATGCCCGCGTGCGCGACGTGCGTCAACCCGACGTACAGCCTGGCGCCACTGGCCGAACTCTCTCTGCTTTGCGCCCCGCTGGCACGGCCCTTTTCCACGACGACCGCCGCGAAGTCGTGACGCGCGGCGAATTCCTGCCAGTCGGAATCACCGTGCGGGTGCTAGGCATCGAGCACAACCGGATTGTGGTGGAGCAGGCGGTCTAAGCTGACGTTCAATTTATTCGCAGCCAGCTAGGTTACGCGCAGGTAGTAGAAAGCTCCGCTAAAAGCTCGTAATTGGCAGGGGTAATTATTAGCCCCTGTCAACTCATGGAAATTCCGTTTCTGCCGATTGTTATAGCAGCCATTGTGCTGCTTGTATTTCTTTATTTTTTCCCGATTAGCCTCTGGATTACGGCTATCTTCTCAGGAGTGCGGGTTAGCTTGTTCCAACTGGTGCTCATGCGTGTGCGCAAAGTATCGCCCACCCTCATCGTCAATTCGCTCATTACCGCCACCAAAGCAGGATTGGAACTGAGCTCCAACGATCTGGAAACGCACTACTTGGCCGGTGGCAACGTTCCTAGCGTCATCAAAGCTCTCATCTCGGCCGATAAAGCCAATATCCCGCTGTCGTTCAAGCAAGCTACAGCCATCGACCTAGCTGGTCGCGACGTGTTCGAGGCCGTCACAACTTCGGTTAACCCTAAAGTAATTAATACGCCTAATGTGGCGGCTGTGGCGCAAGATGGTATTCAGCTCATTGCCAAAGCCCGCGTGACGGTACGTGCCAACATTGCCCAGCTCGTCGGGGGTGCCGGCGAAGAGACGATCCTAGCCCGCGTGGGCGAAGGCATCGTAACGAGCATTGGCTCGTCGCTTTCGCACAAAGAAGTGCTCGAAAACCCCGACAAGATTTCAAAGCTCGTGTTGAGCAAAGGCTTGGATGCGGGCACTGCCTTCGAGATTCTATCCATCGACATTGCCGACATTGACATCGGCGAAAACATCGGCGCCAAGCTCCAAATCGACCAAGCCACTGCCGACCTAAAAGTGGCCGAGGCCAAGGCCGAAGAGCGCCGCGCCATGGCCGTAGCCGTGGAGCAGGAGAACCGCGCCAAAACGCAGGAAGCCAAAGCCCGCGTCGTCGATGCCGAAGCCGAAGTTCCAAAAGCCATGGCCGAAGCCTTCCGCAACGGCAACCTAGGTATCATGGATTACTACAAAATGCGCAACATACAAGCCGACACCGACATGCGCGACTCCATCGCCAACCCTGGCGGACAGAACAAACCTAGCTAAGCGGTGAGTTGGTGAGTAGTGAGATGGTGAGTTT
>Ga0325401_1007792_pt1 | contig 10402 bp, 3 predicted proteins | sample PopdelMetagenome_FD_205666 | JGI IMG/M metagenome (GOLD analysis project Ga0325401, IMG submission 205666) | Populus deltoides microbial communities from Bellville, Georgia, United States - Xylem-PdKOR-R2 | ecosystem: Host-associated > Plants > Phyllosphere > Stem > Wood/Secondary xylem | place...
AGGCATGTTTCATAATTCAAAGGATTGATTGATTTGTTTAACTATTGAAATTGAAAAGACAAAGAGAGGGTTAAGCTTAAAGAATAGATGCTGGTTCAATTCAAACTGGAACACAATTCTGTTATTGAATCATAACTAGAGCTGTAGAACTTGGATTTAGGTCTAGTTTATATGTTAGGCCTAAACCTTTCATGAAGAGTCCAAGATTCAAAAGAGTCGTTTTCAGGTTCAAATTGTAACAATAAAAGAGAAGTTGGAATCTGTCCTGCAGCCCAGATATTGTTCAGTGTTCAGCCCATATCTCGAGTTTTATAAGTCCAAATGAGCTCATTCTTGTTTTGTTGGAAAGCTGAGACAAATGCCCAGAACTTTTATGAAGACTATCTGTTCAAATTCTGACATTAGCAATAATGTCCTGTTCAAACAAAGAGATAATGGTTGTCACCAAGTCAAGAGGTGGCCACCCACTCAATAATTAGTCATCAAATCAATAGTTCCGAATTTTAGCCTATAAAAGGAGGCATTTGCCTTACATTTAGACATTTTGGTGTTCAAATCAAGATCACTCTCTTTCTTTGTATTTTGTAATGTTAAAGTTTTATTTTATGTTATGTTAATCTCTTGTTTATGTTTTTCATTTCCTTTACTATATTTAATTAACTTATATCATGTTTATGTTCTTATATTGTTTATTTATGTTTTTCTTCTTCATGATGCTTAGCTAAGTTAATTTTTTCAAGGTGAAAAGGGTACACTAATGGTGTAAGAATAAGATAACATAAACTCAACATGGACTTTAATGTTTGATACTAACATGTTTTGTATTTGTTATCTTACTTACTCTTAATACCTTTCTTGTTAAATGGTTAATCTAAATTTGTGTTGTACAACCCTTGGTACAACAAATACTTTACATTTTCATAGCCTACTGTATGGTATAACCGATACTTGTGCTATAAAAGGAACTTGATTTGTTGTTAATATAAGTTATTACCATGAATACCTGACCACATTTACAAGTATTGGCATTACTCAAATAAGATAATTAATATAATCATGTTAATAATTTATAATCTGATTGGAACCTCCTTTGTGTGTGGTTTCCAATTGAGTAATAAAAAGGGTTTATATTATACTTATTTGAAATACCATTAGTCGTCCTCTAACCTTGACAATTGTTTTATCTTTGTTTATTCCTTACATCAATATCTCATCTCAAAAGTTCTCTTCAACTCCTTTCCATTTATTATTTGTAATTTTATATAGTTGACCTCCATGTGGTTCGACCCTGGTCTTGCTAGGATATTTATTACTTCGACACTCCTGCACTTGGGATAAGACATTAATCTTTTGATCATGTCACATGTCAATGTGCCCAGTCTTAAAGTTGAAGAATATCATATCATGAAAGTATTCTCCCATCAGCACAATATCAGCATTGCAGAAGGCCAAAGGGCTTACGTGCAGTTTTTTCCTTATTAAAACCCCTATGTTTATCGAATACCTCTTGCTCCATCGTTTTTTTTCATGACCCTCCATGATCCATACTTCCATGAAATTGCTCTCCCTATCGATGCAGGTCACGGCGAGCTTTCCTTCGTATTCAGTAAGTCTAATATCTTTGTTATCATTGCCCTCAGAGGTTGGTAGGGAAGTGAGAACAAACAATGACTCTCTCTTTTTACATCAAATGCAAAGACGTTTACCTTCCAAGTGAGCCAATGAAGTATTTACGAATACTTTTGTCATGCGATGAAGGGACTCTTCATGAGGCAACTTCACTTCATCCAACAGCTTCCCTTTCCAAGTTGTTGATTCAAACAACTCGACTCTAACGCAGTGTTACATATAAAATTCTTTATGTGAGCAAAACTTGAGCTTTGTGAATCTCACAATCTTGTATCGTAAAGGCTTTGACCTTTCAATCATTAGGCCAGATTCTATAGTATCATATCGTGTCTTTGGATTCAGGATCTTTTGCCATTGTTGGATTGAAGGGATACACACATAATGATTTATTATATGCACGACAAAGTAGAACTCCTTCATTTATTGATGACACAATCCCACGTGTTCCAGAAAAAATCAAGGGGTATTTGCGTATGGGTCTTCATAGCGTTAGTTGAAATAAAGGAAATTTGATATTTGTTCCTGATCATGCTTTGGATAAGGAAACCAAAGACAATGTTGGTTCTTTGGCTATGTAGCTTTGTGAAAAGGGATTCGTAGGTCAACTTGTTATACTCCTTAGAAAGAAGACTACATTTCCACACAATCTCCATTGATGAGCATGTCAGCACTTCATAGATGGCATCTCAGCACAGGTCATTAGCTGAATCCATTTGAAATAGAGAATCTTATTACCACAAGCTGTGTCTATGGATTGGAGGCTTGAGCGAATTTTTCTTGCCACTGTCAGATGTTGGCAACTCTTAACTCTAAAGAGCAGAACAGAATTGGGGGACCTTTATTTCAAACTGTGAACATACATGTTTAAATAAATGAGGATGTTTTATATGATGAGCTTGCCCTTTAAGGGTTGACACATGATCGTAACCTTTGCATGATGATACAAGAATTTTGATTCTTGCTCTACAGCAGAAATTTCCTGAGTAACGACCATTGTGCCAACCACAAGTCTTGAGTTCAAAATGCTTCAGAAAGGGTTTACTCTGATGCAAAACAAAAGGTAACACACACAATCTAAGAACAGGTTCTATTCATTAAATGAGACAAAGGGTAGATTGACTATCTAGTCTCAAAAGGGTCTCATATCTGCCCAATGATGATCTTCGTCAAGATAATGTGGGGGCGTTGCAAGGAACAGTTAAGGCACGTGTGCCCCTATTACCAAGCAGATACTCAGATATGAGTTGGATGTTTCACGCATCTGAACCCTGACCAATAGTCATAGGGCAGATCGCTAATCCCCCACCTAACTTAGAAGCTTGTGTGTGCTTTTCAAAAATTAAAGTATATGATGCATGAGGCAGTTCTTACAATGCATGAACATATATATATATAGAAATTAAAGCATGTAAGAAAATAAATAAAATAAGCTTATTAACAAAAAAAAACACGCAAACCAAACAAAACACAATTATCAGACAAAAACAAAGCTTAGTCCACAAGGTCCCTAGTGGAGTCGCCACTCTGTTGCACGTGTGAGGAATTTTTGTCTTTTATCAGTTAAATGGAATGAGAGTCGCTACCTAGTATTTTGGTCACTTGAACCCTAACTAGTCTCAGATATCGGGTACGGGGACTAGTTGTGTAAAGGGAAAGTATTAGCACCCCAAATACGCCCTATCTAAGGTAAGTTGAATTGTTTGATTGTCTGATAAAATCTAAGGTCTTGTCGAGTTTTCTAGTTGTTGGTCCGTCTATGGTTTAAGAAAAGTCCTATTCAGTAAGGAGATCCTTATCTTATCAGGTAAACCTAACCGTTCTAATGCCAACAAAAGAATTTAATATCCGGAATACATCTTACGTATAAGGTCGTAACCCTATATACTAAAAGAAAACAAATTTTTTTTTTGGAATTTTTGAAATATTGGCCTAGTTCTCGTGACTTTAATAAATTGATTATTAAAGATAAAATGTATGCTTGTACAAATTTTTGAATCTTTGTTGTACAAAAATATGATTTGATTATTTTTTGAGATATTTGGTTGTATGCTTGAATACAAAAACATTTTTTATTTTATTTTCTTTTCAAAAAAATTTTCAATGTTTTGACGAAAACTTGGTATTTTAATACCGGATTTGTATATTTATGGTATAAAAATACAAACCAATACTAAATAAAATTCAGTAGGAAAATCACAGATTTTCTTGAAATAAATTTTGAAGAAAATTTTCTTTTTCTTTTTTTTAATGGGCCACACTAGGCGGGGTCTGGCCCATAAAAACACAAACCATCACATATTGGGCTCGACGCAGCCCAATAAAACACAAACAATCACATATTGGGCTGGATGCAGCCCAATAAAACACAAATCATCACATATTGGGCTAGACTCAGCCCAGCCACCTAAACTGGGCTCAGTCAACCCGAACAAGTTATTGTACTCGTGCATAGTAACCAGTCCAAAACATAATTACCCGGTGATTGTGCTTATGCACAGTAACAGGGTAATTATTTCTTCTTGCTTGCAGAAACGTGCACAGTGCACATTCTGCATGCAAGAAGATGAAGCTAGAAACTAAAACAAGGGGAATAGGATTCTTCTTCTTTTAATACATACGTCAACTTACCAAAAAAAAACAAGGGGAATAGGATTACCTGGAATGGAGGCGTTGCCGTTCACGATGCCGATGGCTCACGGTGGCGTTGGTGTCGCGGAAACTGGCTGTGGTGGTAAACACTATTTCTTATCATTCTCTCCTCTGTTTTGGTTTGCTAGTGTGTTCCTCTGTTTTTTTTTGTTCACTCACCTCTCTCTTTTTTTTTCTTTCTTTTCCCGCCTGTTCTCCTCTCTCTGCTTTCTTCTGTTGCTGCCTTTTTTTGTTTCTTACGCTCTCGCTTCCTCTGTTTTCTCTTCCTTACATTCCCCCTCTCCCTATTTGTTTTCTTCACTGTTCGATTCCTCTTCTGGCTTTTATAGCCAGAGGATGCAGGTGTTTTTTGGGAACGTCTGGCGTGCATCATAGTGGCAAGGGATGTCAGTCACGAGACGTGCCTCTTGATTGAAGCGGCTCCACTGTCGCTGCTAAAACGTCTCCCCTGCCTTTACTGCCTAGTCGTTTGTTTTTAAGAAGACAATGAATAGCGCTCCAAGAAATGACGCCGTTTCAAAATTCAAATGGATACTTTTGATTTGGTCATTAATTTTTTTGCAATTTTATAATCAAGCCCCCGGAAAAATTGTAATTGGATCCCTTGATTTTAGTGTCTTTTCTGGTTCGGTCCTTGGTTTTGGATTGTTTCAATTAAATCCCTAATTGACCATCAAACTTCAATAATTATGCAATTAAGCCCTGATTTGACCAAATCAACTCTTCAAAATTATAATTGGACCCCAGAACTTTAATTTCTTTCAATAAAAGCCTAAATTGACTTAAAAATTAATTTTTCTTGCAATCAAACTCTCCATAAATTCAATTAAACCTTAGAAAAAATTCAATTGAGTCCATAAACATCTGATTTTGGACTTTTCATCCTCAAATTGAATTTTCCTTGTTAATAAGGCTCTCACCAGTTAAAAATATACTGTCAAATTTCAATTCTTGTATTTTTGAACCTCCTCAACCAATTTCTAGCCATTGTTTGGATGTTCCAGCATCCTTTTCTTGCTCCTATTATTTTTTGGATTCCTTCTGAATTTTTTTTTATATGTATTTTTCTATGTGGGAACCCAAAAATGGGTAACAATAACAATGATACTCTTGCCTGTCTAGAATTGGCATCACCTGGAAGTCCTAACATCTACCCTAACCTTGACTGCAAAGGCATTGGTGGTGCATAAGAGGTATTGTCCTCTCAAAAATCCTCTATCTATCTAACCTCATGTCACATATCCATTGCCTTTTTTTTTTTTGCTAGAGAGTGATTTGTCATCGTACAATTTCTTGTACAACCATCCTAAAATTTTTTCAACAATTCAACAATTATTACTCCTTTTATTCCAATTCCTAAACCTAAACTAGGGCTATGATACCAACTGTAACAACCTTAATTATTTAGATACAATTTTCACTAAATTTCCACCATGATAGAAACATAACTATATATATATAGCAACTCATTCATTCCATGGTTCATATGAATTCATTATTAATGAGCCTTTATAATTAGACCATATCAAGTTATCAACAATATCATAACACATAATAAGTTAACATTTCAATCATGTTCAACTATCCTAAACTATTATTATAATGTTTAACACAAGATTAAACAACATTCATTCTCTAATAACAACATTTATTCTTCAAATCCATTTCTTGTAATACTTTCCATTAAAGTTCTATAGGTATATACTACTAAAAATTATAAGCCGTGAACAAATATAGAAATAATAAAATACATTCCTACTCATAAAAAACAATAATAGATACACTTTGTTTATGTTCTAATTGCATTTAATTATCTATTTTATATTACATATGTCCTAGTTTTCATTAATAATGAAATCATTATGTTAATTACACAAAATAAGATACATCCATTCAAGAAGTATATAATGAACAAAATTCAAAATACATATGGATGTGTCTATAACTAGCTTATCCAAAAGTATTATGTAAAGGAATATTTTCAAAATATTGCAGTTTTATCACTTTCAAAATGTAAAGACAATCAAACGATATTTAAAATGAGTCAGATGAAAAATATTTATACATTGAATCATGATTAAACAATCCATTCACTATATTATCAACATTCTTCAGGAAAATATAGTTTTATTTCATTCTCATAATTAATCGATAATCATATATCCATTCTTATCATTAAATAATTTGACGCTTCTACAAACAATAGTTAACTCTAGTATATACCTATCACGGTCCTCCATGAATTGGACGACTTTAGGAATCCATGAATACTAATCAATTTTATTATCTCGACCATCAAATAAATTTGTCGCCTCTAGTATTCCACGAATACTAGTCCATTTTAATATTCTGATCATCCATAAATTGAACGCTTCTAGTATTCCATAAATACTATTCAATTTTATTATTCTGGTCATCAAATAAATTAGATGCCTCTAGTATTCCACGAATACTAGACAAGTCAAATATCCTAGTCGTCCATGAATTGGACACCTCTAGTATTTAATGAATACTAGTCAATTTTATTATCCTGGTCATCAAATAAATTTAATGCCTTTAGTATTCCATGAATACTACTCAACTTTAATATTCAGGGCATCCATAAATTAAACGCGTTTAGTATACCACAAATACTAGTCAATTTTATTATTCAAGTCATCAAATAAATTAGACACCTAGTATTCAACGAATATCAGTTAATTTTATTATCTCTATTATTATACCTTCAATATTTATTTACATGGAAATACACATATAATGAATTTATAGTTACTCAAATTTAACGAACCCTAAAATATTGGATAAGGATGTAAAGCACCTACCAGAGATAAGAACTCTACTGACTGTCCCCGATCGTGGCACAACACCTGCATCCTCACATGCTTCAATAGGTATATCATATTATTATCATTCTATTTTAAATAATAACCAACTTCTATATTTCCATCGCAACAATATAAATTTCAATCCAAGATAGCATCTTAAAAACTTCTTTTTTTTATTACTATTCTCCGCGAACCTTATTTTTCATTCCATATACATGAGAAAATTGTTTTTAACCCAACCAAATAAGTAAATTTATCACAATTTAAAATTTAACAAACACAAAACACTTAAACTAATGAAATTTTACATGATTTATCAACAACTAATTCAAGTAAACTCAACACCAAATTTTCTTCATTGGCTGAAACTTCAACATAAAAGGGTTGATTTTTCTTTTCTAATAACTCAAATTAGTCATATTCCTTTATCATTCAATCATATCAACACAATTCCATAAAATGCACTTGATAAATATCTTAATTATCCATAACACTACTTCTACATGCATTAGTTTAAAGTCCTAACCATGGTATGATTAACATCTTCTATTAATTTATGAAATTGAACTTTTACCCACTGGTTATTCATGTTTATCATATCATTAATCATCCATAATTTCTACAATCCTAACACCCTAACATAAAAATCCCAACATTTCTTTGCACTTATCATTATCAATACAACCCTACACAAAACCTCACAAAATAAGCAATTTGAGAGAGTTTATTACCTTCCTGTCTAAAAGAAAACAAATGATTAAAAGCTTAGAAAACCTTCCTTTTTAATTTTTCTTTCTTCCCTCTTTTCCTATTTTAATGTCGTTAACTCCTAGGAAGAAATCCTTTCTTGTTCTTCAATTTTACATACCCAATATCCTTCTAACACCCCTTGATCAATTCATCTAGCTCTCTTTTATGTTTTTAAGAAGAATGTTTACGGATTTTTCTCATAATTTTTTCTCTGTTCTTATCCCCTCATTTAGTCGGCTATCCTGGCCTTAGAAATGTTAATTATTCTATTTATATTATCAAATTTTCACTTATTATATTAATGGCCCAAGTTCTCACTATTTGAACATTAATCTTCGCCACTTTCCTTACATTTAATTCAAAGTTAAATTAGCTAATCCAATTACTTTTCAATTCTCTATTATTATTTATTTTAGTACTCTGATTTGGGGTTTACATTAGACGTTAACCCTTTTGTAGGTTTTTATTCTTTAAATTAAAAGTGAAAATATTTTAAATATTTTTAAACTATAGGTCAAAATCCTTTGTCATTCTACAAACTTGTTGTAAAATTCATGCAACATTGTTTTTTAAAAAACATTCTAAAATATTTTAGATTTTAAAATAATGCTGAAATAATTATTAGGATTTTTTATCATATGAAAAATAAACTTTTTATATTTTATTTAATTTTTTTAAAAATATTTTTAAGGCCTTGTTTGGCAAACTTCTGTTTTCCTATGGCTAAGAGTGTGTTTGCCAAACACGCCTGTAATCCAAAATTCCTCTTATCAAAACAGTGGCAAACTAAACAGGGACATACCATCTGACCCAACTTTGATCCACCGGGTTGACCCAAAATCTTTGTTTCGACCATAAACAAAACAAAAAAAATACTGATTTTAACTGAAAAACAAACCAGAATCCAAAACGAATCAATTTTTTTTAAAAAAACACAAAAACTCTTTGTCGTGATGTGCACAACGTTGAATGACAGATTTCCTTCTATAATTGAAAGGGTTTTGGGTTAATCATAAAGTTATGACTATAGGGAGTGGCCCATCTAGTATCATTGATGTGAACCAGCCCAGAAACACTAGCAAGGACCCATTACATGTTCCAAATGGTCCAATAACTTGGTCCAAGACAAAGGCATTGAATGCATTGGTTTTGAATGTTTCAACCAAGTCAGAATTGAAAGTTCCATTAGAGTACCAAGAGGAGACCCTAGTACATCTTATCAATGTGTAAGAGAGGTCTAATACAACCTTATTTGGGCCATGAGGTGACGACAGCAAAGGAAACAAAAGAATCCTACTACAACTTGGAACAACATGGGTGGCTACCTTTTCCTTTTATTTCTAGGATTAAGGGGCTGCATGGAAGGCTATAAATAAGCCTTGAATCAGTTCTGTAATATTTTACTCCCTTCTCTTCTTCTCATGACATAACATGGATTTAATAGTAGGGGCTTTATTTTATTTTGTTAGCTACAGCCCAAGGCTTGTTTGGGCTTAATTAATACTTTGTTTTCAGTTAGGATCCAGGGCTTGTTTGGATTAAGTTATGGGCTTTTCGGTTTAGGGTTTTGGGTCAGTTTTGAGTGGACCTCATATAAGTCCACATAAGGGGTTCATTAGGATTAATTTTTCAAGAACTATTTAAACTCATGTAAGCTAAAATTTCGGCAGCTTTGATGATAATTACTTCTGAATTTTTCAGTTTTAACGTGTGAGAGTGATTCTTGCATTCTTCAGTTCTTGAACGAACTGAATCTGACTTATCAAAAATTATCTCAAATTCCTAACCGACCAACCTATAGAAGCAATCCTGAGGAGACGAAGGAGCTTCAAAGGCAAGTTGATGAGCTGATGGAAAAGGGCTACATTCGTGAGAGTATGAGCCCGTGTGCTGTACTCATGCTACATTTGCCTAAGAGGGATGGAACATGGAGGATGTGTGTTGATTGCCGAGCCATCAACAACATAACGGTAAAGTATAGACACCCTATTCCTAGGCTTAATGACATGTTAGATGAGTTACATGGATCCTGTATTTTCTCTAAAATTGACTTGAAAATGGGTACCAACAAATTAGGATGAAAGAAAGTGATGAGTGGAAAACAACATTTAAGACTAAACATGGTTTGTATGAATGGTTAGTAATGCCGTTTGGACTTACAAACGCACCTAGTACGTTTATGCGTTTAATGAATCATATGTTACGTGCATTCATAGGTAAGTTTGTGGTTGTGTATTTTGATGACATTCTGATCTATAACAAGAACTTGACTAAGCATCTTCATCATTTGCGTAATGTACTTAGTGTGTTGCGTAGTGAGAAATTGTATGCTAATCTTAAAAAGTGTGCCTTTTGCATGGAGAAAATGGTGTTTTTTGGCTATGTTGTAACTACACAGGGTATGGAGATGGATGAGGAGAAAGTTAAGGCCATCCGAGATTGGCCTACACCCCAATCGGTAAGTGAGGTAAGGAGTTTTCATGGGTTAGCTAGTTTTTACAAATGTTTTGTGAAAGATTTCAGTACAATAGCTGCACCCTTGAATGAAG
>Ga0325401_1007798_pt1 | contig 10399 bp, 4 predicted proteins | sample PopdelMetagenome_FD_205666 | JGI IMG/M metagenome (GOLD analysis project Ga0325401, IMG submission 205666) | Populus deltoides microbial communities from Bellville, Georgia, United States - Xylem-PdKOR-R2 | ecosystem: Host-associated > Plants > Phyllosphere > Stem > Wood/Secondary xylem | place...
TATTTAAAAAAAATGACAAAAATTAAGATTTAATTTGGAATGAGATTGCTAAGAAAATAATTAATTTTTTATATTTTGAGATTATATCAAAAATAAATTTTAAAAAATATATTATTTTAATACATTTTCAAGTAAAAAATATTTTAAAAAATAAATATTATACAAAAGCAAAGATAAATACAAATTAGTTGAATTTACATGCTTGTTTATAAATAAATTCAAAATTATTAATAAAAATCCAATTTTTTTATTGCCCCCGTTTCCATCATCTTTCTTTCATTTACAATGTTACTATAACAAATAGCAGCTCTTGAGATGCGATTTCCTAGCTGTTTGCTTTGTTTTTAAGCAAAACATAATCACTTTCTTTCAGTGTGTAATCTCTTCCTTGACTAGCAAGATAATGACACTTTATTCAATTTCCAAGATGGACGGATCATCTTGAAGACAGTATATTAAATCTGAAAATTTGATGAAATTAAAGTGTGATCCAAACCTAAAATCCAATCTTCTTAGGGTCTCTGTTCACTTCCACCATGTGATGATTTCGGGTGAGTTTTGTGTAGTAGAGACTGGAGACTATGGAAGAGTTGGAGCGACGGAAATTTATTTGAGCAAACCTCAAATAACTCTCTCAAACGCAATACCAACTCTTAATCGAGACAATTGAAAATATTTTTATCCTAATTTGGTTTCTCAAAAGCAAAAATAATTCAGGAGATTTTTAATTGAGTCCTCCATTTATATCCATTGTTGAATTCCGTAATTTCCTTGTAAGAAAAAATCATTTATAGAAAGCGTGATGGCTTTTTTTTTTTTTGTTGAAATTGGTGAAGAGCTTGGAAAATAATTCAATTGAAAACTTATTGAAAATAAAGAGTGATAGTAATTTTCATTTCCACTACCCGTACAAATCATATCCCATTTTTTGTTATGGAATGAAATAATTAATCTTTATAGCATTTATATACCTTAAATTACGTTTAAAATTTCGATGATTCAGCAACAAGCATTATAACTTCAAGATAATTCATTAGCAATGTATGCGGTGCATGTTCTTAACCAAAATTAATGTATATTTTAGTTAGTGAAGTTCGATATGAAACTTGTTCTCTCATTATAATAAGTTTAAATTCTTCTGGAATTAATTATCACATACTTTAATGTTTATAAATTGTATATGATGGATCAATATATTTTTAAAAATTAATTTTTATCCTAAGTCCTCAAAGTAAGGTTCAAATGCACAGTGATAATCCAATAGCAAGTAAGTGGGGCTTATGTTCAAACTCAACATATCAAGGCCTGACAGAATATCAAATCCAAATGATATAGACCTATCTCTCTTCTAGGTCCAATGTCTTTGAACGTGGTTAAGAGCAGAGCTCAAGTAGGTATAGGTTTGACGAGCTGTCAGAGTCAATATTATTTGGTTCAATTAGGCGCTAAAATCCCAAATGAACATGTGTGACGAGCTGCCACACACAACGTCCTCAGGTTCAACTACGTGCTAACCCCAAACAAACATGGGTCTGACGAGCTACCAGACCCAACATCTTTAGGGTTAACTACACGCTGAGCCCAAATGAATATGGGTCTGGCGATGTGCTAGACCCTAGACCCTTGGTTTAGCAAAATGTTGAGCCTGGACAAACATGTGTTTGACGAGCTACCTTACCCAATATCTTTGAGTTTAGTTATGTGCTAAGCCTAAATGAACATGAGTCTAGCGAGCTATCAGATTCAACTACACGCTAAGCTCAAGCATACATGGATCTAGTGAAATGCTAGAAACAATATCCTTGGGCTCAACTACATGTTAAGCTCAAGCGAACATAGGTCTAGCAAATTATTAGACCCGATATCCCCAAGTTCAGCTATATGCTAAGCCCAAACAGACATAAGTCTAGTAAGCTACCAAACCCAATGTTCTTAGGGTCAACTACACGTTAAGCTCAAGCAGACATGAATTTGACAAGTTATTAGACCCACCGCCTGTGGGCTTGGCATTGTGCCAAGCCTAAGTGGGTATACGCTAGCGATCATTATAGGCTCCATGTTAAGCCATAAAGCTTTGTTTATTTAGATGTTGTTTGGTAATGTGGCTGCGGGTGAGGTTCACCCGCAGCCACACATATCAGTGTTTGGTAAAGCAAAAAAAAGTGATTTTGCTTGGTAGGACCCATCAATTTTCACTGTTGTGCCGCAGGTTTGGAGAAGCAGTATTTTGCTGCTTCTCGTGGGTATTTTTAATGAACAGTGGAGCATGGCTCCACTGTCACACTGTTCACTATAATGAAAAGTTTTTTTTTTGAAAAACTAGTGCGAAAAGTTTAGTTTTTCTCTCTCCGAAAAACCAGTGTAGTTAATTGATTTCACTCGCATTGTTCATGTGAACGTGAACAATATTTTTTTTGTTGTTTTTTTAAAATTAGTTTAAAGTGAATTACATTTACTCATACTGTAATCTCAATTTTATTCCTGATAATATTTTACCTAATTTTATTGCACGCTCAAAAAATCATGGAAATTGTAGTTCTTATCGAATGACTTTTGTATGTAATGAAATTGTAATTTTTTTTTAAAAAAATTGAGTTTTACTCGAAAAACTAGTATTTAATATTATTTAATAACACTACATAAATTAGAAAGATATAACATAAAGACGTAGTATTTGTGGAATTTGATCGCAATTCCAATTATATTCTTGCTGAGTCCGACCCAGTTAAAAAAAAATTAGTTCTTGTTGTTGCGCGCTTAAGAAACCATGGAAAATATAGTTCTTATTGGATAGATTTCGTATGTGATGATATTGCACATAGTTTAATGGAATAATAAAAAATATTTAATATCAATATTATTTATTTCATGATGTAATAACAGTAGTTAAATCTACAATATTTAAATTAAAAATCATTAATATATATATATATATATATTAATTATTTTATAACCTCAATTTGAAAATTATTTTTTTAACCAAACACATTAAACTACTTTTTGTTCAACCTCAATTTCAACCACAGTTTTAACCAAACACCTATTTTTTCAAACCAACCTCAACTAAAAGTACTTTTTATAAAATAAGTTTTTTCAAACCACAACCACAATAGCTACCGCAATACCAAACACACTCTTATTCTTATGACTTTTAACATAAATTGTTAATGTCAAGAATATTCATCTCCCTATACCCTTAGATGTGTGAAAGTCTTCTAAGGGCCTACCGTATTTCCATCATGATTAATATTGTGTAAGAGATATTTATCTTTCATTAATGCTATCAGGAGAAAATGACTTTGTAATCCCTCCACTCTAGCAAAATATCAAGGTTCAATGGTTATAAATATCCCTTGAACCACCTAAGTAAAGAGTTCATAATTTATATTCTCTAGATATGAATACTCTTAAATTTTAGAGTATTTATCATACCAAAACAAAAACAAACACTCTTATTCTTAGAATTTGAAGCTTATTCTCTTATTTTTTGGAAACTCTCTCTTAAAAATGACTAACTTTATCATCTAAGGATTTCTAAACCTCACAAAAAAAGATTGTATTGCAGGTGTTAGGCCTTCTACTATCAATCATCCATCTTATCAACTCTGAAGAATGGAATCATGACGTCAACATATGATTAATCATCGTCTAAATACTAAAAAAATCTTATTCCTACATATATTGAATTTGAGAACATCATCACATATGAAAGTTTTTATTTCACAAAGAAAACGATAGATGTGAATTTTAATCAAATTTAGAAAATTAAAATAATTCAGGAGATTTTCAATTGAGTCCTCCATTTCTATCCATTGTTGAATTCAGTAATTTCCTTAAAAGAAAAAATCATTTATAGAAAGCGTGATGGTTTTTTTGGTTGAAATTGGTGAAGGACTTAGAAAACAATTCAATTGAAAACTTATTGAATTCCGTAATTTTCTTATAAGAAAAATCATTTATAGAAAACGTGATGGGTTTTTTGGTTGAAATTGGTGAAGGACTTGGAAAACAATTCAATTGAAAACTTATTGAAAATAAAAAGTGATAGTTATTTCCATTTCCACTCCCCGTATAAATCATATCCCATTTTTTGTTATGGAATGAAATAATTAATCTTTATATCATTTATATACCTTCAATTACGTTTAAAATTTTGATGATTCAGCAACAAGCATTATAACTTCATGATAATTCATTAGCAACGTATGTGGTGCATGTTCTTAACCAAAATTAATGTATATTTTGGTTATTGAAGTTCAATATAAAACTCGTTCTCTCATTATAATAAGTTTAAATTCTTCTGTAATTAATTATCACATACTTTAATGTTCATAAATTGTATATAATGGATCAATATATTTTTAAAAACTAATTTTTATCCCAAGTCGTTAAAGTAAGGTTCAAATGAACGGTGATAATCCAATAGTAGGTAAGTGGAGCCTATGTCCAAACTCAACATATCAAGGCTTGACAGAATATCAAGTCCAAATGACATAGACCTAGCTCTCTTCTAGGTCCAATTTCTTTGGACGTGGTTAAGAGCATAGCTCAAGTGGGTATAGGTTTGGTGCTGTCAGAGTTAATATCATTGGGTTTAATTAGACGCTAAAATCCTAAATGAACATGTGTTTGACGAGCTGTCACACACAACGTTCTCGGGTTCAACTACGTGCTGACCTCAAACAAACATGGGTCTGACGAGCTAGCAGACCCAACATCCTTAGGGTCAACTACATGCTGAGCCCAAATGAATATGCATCTGGCGAGGTGTTAGGCCAAAGACCCTGGGTTCAACAAAACACCGAGCCCAGACGAATATGAGTTTGGCGAGCTGTCATACTAAATATCCTTGAGTTTAGCTACGCGCTGAGCCTAAACGGACATGAGTCTAGCAAGCTATCAGATTCAACTACACGCTAAGCCCAAGCATACATGGATTTAGTGAATTACTAGAAACAACATCCTTAGGTTCAACTACATTCTAAGCTCAAGCGAACATAGGTCTAGCAAGCTGTCAGATCTGATATCCTTAAGTTCAGCTATATGCTAAGTCTAAACAAACATGAGTCTAGCAAGCTACTAGACCCATCATTCTTGGGGTTAGCTACACACTAAGATCAAGCGAACATGAGTTTGACAAGTTGTTAGACCCACCACCCGTGGGCTTGGCACAATGCCAAGTCCAAGTGGGTATAGGCTAGCGATCATTATAGGCCTCATGTTAAGCCATGAAGCTTTATTTATTTATTCTTATGACTTTTAACATAAATTGTTAATGTCAAGAATATTTATCTCCCTACACGGGTGAGGTGTATGAAAGTCTTCTAAGGGCCTACCATTCCATCATAATTAATATTGTGTAAGGGATATTTATCTCTCATTAATATTGTATAAGAGATATCTGTCCCCCATTTAATATTATATAAAAGATATTTATCCTTCATTAATGTTATTAGGAGAAAATGGCTTTGTAATCCATCCTCTCTAGCAAAATATCAAGGTTCAATGGTTATAAATATCTCTCGAACCACCTAAGTAAAGAGTTCATAATTTATATTCTCTAGATATGAATATTCTTAAATTTTAGAACATTTATCATATCAGAACAAAAACAAATACTCTTGTTCTTAGAATTTAAAGCTCATTCTCTCATTTATTGGAAACTCTCTCTTAAAAGTTACTAATTTTATCATCTAAGAATTTCTAAACCCCACACAAAAAGATTGTGTTGCAGGTGTTAGGTTTTCTACCACTAATCATCCATCTCATCAACTCTGAAGAATGGAATCATGACGTCAACATATGATTAATCGTCGTCTAAATACTAAAAAATCTTATTCCTAAACATATTGAATTTTTGAACATCATCAAATATAAAAGTTTTTATCTCACACAGAAAACGATAGATAAAATATGTGTGAATTTTAATCAAATTTAGAAAATTAAAATTTGTATATGTAAAGAATTTTTTTTATTTATATAATATTGTATGATATCAAATCTCTTCACTTTTCTTAATTATAGTCATATTAAATTTATCTATAACTTTTAAATTTTAAGATTACTTTTTGTTTATTGTATGTTAGACTCAGGATTCTAATGAAACTTGATATATATTATTCATTTCCAACTACAATGAAAGAAAAATATAGAATAAAGCTGGTCTGCATGTTTTCTAGGATGATATGGAATGTTAACAATTGATAACAAAAGACTAAAAGTATTGAAATAGCTACTTCTAACTCGTTACACTGTGAGTCTACCTCATGGCGTCTTCTTCAAGAGCTGCTGCGGATTGCTGAAATCTGCAACTAGTGGCAGCCCCTTTTTTTTATTTGTTATCATTTAAAAAAAAAATTATATAGGGATGTAGCGCGATAGCAAAGAGCTTAAAATCTGCACAGTAAATTTTAAAATCAAGTCAGAGCATACATATCTTATAAAAGCTTGGGAGAGTCAGAGTTTTACTCGTTTATTTAGACTCACAAAATACATTTTTTGAAGATGAAATTTCCTTGAATCAAAAAAATAAAAGTTTTAAAGAGTTGTAATAGCCTCTTAATAAATCATGAATATAATTTAAATATTTTGGGTTTTTTTTAATGTAGTTATGGTGTTTTTTTGAACGAGGGTTTTCATTTATAATAAACTTCATTATTCTTTACTGCTATATATTTGTTGCGTCAATTATTGGTATAATTTATTTGGTGTCCAATTAAATCTCTGGCAAGGCGATTTCATCTTGAATTGCTTCAATGTAAGAGTTGGTCAAGGAATGCACTACGAAAGCCACCATTTTGCAGACAAATTTGGAGTTTTGACCCGTTTTACTCCAAATTCAAATCACTCCAAAAGCTTTGTGGTGGGCATTTATTGCCTGTAGAACCGGTTTTCTGCATTTTTAATTATGTTCTATCCAAAAACAATTGTTGATCATAATTTATGTCTATCTAAATTTATCTTATTTCAATTCTAATGTTTTCTTTGTAAATCTCTCGTTGTAATGATGGAAAAGGGTTTTTCTTCTTTCGTAAAAATGAAATCATGTTTAATTTTCATTCTCATCCCCCCAGTCAACCCTTATTGATGAACAACACTTCATAGTAGAACAAGCGATACTACAAAAGAAACAGATCATTACTGTATTTAGAGGTGATTATTTTTTATTTGGTTTTATTTTTATTAAAAAAAACCAAACTAAATTTTTTTTAAATAAGCAAAACCGGTTCAAACCAACTGATTTCGGTTCGGTTCAGTTTGGTTTTTTAGAACAAAAACTGGTTCAACCGGTTTGACTCGGTTTTTTTGTTTTGACTCAGTTTTTGCTTGTTTGGCTCGATTTTTCCCGATTTAACTTGGTTTTTTCAGTTCAAACCATCGTAGTGTTGTTGCTGCGTAAAAATTATTTTGTCCACATTATTTCAACCACTATATTTGAATATCCATAAGTAACATTTTTTAATCAATTACCTATCATACTTTGAAGAATTACAATTAGCATTCTATAGTGTGACATTTTTTTCACGTACCTCCTATACTTTAAAAAAAAAAACAGTTTACATCCTAAATCAACATAAATTTTTAAATTTAACAAAATTATCAAATCACCCTCATATATATATATATATATTACATATATATTAAATTTAAAAATAAATCAAAAGACAGATTGATATTTTCTCTCTTCAAGTGTAAATTCTCTCTCTTTCTAAACCTAAATTACCAAATTGAACATAAAATCTATTGTTTTTAATTGATTTCTTACACAATTTCTTCCTGAAGAGCACCGAAGGGTTCACCGATTGTGTCACCATGAAAATTTAGGATCTTGGTGGTAGCTAATTCTCTCTAAACATCTTATTTTGAGCAAAACCATATATTTATGCAAATATTGAATATATATGAAGCTGATGGAGAGGAAAAAATGCACATTTATATTGATGTTGATCTTAATATTACTTAATTATAAATGAAAATGTTTAAGTGTTATACAAACAACTTTTTATAGGATTATCATAGTTTTATAACTCGACATATGGATTGTCAAATTAATTTAGGTTGACCTGAATTAATTCAATATGTTTTCATTTTAATATTTTTTTAAAATAATATCTTGAATATTTATTTTGAGTGAAGTCATGTTTTTACTGCTTGCTTAAATTGTTCTTGAACTTATCAAATTGATCAAATTATATTAAATTAATCCCTGTATATTTTAAAAATAATTAAGCTAAAAAAACATTAACAATAAAAATATATATTTAAGTTAGGTCGAAGAAAGATTTCTGCAAAGCATATATGAGTTTTATATGTACAAACATATAGACACCTCTTTTACGTTGACAACCACCAGATTGGATCTCCAACAACATGAAATACTAAAAATGTCGCTCTCCAGAGTGTATAAGAGGAGCCTTACAAGTTATTCTTGATGAGTGAACTCCTGTACGTGTTTGTAGATTCAAATCATTAAGTTTCGCAGCAACCCAGCCCAGTGCCAGCGGATGCAAGCATCATTGTTCAATTCATATCAAGACATTTCATTACACCTTAATTTCTAACGCCTTAATTTCAATTAGTCCATTTCTTATTCCCATTATCTTATATATTAATTTCCTTGCTTTACAATAATACACAATACCATATTAGATTTCTTTACATCAAAGTTTACCGTAAACTTGACTCATAACCCTTACATTGACATTATTACACAATTACAACATTTACTAGCATCATTTCTCTTTTAGTTAAATTATTATTTATTTTACTTGACCCATTCCCAATCTTATAATTAACTTAGTAAAATCATTAATTTTATTTAATATGCTAATATTTTTCACATTGCATATACAACTTTTCAAATATCACAACTAACCACTTTGATTTCCATAACCACCTTTAAATTTCTGAACTTTCTTGACATTCAGTCAACATAATGTTATAATGAGTATTCATGCACTCAATGATTTTTATCAATGTCAATTTTGATACTTGTTATTTTTTTTGTTTTTACAATAATTAGAAATTAAATTACACAAAATTGTTACCATTTAATATGCGAACAACATCCGATACTATATGGAAGGTATGAAAAATCTAAGGGAACGAAAATATAACTTTTAAGGTCTAAATTGTACATCATCATTGCTCACTAACATCCAAGCTGTGTCAAATCTCAAAAATCAAATAAAGAAAAATTGTAACACAACATAAACAAGGGATAATTGCATTAACAGTACACCAATTTTACTCCTTTTTATCAATCAAATGCATGAATTTTATTTTATTTTTGTTTATATACACCAACTTAATTAAGAATTCTAATCAAGCACTTTGGCACTTTGGCATTTATTCTAATCAAATGCTGTACTCGGACATGTGGCTGGGCTGGATCAGCAACTCAAACCTGGGTACTGGCCCAAGTCAGTAATCCGGCTGGCTGAGAGACCGTGAATTTGTTTCAGGAATAGTGCCGAAGGTAATTAAATTACTTTGATGCAGTGTATATGCTCATTTGTAGAGTTAAGAGAATATGAAGAAGAACGCACCTGGTTTCTAGAAAAACTGAAGATGATGACAATTCTGATCTTGCGTTCTTTTTATTATTCTGAAGAATTAATCCCCTGCTTCATATACGTGTCAATACTTAATAGAGTACATACAGCTAACTTGAATTTAAGTGGCATTTGATTTTATTTAAGGAAAGCATCACAGCTGTAGCCCTTGGTTGTTCCTTGTTCGTATTCGATAGCTGTTGTGCACAGATTGGGTATTCCGTTTGACCATATTTCAAGGAAGCTAATCAAGTGGCCGACTGATTACCAAACGATGCCTTTGATCTGGATGTTAGCACCCATTCTCTTCCACAACCACCAGCTGATTGTCTTTTAGGGTGTAATTGGCTGGGTGGTTCAACTTATTTTATGTATCTGGCTGGTTTATCCCGCTGGAGGATATTGGTGGGGTTTCTTTTTCCCCGTTATTGCTTAGTTTCATTTTGTTTTTTAGCTTTTCCTCTTAATAAAAAAAAAAACAAAACAAACACAGTTAATTCCTTTTATTCTAATATATCTTGCGAGACCATGTCAAGATTTAAGTTAGATTCCAACAATGTTTGACGAACATATCTATTTTAAATCGTGAAAGTACATGAAATATGTTCATTTTTTGTTAATTATTACAAGTTTTCCTTCTTTTCTCATGCCCACAAGAAAATCTTGGAAGCACTTAACTGAGACCCTTAGGTATTTTTTTTAATATATAATATAGATACAGTCAACCTACAGGACCGACAATATAATTTGGTAGAGGGAAGGAAACTATATATATATATATATATATATATATATATATATATATATATATATATATATATATATATAAAATATAGCTGAGGGAA
>Ga0325401_1007799_pt1 | contig 10398 bp, 8 predicted proteins | sample PopdelMetagenome_FD_205666 | JGI IMG/M metagenome (GOLD analysis project Ga0325401, IMG submission 205666) | Populus deltoides microbial communities from Bellville, Georgia, United States - Xylem-PdKOR-R2 | ecosystem: Host-associated > Plants > Phyllosphere > Stem > Wood/Secondary xylem | place...
CAGCGGCCCGGCGTCGACCGCCCAGTGCTGCGCCGCCCGCCCGACCTGGACGTCGACCACCCGCACCTCGTCGAAGGAGTAGGTGCCGGCGACGAACTCGGCCAGCTCGGCGGTCTGGGCCAGCAGCACCCGGTGGCCGTCGGGCCGCTCGACCATCACGTCGGACACCGGGCCGAGGGGGGAGCGGGGCCAGTGGCCGACCACCAGCCGGGTGCCCGAGGTCGTGCCGAGCCCCAGGATCCAGCCGTCGTACCGCACGCGTTCGGGCATGCGACACGCGCTACCCCGTTCTACGCAGGTCTACGTCCCGGGCTAGAGAGCGGAATACGGTGCCCGACATGGATCCCGTGCGGAACCCCTACGCCCCCGGCGCCGGCCAGCGCCCGCCCGAGCTCGCCGGCCGGGACGCCGAGCTGGGCGCGTTCGACGTCGTGCTGGAGCGCATCGCGCACGGGCGGCCCGAGCGGTCGCTGGTGCTCACCGGCCTGCGCGGGGTGGGCAAGACGGTGCTGCTCAACCACCTGCGCTCGGCGGCGATCGCCCGCGGGTGGGGCACCGGCAAGATCGAGGCCCGGCCCGACCAGTCGCTGCGCCGTCCGGTGGCCAGCGCGCTGCACATGGCGCTGCGGGAGCTGGGGCCGCGGCACGGCAACGCCGAGGCGGTGGCCGACGTCCTGGGCGTGGTCAAGGCGTTCGCGCAGTACCAGCCGGCCGACGCCAAGCTCCGCGACCGCTGGCAGCCCGGCATCGACGCCCCCGCCGCCACCGGCCGGGCCGACACCGGCGACATGGAGATCGACCTGGTCGAGCTGCTCAGCGACGCCGCCGGGGTGGCCGCCGACACCGGCAAGGGCATCGCGCTGTTCATCGACGAGATGCAGGACGTCCAGCCCGACGACGTCAGCGCCATCTGCGCCGCCTGCCACGAGCTGTCCCAGCAGGGCGCCCCGCTCATCGTCGTGGGCGCCGGGCTGCCGCACCTGCCCGCCGTCCTGTCGGCGTCCAAGTCGTACTCCGAGCGGCTGTTCCGCTACCTGCGGATCGACCGGCTGGACCGGGCCGCCGCCGACCGCGCGCTGGTCGGCCCCGCCGAGCGGGAGGACGTCGCCTTCACCCCCGGCGCGCTCGACGCGCTCTACGCCGCCGCCGACGGCTACCCCTACTTCGTGCAGGCGTACGGGAAGGTCACCTGGGACCTCGCCGCCACCACGCCCATCACCGAGGACGACGTCGCCGTGGCCGCCCCCGCCGCCGAGGCCGAGCTGGCGGTGGGCTTCTTCGGCTCGCGCTACGACCGGGCGACCCCGGCCGAGCGGGAGTACATGCACGCCATGGCCGAGCTGGGCGGCCCCGCGGGCTCGGCCGTGGCCACCTCCGACGTCGCGGTGTCGCTGGGCCGCAAGCCGGCCTCGCTGTCCCCGGCGCGCGACTCGCTGATCAAGAAGGGGCTGGTCTACAGCGCCGAGCGCGGGCAGATCGCCTTCACCGTGCCGCACTTCGGCCGCTACCTGCTCCGCCAGCCCGACTGAAACGCGGCGGCCGCTCCCGGACAGAGGGGGACGTGGAGGACTTCGAGGTGGTGGCGCGGGCCGTCGTGGAGCCGGTGCGGCGCTTCCTGCACCGGCGCACCGATGCCGCGACCGCCGACGACGCCCTGGGCGAGACGCTGCTCGTGCTGTGGCGCCGGTCCGCCGACGTGCCCGCCGACCCGGTGCCGTGGGCGATCGGGGTGGCCCGGTTGTGCCTGGCCAACGCCGAGCGCAGCCGCCGGCGCCAGCACCGGCTCGCCCTGCGGATCGGGCCGGCCGCCCCGGAACCCGACCACGCCGAGGACCTCACCGGCGCCCTCGACGACGCCGCCCTGGTGCGGGCCGCCCTGCGCACGCTGAACGACGCCGACGCCGAGCTGCTGCGGCTGAGCGCCTGGGACGGGCTCACGAACGATCAGCTCGCCCAGCTGCTGGGCATCACGACCAACGCGGTGGCCATCCGGCTGCACCGGGCCCGCGGCCGGTTGCGGGCAGCACTGGAAAGCCCCGGCAGTGCGCCGGACAGGACGGGACGAGGGAAGGGGAACCGGTGAACGACTCACCCGAGGACGAGCTGATGGCCCGGCTGCGGGCCGCCGACCCCCTCCCCGACCTGCCGCCGCTCACCCCCGAGCGGCTGGACCAGCTCCTGGAGGACACCGTGACCAGCACCGCCGCGCCTACCCGCCGTCCCCGCGCCCTGCTGCTGGCCGCCGCCGCGGCGGCCGGCGTCGTCGTGGTCGGCGGGGGAGCGCTGTACCTGACCGGCCAGGACGGCGGGACGACGACGCTGGCCCTGGCCCCCGGCGGCGGTCCGGCGGCGATCTGCGCCGCGCTGACCCCCGATGGGCTGGCCGGCAACGACGTCGCCTTCGCCGGGCGGGTCACCTCGATCGCGGGCGGGGTGGTGACCCTGCAGACGACCCAGCGGTTCGCCGGCGACGTCGGTGACGTCGTCGAGGTGAACCAGGGCGAGGGTGGCGTCGTCGACGGTGCGCCCATCGTGTTCGAGGAGGGGCAGAGCTACCTGCTCACTGCGGACGGCGGCACCATCGGCTCGTGCAGCGGCAGCGGTCCGGACACCCCGGAGCTGCGCGCCCTCTTCGACGAGGCCTTCGGCGGCTGACGCCACGCCGTGTCGGGGTTCGCGGGGTGATCGGTGCGTTGGTGGCCCCGCGATCCCCGATCTCGGCCGGTTTCCGGGGTTGTCGCCCTCTCCCCATCCCGCGAAGAGGCGACAACCCCGGAATGCAACGCCGGGCGCGCAGGGCCGCGCACAGCACGACGCCCGCACCTCCTCGGGGGAGGTGCGGGCGTCGGCGTCCGGGGGAGCGGGGTCAGCGGACGGTGGCCCCGGCGAACTCGCGGCGCTGGTCGCCGGCGTCCTCGATGTTCGGGGCGGCGTGGCCGTCGTCGAGCATCGTGGTCTCGTCGAAGGGGCGCTCGCCGGACAGCACGGCCTTCATCTGCTCGCGGTCGAGCTCCTTGGTCCAGGTGGCCACCAGCATGCAGGCGATGGCGTTGCCCGAGAAGTTGGTGACCGCGCGGGCCTCGCTCATGAAGCGGTCGATGCCGACGATGAGGCCGACGCCGTCCAGCAGCTCGGGGCGGTGGCTCTGCAGGCCGCCGGCCAGCGTGGCCAGACCGGCTCCGGAGACGCCGGCCGCACCCTTCGAGGCGATGATCATGAAGACCAGCAGGCCGAGCTGCTCGCCGACGCTCAGCGGGTCGCCCAGCGCCTCGGCGATGAACAGCGAGGCCATCGTCAGGTAGATCGCGGTGCCGTCGAGGTTGAACGAGTACCCGGTCGGCACGACGATGCCGGCGACCGGCTTGCTGACGCCGACGTGCTCCATCTTGGCGATGAGGCGGGGGAGCGCGGTCTCCGAGGACGACGAGGAGACGATCAGCAGGTACTCGCGGCCCAGGTACTTCAGGAACGAGAAGACGTTGATGCCGACGACGACCCGCAGGATCGTGCCGAGGAAGACGAACACGAAGACCGCGCAGGTGAGGTAGAAGCCGAGCATCAGGATGCCCAGGCTCTTGAGCGCGTCGATGCCGGTGGCCCCGACGACCGCGGCGATGGCGCCGAAGGCACCGATGGGGGCGACCCACATGATCATGGCCAGGATGCGGAAGACCAGCTTCTGCAGGTGGCCGATGCCGGTGAGGATCGGGGCGCCCGCCTTGCCCATGGCCTGCAGTGCGAAGCCGACCAGCAGGGCGATGAGCAGGGCCTGCAGTACCGAACCGCTGGTGAGCGAGGAGACCAGCGTGGTGGGGATCAGGCTGAGCAGGAAGCCCGTGGTGCCCTCGGGGGCGCCCTCGGCCGACTGGCTGACGAGGTCGGCGCCGGCGCCGCGCACCTGGTCGGTCAGCTGCAGGCCGTCACCCGGGTGCAGCACGTTGCCGACCAGCAGGCCGATGAACAGCGCCACGGTGGACATCGCGATGAAGTAGCCCAGCGCCAGACCGCCGATCCGGCCCACCTGCGTGGCCTTCCGGATGGCCCCGATGCCCAGCACGATGGTGCAGAAGATGACCGGCGCGATGATCATCTTGATCAGGTTGACGAACAGGGTGCCCAGCCACTTCAGCTCCTTGCCGAAGTCCGGGAACACCAACCCGACCACGATGCCGGCGACCACCGCGATGATCACCGCGATGTAGAGCCAGTGGGTCTTGTCGCGCTTCTTCTTCTCCTGCACCGGCACGCTGCCGGCTGCGGGGGTGGTCGAGGCCATGACTGCTCCTGTGGAGTCTGGCGGAGCCTGAGGCTCCGGACTGCGGCCGCCTGGTCCGGCGACGAGACCACCGTCGCCCAGCGCGTGACCGCGGTCACCCTTGCGTTCATTGCGTGCACACTTCCCCTGTGCGCATCCCCGCCGTGCTCGCCCGCAGCCGCCGCGAGCGCGGCAGCCTGGCCCGCCAGCTGCTGGGCCTGCAGGCGCTGCTGCTCGTCGTCGTGGTGGTCGCGCTCGGGTGGTTCGCGGTGTCCCGGGCGCAGGGCGCGGTCGAGGAGCGGGCGGCCAACCAGGCCCGCAGCATCGCCGAGACCATCGCCGACTCGCCCCTGGTGCGCACCGCCGTGGTGGGCAGCGACCCCACCGCGGTGCTGCAGCCCTACGTCGAGCAGGTGCGCGCCGACACCGCGACCTCGTTCATCACCGTCATGGCGCCCGACCGCACCCGGTTCACCCACCCCGACCCCGACCAGATCGGCAAGCCGTTCGTCGGCAACATCGACGAGGCCCTGGGCGGCACCACGTTCACCGAGACCTACACCGGCACCCTGGGCCCCTCGGTGCGCGCGGTCGCGCCGATCTTCGCCGTGGGCAGCACCAGCGAGGTGGTCGCGCTGGTCAGCGTGGGCATCACGGTGTCGGCGATCGGCGCCGACGTCACCGCGGCGCTGCCCGGCGTCCTCGGGGTGGCCGCGGCCGTGCTGGCCGTCGGCGCGCTGGGCAGCTGGCTGATCAGCCGGCGCCTGCGCCGGCAGACCCACGGGCTGGGCGCGGCCCCGCTGGCCCGCATGCTCGAGTACTACGACGCCGTGCTGCACGCCGTCCGCGAGGGCCTGCTGCTGCTGGACGGCGACCGCACGGTGCAGCTGGTCAACGACGAGGCCCGCCGGCTCCTGGACCTGGACGGCGACGTCACGGGCAAGCACGTCACCGAGCTGGGCCTGAGCCCCGAGCTGGCCGCCACGCTGACCCAGCAGCGGCTGGCCGTCGACGAGGTGCACGTCAGCGGCAGCCGGGTGCTGGTGGTCAACCAGGCGCCCGCCACCCCCCGCGGCCGGTCGGTGGGCGCCGTGGTGACCCTGCGCGACCACACCGACCTGCAGGCGCTGACCGGCGAGCTGGACAGCGTGCGGGCCTTCGCCGAGTCGCTGCGCTCGCAGGCCCACGAGGCGGCCAACCGGCTGCACACCACGGTGTCGCTGGTCGAGCTCGGCCGCACCGAGGAGGCCGTCGAGTTCGCCACCGCCGAGCTCGCGGTGGCCCAGCGGCTCACCGACCGGGTGGTCGAGGCGGTCGAGGAGCCCGTGCTGGCCGCCCTGCTGCTGGGCAAGGCGGCCACCGCCAACGAGCGCGGCGTGACCCTGGAGATCGACCCGGCCACCGCGGTCGGCGTCACCGGCATCCCCGGTGGTGACCTGGTCACGATCGTGGGCAACCTGCTGGACAACGCCATCGACGCCGCCCTGGCCGGCGAGCCGCCGCGCGAGGTGCAGCTGGCGCTGTGGCAGGCCGACGGCCGGCTGGAGCTGCGGGTCGAGGACACCGGGCCCGGCGTCGAGGACCCCGAGCAGGTGTTCCGCCGCGGCTGGACCACCAAGGCCACCGGCCAGGGCATCGGGCTGGCACTGGTCGCCCAGGCCGTCAAGCGCAACGGCGGCACGGTGTCGGTGCGGCCCGGCCCTGGCGCGGAGTTCTCGGTCTCGCTGCCCGTGCGCACGGCGGTGGCCCCGTGAGCGACCTGCGGGTGCTGGTGGTGGAGGACGAGGTCGTGGCCGGCGAGGCGCACCGCGCCCACGTCGACCGCACCGCCGGGTTCACCTGCGTGGCCGTCGCCGGCACCGGCCGGGCCGCCTGGGACGCCCTGGGCCGGCACGAGGTCGACCTGGTGCTGCTGGACATGAACCTGCCCGACACCCACGGCACGGAGCTGCTGCGCCGGCTGCGGGCCGCCGGCCGCGACGTCGACGTCCTCGCGGTGACCTCGGCGCGCGAGCTGACCACGGTGCGGGCCGCCGCCGCGCACGGCGTGGTGGGCTACCTGCTCAAGCCGTTCACCGGTGCCGCGCTGCGCGACCGGCTCGTCGCCTACGCCGAGCACCGGGCCGAGCTGCGCGGCGAGGGCGACGTCGCCGGGCAGGACGCCGTCGACCGGGCGCTGGAGAACCTGCGCCCTACCCGGCCCGCCCCGCTGCCCAAGGGCATGGGCCGCGAGACGCTCGACGCCGTCGTGGCGGCGGTCCGGGGCGGCGACGGGTTGAGCGCCGCCGAGGTCGGGCAGGCGATCGGCGCCTCCCGGATCACCGCCCGCCGGTACCTCGAGCACCTGGCCGACACGGGCCTGGTCGCCCGGCAGCCCCGCTACGGGGGCGCCGGGCGACCGGAGCTCGAGTACCGCTGGCAGGCCTGATCAGACCCGGGCGGGCTCCTCCGCGGGTTCCTCCTTCGCCAGCCGGCTCGGCCACCAGGTGCGCCGCCCCAGCCAGAGGACGACGGCGGGCACCAGCAGCGACCGGACGACGAAGGTGTCCAGCAGCACGCCGAAGGCCACCAGGAACGCGATCTGCAGCAGGAACAGGATCGGCAGCACGCCCAGCGCGGCGAACGTCGCGGCCAGCACGATGCCGGCGCTGGTGATCACCCCGCCGGTGACCGACAGCCCGGTCAGCACGCCCTTCCTCGTGCCGTGGTGCAGCGCCTCCTCCCGCACCCGGGTCATGAGGAAGATCGAGTAGTCGATCCCCAGCGCGACCAGGAAGACGAAGGCGTACAGCGGCACGGTCGGGTCGCCGCCGGGCAGGTCGAGCACGTGGTCGAACACCAGCGCCGCCGCCCCGAGGGTGGCCGCGAACGACAGCACGTTGCACAGCAGCAGCACCAGCGGCGCCACCAGCGAGCGCAGCAGCAGGGCCAGGACGACGAAGACCACCAGCAGGATCACCGGGATGATCCGGTCGCGGTCGGCGGTGGAGATGTCCTTGACGTCCAGCGCCTGCGCCGTCGTGCCGCCCACGAGCACGTCGGGGGAGACCGCGTCGAGGTCGGTGCGCAGCGCGGCGACGGCGTCCTCGGCGGCGGGGGAGTCGGCCGGGTCGTCGAGGGTGACCTGCAGCTGCACCAGCCCGTCGGAGACCCGCGGCTGGCCCGCGTCGTCGAGGGTCGGAGTGACCCGGGAGACGCCGTCGGCGTCCTGCACCGCGGTGGTGACCGCCGGCAGGTCGGCCTCCGGTGCCACGACGAGGGTGGGGGAGCCGGAGCCGGCCGGGAAGTGCCGGGCCAGCGCCTCGCCGCCGACCACGGACTCGACCCGGTCGAGGAAGGTGTCGCTCTGCGAGACGCCGTCGCTGGGCAGGGTGGGCGCGAAGGCGGCCAGCACCAGCAGGACCAGCGCGCTGAGCACCCCGACCGCGACCGGACGACGACCGACCAGCCCGGCCACGCGGGCCCAGACGCCGGTGGACTCCGGGCCGGCCGAGCCCACGTGCGGCACCCCGGGCCAGAACATCCACCGGCCGTGCTCGCCCGAGGACGTGCGGCCGGGCAGCACCAGCAGCGCCGGCAGGAAGGTCAGCGCCGCGAACACCGCGGACACGATCCCGACGGCGGTGACCGGGCCCAGCCCGCGCGTGGGGCCGATGTCGGCCAGCAGCAGGCACAGCAGGCCCAGGACGACCGTCGCCGCGCTGGCCAGCACCGGCTCCAGCGTCTGCCGCCAGGCCCGGCGCATCGCGTCGAAGCGGTCGTCGTGCCGGCGCAGCTCCTCGCGGTAGCGGGCCACGAGCAGCAGCGAGTAGTCCGTCGCCGCCCCCACGACCAGGATCGACAGGATGCCCTGGCCCTGGCCGTCGAGGGTCACGACGCCGGCGTCGGCGAGCAGGTAGACCACCAGGCTCGCGGTGGTGAGCGCCAGCCCGGCGGTGAGCAGCACGAAGAACGGCAGCACGGGGGAGCGGTAGACCACCAGCAGGATGAGCAGGACGGCGACCCCGGCGACCAGCAGCAGGGTGCCGTCGATGCCGCCGAACGCGCTGACCAGGTCGGCGGTGGTGGCGGCGGGGCCCGCCACGTAGACCGTGGCGCCGTCGAGGTCGGGCTCGGCGTCGCGGATCTGCTGCACCGCGGTGGTGATCGGGCTCTCGCCGTCGGGCAGCTGGGCCGACAGCTCGCCGGCGTCGAAGGACACCAGGGCCAGGGCGGCCCGGCCGTCGTCGCTGGGCACCACGGGGATCGGCCCGGGCACCAGGAAGTCGGCCACCGTGCGGCCCGGGGCGACCTCGATGCCGGGCACCGACTCGGCGAACCGGCCGAACCGGGCGAGCTGGTCGGGGGTGAGCGCCGTGTCGGACTCGACGAGCAGGAACGCCGGGAAGGCGTCGGAGTCGCTGAAGCCGGCCGACAGCTCGGCGACCCGCTGGGACTCGGCCGAGCCGGGCAGGAACGAGCCCTGGTCGTTGGACTGGACCTCGGAGAGCTTGCCGCTGTAGGGGCCGGCGACGCCGGACAGGGCCAGCCAACCCAGCACGAGCAGGGCGGGCAGCAGCCACCGCAGACGGCGGCGGCGGGGGGCTTCGGTCACGGGGTCGGCTCCTGGGGCGGGGTCGTCGGGCACAATGTTCAGCAGGCTGAGGGAACGTAGCAGGACGTTCAGCGTGCTGACCATTCGACGGGGGAGGTATCTGCGTGTCGTCGTCGACCGACCTGTCCGGGTGGGCCACCGGGCGCCTGCTGTCCACCGCGGCCCGGCTGGCCGAGCACGCCTGGGACGCCCACCTGGCGCAGTGGGACCTCAACCACGCCAGCTTCGCCGTGCTCCACCTGCTGGCCCCCGCCCCGCGCTCGCAGCGCGAGCTGGCGCAGGCCATGCAGGTGGAGGACCAGACCATGAGCCGGGTGCTCGAGCGGCTCGAGCGGCACGGGCACGTCAGCCGGGCCCGCTCGACGACCGACCGCCGGCGCACCGAGGTCTCGCTGACCGGCAGCGGCCGGGCCGCCCTGGCCGCCGCGGGCGCCGACGACGCCGCCGAGGCGCTGCTGGGCGAGGCCGCTGACGACCTGCCGGCCCTGCGCACCCAGCTCATCGCCATGATCGGCGACCTCTCCGCCCGCCGGTGGGCCCCGCCGGACTGAGATGCTTCCCCGGTGCCGACCGTCGACGACGTCCCCGCCGACCCGCTCGCCGGCCTCCCCGCCCACCGCCGGGAGCTGTTCGGGGCCCGGGTGGAGCGCTGGCTGCCCGACCTGCTGGCCGGGCTGACCCCGCTCTACGCCGACGCCGCCGCGGTGGCCGACCGGCTGGTGGCGCTCGCCGCCCGCGGCTTCGCCGCCCGGGAGGACGAGCTGCACGCCCTCGACCTGCGCCGCTCGCTGGCCCCGGACTGGTTCCAGCGCGAGGACGTCGTGGGCTACGCCGCCTACGCCGAGCGGTTCGCCGGCGGCGACCTGGCCGCGGTGGCCGCCCGCGTGCCCTACCTGGAGTCCCTGGGCGTGCGGTACCTGCACCTCATGCCGGTGCTCACCCCCGGCCCGCCGCCCAACGACGGCGGCTACGCGGTGGCCGACTACGGCTCGATCCGGCCCGACCTGGGCACGATGGACGACCTCGCCCACCTCACGCGCGAGCTGCGGGGCCGCGGGATCAGCCTCTGCCTGGACCTCGTGCTCAACCACGTCGCCGACACCCACGCCTGGGCGGCCGCCGCCCGCGCCGGCGACCCGGCCAAGCGCGCCTACTTCCACGTCTTCGGTGACCGCACGGAGCCCGACGCGTGGGAGGCCACGCTGCCCGAGGTCTTCCCCGACCTCGCGCCGGGCAACTTCACCTGGGACGACGACCTCGCCGGCTGGGTCTGGACGACGTTCAACAGCTACCAGTGGGACGTCGACTGGGCCAACCCCGACGTGTTCTGCGAGTACGCGCAGGTCGTGCTCGACCTGGCCAACCGCGGCGTCGAGGTGCTGAGGCTGGACGCCATCGCCTTCACCTGGAAGCGGCTCGGCACGAACTGCCAGAACCAGCCCGAGGTGCACGCCCTCACCCAGGCGCTGCGGGCGGTCGCGAGGATCGCCTGCCCCGCGCTGCTGTTCAAGGCCGAGGCGATCGTGGGCCCGCGCGACCTGGTGGCCTA
>Ga0325401_1007800_pt1 | contig 10398 bp, 9 predicted proteins | sample PopdelMetagenome_FD_205666 | JGI IMG/M metagenome (GOLD analysis project Ga0325401, IMG submission 205666) | Populus deltoides microbial communities from Bellville, Georgia, United States - Xylem-PdKOR-R2 | ecosystem: Host-associated > Plants > Phyllosphere > Stem > Wood/Secondary xylem | place...
GGTCGGCGGCGCGGTGGCGATGGCGGTCACCTACGCCATCGGCGCGCTGGTCGGCGGGGTCGGCCTCTAGCCCCGGTGGTCACGGACGTGGAGGGTGTCGCCCGGCGGTGGCGGCACTTCGCCGAGCGGGAGGCGCCGGTGCGGTCGCCGCGCTACGCGCGGCTCGCGGCGGGGCTCGCCGAGGACGACGACCTGCTCGGCTTCCTGGCGGCCCTGCCCCCGCCGAAGCGCCAGCCCAACCTGCTGCTCGGCGTGCTGGTGCTGCTGCACGGCCGGCCCCCGGCCGACGGCGACGAGCTGCGCCGCTGGGTGCTGGACGACGCCGACCGGGTGCGCGCCGAGGTGCTGACCAGGTCCACCCAGACCAACGAGCCGGCCCGCTGCGCGGCGCTGCTGCCGGCGCTGGCCGACCTGCCCGGCCCGCTGGCGCTGGTCGAGGTCGGCGCCTCCGCGGGGCTGTGCCTGTACCCGGACCGCTACGCCTACGACTACCGGCCGGGCGGCCCGCTCGGTGACTCCCCGGTGCGCATCGCCTGCGACGTCACCGGCACGCCGCCGCTGCCGGCCCGGCTGCCCGAGGTCGCCGTCCGGGTCGGCATCGACCTGAACCCGCTGGACCCCGCCGCGGACGCCGGGTGGCTGCGCGCCCTGGTCTGGCCCGGCCCGGGGCACGACGAGCGGGTGGCGCGGCTGGCCGCGGCGGCCGGGATCGCCGCGCGCGAGCCCGCCAGGATGGTCACCGGCGACCTGGTCGACGTCCTGCCCGGGGTCGTCGCCGACCTTTCCGCCGGGGTCACCCCCGTGGTGTTCCACACCGCCGTCCTGACCTACCTGCCGCCCGACCGGCGCGCGGCCTTCGTCGACCTCGTGCGCGGGCTGCCGGTGCGGTGGGTGTCGCAGGAGGGCCCGGGGGTGCTGGCCGAGGTGCCGGTGCCACCGCGGCCGGCGGACGACGAACGGTTCCTGCTGGCCGTCGACGGCCGGCCGGTGGCGTGGACCGCCCCGCACGGCGGCACGCTCGACTGGCTGCCCGGCTGATGCCCGACGTCGTCCTGGGCGCCGACCTGGGCACCAGCGGGCTGAAGCTGGCCGCACTGGACACCGCAGGCGTCGTCGTCGCCGAGGCGGAGGCGGGCTACGACGTCGACACCCCGGAACCCGGCTGGGCGCAGACGCAGGTGGCCGTCTGGCGGGCCGCGCTGGACGACGCCCTGGGCCGGCTGGACCTCACCGGGCACACGGTGCGGGCGCTCGGGCTGGCCGGCCAGATGCACGGCGCCGTGCTCGTGGACGCCGCGGGCGCCGCGCTGGCCCCGGCCCTGCTGTGGCCCGACCAGCGGGCGACCACCCAGGTCCAGCGGTGGCGGGCACTGCCCGACGACGCCCGTGCCGCACTGGCCAACCCGCTGGTGCCCGGCATGACCGGTCCGCTGGCCGCCTGGCTGGCCGAGCACCGGCCCGACCTCGTGGCCCGGGCGGCCGGGGTGCTGCTCCCCAAGGACGCGCTGCGGGCCACCCTGCTCCCGGGCGCCGACCCGCTGGTCACCGACCGCAGCGACGCCTCGGCCACCCTGCTGTGGGACGTCCCGGCCGACGACTGGTCCGCGGCCGCCGTCGCGCTCACCGGCACCGGGGTCCCGCGGGTGCTGCCCTCGCACGCCGTCGCGGGCACGGCCGTGCTGCCCGACCCCGGCGAGGTGCCCGTCGTGGTCGGCGGCGCGGACACCCCGCTGGCGCTGCTGGCCACCGGCACGACGGCGGGCCTGCAGGTCAACCTGGGCACCGGCGCCCAGCTGCTGCGCCCGGGGGCCACCCCGGCGGCGGTGCTCGACCCGGTGGTGCACAGCTACGGCGACGCCGCCGACGGCTGGTACGCCATGGCCGCGCTGCAGAACGCCGGGCTGGCCTGGGACTGGGTCCGCCGCGTGCTCGGGTTCGGGTGGGACGACCTGGTGGCGACGCTCGAGGGCCCGGGCAGCGGCGGCGTGCGGTTCGCGCCGTGGCTGACCGGCGAGCGCGGCGGCGTGGCCGGCCCCGACGACCGCGGCGCCTGGACCGGCCTGCACCCCGGCACCACCCGCGCCGACCTGGGGCGGGCCGCGCTGGAGGGCGTGGCCGCCGCGGTCGCCGCAGCCGCCGACCTGCTGGGGGCCGCCGGCGACGACCCCGTGGTGCTCACCGGGGGCGGCGCCCGCACCCCGGCCGTGCAGCAGTTGCTCGCCGACGCCCTGGGCCGCCCCGTGCAGCACGTTCAGGTGCGCAGCGCCTCGGCCACCGGCGCCGCGCTGCTCGCCGCCCGCGGGGTGGGCCTGCACATCGCCCCGCAGCGGCGACCCGGCCCGGTGGTCGACCCCGCGGGCGACGTCAGGCGCGGTTGAGGGCCAGCACGCTGAGCAGCTCGTAGGCCACGTGCGAGGCGGCGATCGCGGTCAGCTCGGCGTGGTCGTAGGCGGGGGAGACCTCCACGACGTCGGCACCGACGACGTCCAGCCCGACCAGGCCGCGCAGCGTGTGCAGCAGCTCGCGGCTGGTCAGCCCGCCGGCCTCCGGGGTGCCGGTACCCGGCGCGTGCGCGGGGTCGAGCACGTCGATGTCCACCGACACGTACACCGGCCCGTCGCCCAGCCGCCGGCGCACGCGCTCGACCACGCTGGCCGTGCCGTCGACCTCGTAGTCGTCGCTGCGCACCACCTGGAAGCCGAGCACGGCGTCGTCCTCGAGGTCCTGCTTGGAGTACAGCGGGCCGCGGATGCCCACGTGCATCGACCGCTCGAGGTCGATCAGCCCCTCCTCGCTGGCCCGCCGGAACGGGGTGCCGTGGGTGTACGGGGCGCCGAAGTAGGTGTCCCAGGTGTCGAGGTGGGCGTCGAAGTGCAGCACCGCGACCGGGCCGTGGTCGCGGGCCACCGAGCGCAGGATCGGCAGCGCCACGGTGTGGTCGCCGCCCAGCGTGAGCACCTGGGCGCCGTCGGCCCGCAGCGCCGAGATGCCGGCGTCGATGGTGCCGATGGCCTCCTCGATGTCGAACGGGTTGACCCCGAGGTCGCCGGCGTCGGCGACCTGCTGGGTGCCGAACGGCATCGCGTCCAGCGCCGGGTTGTAGGGCCGCAGCAGCTTGGAGCCGGCCCGCACGTGGCCGGGGCCGAAGCGGGCGCCGGGCCGGTAGCTCACCCCGGAGTCGAACGGGATGCCCACCACGGCGACGTCGGCGCGGGACACCTCGTCCAGGCGCGGCAGCCGGGCGAAGGTGGCCGGGCCGCCGTAGCGGGGGACCTTCGTCGCGTCGACGGGGCCGATCGGGGTGGTCACTGCGGGTCTCCAGACGGTGAGAGGTGTTCGTGCGCGACGAGCCAGCGGTCGCCGTCCCGGGTGAGGACGACGGTCTCCCGCTCCTGCGTGGTGGCCTCGCCCTCGTGGGTGGCCACCGTCGTGGTCACGTGGTGGGTCAGCACCGGAGTCTCCCCGACCCACTGCAGGTGCTGGTCGGTCGAGGTGCAGGCCAGCACCCGGAAGCCGTCGTCGGCCACCCACGACCGCCAGGCGGCGCGGTACTCCTCGCGCGAGCCGAACCGGGGGCTGCCGGGCAGCACGAACGTGGCGTCGGGGTGCAGGCAGCCGAAGTAGGCGTCCTCGTCCGACGACGCGAAGGCGGCGACCAGGTCGTCGAGGGCACGCAGCGGGCTCATGCCGGCAGCTCCGCCCCGGCCGGGCGCACCGGGTCGGTGATCGGCGGGGCCTCGCCGGGCTTGCTGGGCACCCACCGCGGACCCTCGGGCCCGAACACGTACCGCGGCTCGGGGAACAGGAACAGCGACCCCAGGTACACGACGGCGGCCAGCACCAGCGCCACCACCAGGCTGACGTCGACCCCGCCGAACGCGTCGGTGAACGGCCCGACGATCAGCGGCGGGTAGTTGGCGAACAGCAGCCCGACGATGGCCGACGGGATCCAGGCGACCATGCCGCGCCAGTTCACCCCGCCGGAGAACCAGTAGACGCCGCCCTCGCGGCCCTGGTTGAACACCTGGACGGCGGCCGGGTCGTAGTGGCCCCGACGCACCACGTAGCCCAGCGCCATGATGATCATCCACGGCGTGGTGCAGATGACGATCGCGCCGATGAAGGCGTTGACGCTGCCCACCAGGTCGAACGCCAGCCGGCCGACCAGGATGAACACGAACGACAGGGCGCCGATCACCAGCGAGGCGCGCACCCGGCCCAACCGCGGGAACACCGAGGAGAAGTCCAGGCCGGTGCCGTAGAGCGAGGTGACGCCGGTGGAGAGCCCGCCCAGCACGGCCACGACCATGAGCAGCAGGGCGTACCAGAGCGGCGAGGCCTGCACGAGCGCGAACACGTAGTCGGCCTCCCCGGCGACCAGCGTCGCCGTCCCGACCCCGAAGAGGAACGGCACGAGGGTGGCCAGCTGGGCGGCGACCGTGGCGCCGAGCAGCCGGGCGCGCGACGTGGCGGCCGGGATGTAGCGCGACCAGTCGCCGAGGAAGGCGCCGAAGGAGACCGGGTTGCCCATGACGATGAGCACGCTGAGCACGAAGGTCGGCAGGAACGAACCCAGCGCGTAGGCGTCGGGGCCCGGGTCGTACGAGGGGTCGAAGACGCCGGCGTAGGCGACCAGGCCGAGCAGGATCAGCACGGTGTTGCCGACCACCACGACCTTGTTGACCAGCAGCATGAACTGGTAGCCGTAGACGACGACCACGATCACCAGCCCGCCGAGCAGGGCGTAGACCAGCGCGCGGGTGAGGTCGCCGTCGGGCAGCCCGAAGAGCCGGTTGCCCGCGGCCACCAGGGCGTCGCCGGAGACCCAGACCGAGATCGAGTAGAACGCGATGGCGGTCAGCAGCGACAGGAACGACCCGACGATGCGCCCGCGCACGCCGAAGTGCGCCGACGACGAGACCGCGTTGTTGGTGCCGGTGCGGGGGCCGAACAGGCCCATCGGCGACAGGATCAACCCGCCCAGGACGACGCCCAGCACGGTGGCCGCGACCGCCTCGACCAGCGAGAGGCCCAGCAGCACCGGGAAGGTGCCGAGGATGATGGTGGCGAAGGTGTTGGCCCCGCCGAACTGGATGCGCAGCAGGTCCAGCGGCCGCGACGTGCGTTCGGCGTCGGGGATGGTGTCGATGCCGTGCTGCTCGACCTCCAGCGCCCGCGGGCGGCGGGTCGGGGTGGTGCTGGCCATCGCGTTCTCCTCGCTCGGGGGTGACGTGGGCCACCGAGCGGTACCGTAAGGCCACAGTTGCCTCCGAGGCAACGAAAGTTCACCGCGACGAAACCAGGGACGGAAGAGGACACGTGCGCGTCACACGGCTGGTCGACCTGTCCGTACCGGTCGACGCCGGCACCCAGGTGTTCCCCGGCGACCCGGTCTTCGCCTCGCACCCGCACGCCACCGTGGCCGCCGACGGCTTCGCGGTGCAGGCGATCAGCATGGGCTCGCAGACCGGCACGCACGTCGACGCCCCGTACCACTTCGTGCCCGGCGGCCCGCGGATCGACGAGCTCGACCTCGGGCTGTTCACCGGCCCCGCCGTGCTGCTCGACGTCCGCGGCCGGCCCCCGCGCAGCCGGCTGATCTGGGCTGACCTGGGCGAGCCGGTGCTGGCGTCGGGCACCGTCGTCCTGCTGCACACCGGCTGGTCGGCGCACTACGGCAGCCCGGACTACTTCGACCACCCCTTCCTCGACGCCGACGCGGCCCGCCGGCTGCTCGCCGCCGGGGTGCGCACGATCGGCCTCGACGCCCCCAACCTCGACGTCACCCCGACCGACGACGACCCGGGCGAGGGCTACCCGGTGCACCACCTGGTCGCCGGCGTCGGGGGCGTGATCTGCGAGAACCTGACCAACCTCGCCGCCGTCGACTTCGCCGACCCCTTCGTGTCGCTGTTGCCGCTGCGGTTGACCGGCGGAGACGGCGCACCGGTGCGCGCCGTGGCGATGGAGCTCGCACCGTGACCCCACCCGACGCGCGGATCGGCGGCCGGCTGCGGGCGGCCCGGCAGGCCCGCGGCATGACCCTGGAGCAGGTGGCCGCCGCCGCGGAGCTCACCAAGGGGTTCCTCTCGCGGCTCGAGCGCGACGAGGTGTCGCCGTCGGTGGCCTCGCTGGTCACCGTCGCCGGGGTGGTCGGCATCGGCATGGGCGAGCTGTTCGACCCGCCCACCACCCAGCTCGTGCGCGCCGGCACCGGCGCCCCGATCGCCTTCGGCGGCCAGCAGGTGCACGAGACGCTGCTCACCCCGGGCGGGCAGCGCGACCTGCAGGTCATCCACTCCCACCTCGACCCCGGCGGCACCGGCGGCCCCGACCTGTACACGCTGCGCTCGGCGGTCGAGTTCGTGTACGTGGTGGCCGGGGCGCTGGACGTCGTGCTCGACGGCGAGGTCGTGGCCCTCGGCCCCGGCGACGCGCTCACCTTCCCCGGGCGCACCCCGCACACCTGGCGCAACGGCTCGGGCACCGAACCGGCCGAGGTGCTGTGGGTGCTCAGCCCCGCACCGTGATCACCCGACCGGGGTGCTCTCCCGGGCGGGCTGGCCCGGTGGCTGATTGACTGCAACCGAAGATCGTCAGCGCAGGTTCGTCGAGGTGGGTACGGGGGTGGGTGTGGCGCTGTCCCTGCACGCGGCTGCCCGCTCGCACACCGGGCCCCGCCCGGACAACCAGGACTCCGGTCTGGTGTCCCCCGCCCTGGTCGCGGTCGCCGACGGCGTCGGCGGCAACGTCGGCGGCGCGGTGGCCTCCTCGCTGGTGATCAGCTGGCTGGCCCCGCTGGGCCGCGGCCTGGACCCCGAGCAGCCCGACGGCGGCCTGGCCGCGCTGGTGGCGGCCTCCAACGAGCGCATCCGCACCGCGGTCGGCCACCGGCCACGGCTCGAGGGCATGGCCACCACGCTGTGCGGCATCGGGGTGCTCGGCGACGCCGCGGTGCTCGTCCACATCGGCGACTCCCGCGCCTACCGCTGGCGCGCCCCCGAACTGGTCCAGCTGACCCGCGACCACACGCTGGTGCAGGCGCTCATCGACGCCGGGTCGATCACCGAGGCCGAGGCGCTGGTGCACCCGCAGCGCTCCGCGGTGTACGCCGCGCTGCACGGCGGCACCGACGACGTCGAGGGCCTCGAGGTGCTCTCGGTCGACATCCGCCCCGGCGACCGGCTGATGGTCTGCTCCGACGGCCTGTCCGGGGCGCTGTCCCCGCAGATGATCGCCGAGCTGCTGGCCACCGCGGAGAACGCCGACCAGGCGGCGGCCACCCTGCTCGGCGCCGCGCTGGCCGCCCCCGCGTCGGACAACGTCACGGTGGTGGTCGCCGACGTCCTCGACGACATGGTCGACGGCATCCCCACGACCCGGTTCCGCACGGTGGGCGCCGCCTCCGGTGCCCGCGACGAGACCGTCGAGGTGCTCGAGGCCCTGTGGCCCGGGCCCGCGACCGGCGCCTTCCGCCCGGTGAGCTCCCCGAGCTGAGCCGGGCCGGCCCGGCGACGGCCGCAGCGGGGCGGGCTCAGTGGCAGTGCGGCTTGCCCGACGCCGACGGGGGCATCGACAGCGTGGGGTTGCGGTCGAAGAAGCCGGTGGGCTTGAGCTCGAAGCGCACGATGTCCACCGGCATGACCGGCCAGTCCTCGACCCGCGGCACGTGGTGCAGCCCGAACACGTGCCACAGCACGACGTCGGTGGCCTCGACCGAGCGGCCGGCCCGGGTCCACTCGGGCAGCCCGGCGTCCCGCGAGCTCTGGTTGCAGAACTCGCCCGAGGGCCAGCGCTCCTCGGGGTCGAACGGGCTGACCCACACCGGGTGGGCGACCACGCCGGCCCGCTGCATCAGGGGGGACTCCGGGCCGGCCAGCGCCGGGATCGCCGCGGTGGGCACCAGCTTGTAGGACGTCGGCGCCCCCCAGGCGTTCTTCCGGGACGCCGACGTGACCGAGAACCCGCGCTGGGAGGCCCAGTCGAGGTCGAAGCCGCCCTCGGTGGTGATCGGCGCCTTCCTCGGCGTCAGCGCCATGCCGTAGGGGTTGTCCGGGCCGATCGCCGGCACCTCGGTGTGCGACTGCACGACCGTGTTGTCGGGGGTGTCGACCTCCATGTCCAGCCGCGCCACGATGAAGTGCTGGTGCACCGGGGCGTAGGTGTGGTCGTCGACGACGGTGCCGTGCTCGGGCGGGGTGTCCGCGAACGACGACGTCACCATGATCCCGGTGGCGCGCACCTCGCACTCGATCTGGCCGTCGGGGTAGAAGCGCCAGTAGACGAGGTACTCGTAGTTGGCCACGGTGGCGTGGAAGCTGACCACCAGCCGGCGCGAGCGCCGCACCTCGGCGCCGGCCTTCTCGTCGACGTGCTTCCAGAGGACGCCGTCGTCCTCCTCGTGGATGCAGATCGCGTTGGTGATCGTGTACGGCTCGCCGTGGCTGTCGTGCAGCACGGCGTCGAGGTAGGTGATCTCGCCGAGGCAGTCGCAGCCCAGCTCGAGCGAGGTGGTCATGAAGCCCAGGCCCCACTCGCCGATGTCGAAGGCGGTGCGGCGCGCGTGGTCGGTGCCGGGGTCGCGGTAGGGCACGACCATCTCGGCGAAGCTCATGCGGTGCGCGACCGAGCGGCCGTCGATCGAGACCCGGTGCAGCACCAGGCCCTCGCGGTGGTTGAACCCGATGCGCATCGACCAGTCCAGCCAGCGCAGCTCGTTGCCCTCCATCGACAGCGAGACGCCCTCGGGCTGGGTGAGCTCGAAGGGCTTCACGTCGGTGCGCTCGACCAGGCCGGGCACCAGCGACGGGACGTACTCGCCCATCGCGCCCTCCGGCCCGGGCACGGTGAAGGTGTCCTCGATGTCGAGCAGCTCCATGGTGTTGAGGTCCACCACGTGGTGCAGGCCGTTCACCGGGTGGGCGTAGGGGTTGCCGTCCGGGGTCTCACGGACCCAGACGTCGGACCAGCCCACCCGGCGCCCGAGGAACTGCTCGGGGATGAGCGAGTGCCCGTAGGCCCAGGTGTCGATGAGCACGAGGTCGAGGTCGGTGATGCCGCGCGCGGCCAGCGACGCGATGACGTCGGGGTGCGCGATCAGCGCGACGTGCGCCTCGTGCCACTCGTCGACGGTGATGTTCGGCTGCTCGCCCGGCACCGGCGTCCAGTCGAGCACGGCGTCGTCGGTGAGCGAGACGAGCGCCTTGTAGGCGGCGTTCGCGGCGGTGTCGAAGCAGGTCACCCGCGCCTCGCGCGGCAGCGGGTCGCCGGTGGTCCAGGTGCGGACGACGTCCTTGGCCGGCTCGCGCAGCTCGATCGAGGCGATCCGCCAGCCCTCGGCCACGCCCTTCTCGCGCCGCAGGATCGCCGTGGCGGCCCGGAACTCGTCGGCGGACAGCGGGTCGAGCGGGTGCGCGGTCATGGCAGGTTCCGATCTGCGAGCAGGGGGAGCGAGGGGTCGAACGGGGGGAGGGCCGAGCGCTTGCGGGCGATGGCGCTCAGCGCTTCGAGCACCACCCGGTTGGCCAGGGCGGCGGTGATGTCGGCGTGGTCGTAGGGCGGGGAGACCTCGACGACGTCGATGCCCACCACCGGCAGCTCCAGGCAGATGCGGCGGACCGAGTCCAGCAGCTCGCGGGCCGTGAGGCCGCCGGGCTCGGGGGTGCCGGTGCCGGGTGCGTGCCCGGGGTCGCAGACGTCGATGTCGACGGAGAGGAAGACGCCGTCGCAGTCGTCGGTGGCGATGGAGAAGGCCTCGGTGAGGCAGGTCTGCAGCCCGCGGTGGCCGATCTCGGTCATCTCGTAGGACCGCATGCGCTGGGCGGCCATCCAGTCCAGCGTCTCGGGCGGGGGCCAGTAGCCCCGCAGCCCGACCTGCAGGAACCGGTCGCCGCGCAGGGCACCGCTCTCGATGAGCCGGCGCATCGGCTGGCCGTGGCCCCACAGCGACCCGAACTCGATGTCGCCGGTGTCGGCGTGCGCGTCGAAGTGGATCATCGACACCCGGCCGTGGCCGAGGACGTCGGCCACCCCGCCGGCGTCGGGGAAGGCGATGGAGTGGTCGCCGCCCAGCACGACGGGGACGGCCCCGGCCCGGACGACGTCGGCCACCGCCGAGCGCAGCGCGGGCAGGGCCTGCTCGATGTCGCCGGAGTACATCTCGACGTCCCCGGCGTCCAGCACGCGCAGGTCGCGCAGCCCGTCGGTGCGCAGCGCGAGCGAGGGCCGCGAGCCGTCGTGCGGCAGGTAGTCGGTCATCCGGATCGCCTGCGGGCCGAACCGGGTGCCCGGCCGGTGGCTGGTCCCGCCGTCGAACGGGGCACCGAGGACGACGACGTCGGCGCCGGCCATCGACGCCGGGTCGGTGTGGTCGCAGCGGTCGACGCCGAGGAACGTGAT
>Ga0325401_1007803_pt1 | contig 10396 bp, 5 predicted proteins | sample PopdelMetagenome_FD_205666 | JGI IMG/M metagenome (GOLD analysis project Ga0325401, IMG submission 205666) | Populus deltoides microbial communities from Bellville, Georgia, United States - Xylem-PdKOR-R2 | ecosystem: Host-associated > Plants > Phyllosphere > Stem > Wood/Secondary xylem | place...
TAAGTAAATGAAATTGATTCTTCGTTCAACGAAAACAGAGTTCATAATCTGGACAAAGCATTTCCAGAAGCAGCTAACAGTCTTGCTGCAGTCCAGAATCCAGATTAGAATGTTGCATTTAAAGGAATAAATTATACTGAAAACGTCAAGATTAGAATTCAAGAAACAAAGAACAAGAAAACCTCTTTGAACAGCTGACCTACCCATTAGGGTTACTGTAATACTGAACATATATAGCTGTGCTCTGGTATCAATCTAAATGGTTTGCAATATTTAGTAGAAGATATTATTAGTGCTTGGATGCTCGACACATACACCACTTAACATTTAACATTGTGGTCAAGCTGTCTTTCTCAAGATTTTTTAATCTTTTTTAAAAGCTTAGAATTAGTAGTTTTTATAGTATTTTTTTTATCAAAAATTTAAAAAAATATTTTAATATATTTAAAAAAAAAACGACGTATACCATATTTATGTGAATCACAATCTCTTGATTTAACCAGACCAACCCTAATGTCATGTAGGGGCAGAATTCTTACTGTAGCATGAATTCCATGATTGCAATTTTCACCAACCTCGGCAATTATCAATTAGATGGCATGCAGTATATGATTTAGAATTACTCATGATAGACCGTCAACTTTCAACAGAAGGAAAACAAAAGCTTGAAATGACAGTAATCTTGGAGAAAATATTTCTAGAATGTAATAATTCTCCCACTGCCAACATGACTAGATAAATGCTTCATCATCCAATCCCAGGGTGAAAGGTAGCATTTTTTCCTGACAGCAAGAAAATCTCAAACGCTGAAGAACACCAATCTGACTCATAAAGTGTACTGCTGGGGGCATATCATCAAAGGATACTTGAGGCATCAGCATTGACTAGTTGCTGCCCTTTTGCGAGAATGACAACACAAGATCATCATGAGGGATAGAAGAATCCATGCCCCACAATATCTTGGTCTGTTCGAAACGAATCTTCTACAGAATCAGCGTACGAAAATTATCTTAACATTTAGAAATGTAATAAATAAACGAAAGAGCATGCCTCACGGCTCAACCACATCCAAGTACTCTCTAGTCCAAATACAGACATGATCCTTAATGACTAGAAGAGAAATTGTGATTGGTGCGTACAAAATTGCTAAAATGCTGATTGGTTATGATAAAAAAAAAGGGTCGGTTTATTCTTAGTTTTTTAGCTATGGTTTTTCTTTTCTTTAAATTCACAGCAATAGCATGGTCCATGGCCTATAAATACATTTACATCATATCCTATCCAGCTTATACAAGCCACAAGTGTATTATCAATTCAGAAAGCTAGCCCGCTTCTCTATATGGCTTGAACACGCTTACAACTAGAATCACAAGTAAAGAAAAAATTGATCCAATCACATACACAAACAAATGCTTATCATCATTGAGTGTAGGGTTGTACAAATCTCATTCACACAACAGGCATTTCCCTCTGTATATTCCCCTCACACTCTTCCTTTCAACGACTTAAATGTTCCAGTTACAATTGCCTTATTCCGAATTTTCTCTCTTTATTCAAAGATTCCGCGAAGAAAAGCAATAAAAGAGTTGCTTTACGTACGGCCACCTCAGGACCAGCCAGCCAAGGCCAGGTGGAGTGTTTTCTTCCCCACAAAGTTGTGGATTCCTGGTTCTGTAGGCCGTCGATGATAAAAGGCCACAAGCCCCTTCTTGAACTAAACAATAATACGCAACACTAGTTGTCTCAACTCTCTGGAACTCGCTTAACTATTTGTTAGCAAAGTTTACAGTACTCTTGATCAGTGATAGTTGATGAAGACACAGTCCATGGTAATAAAACGTCTTCAACTAGTAGGGAAGGACCGCTGGCAGAGGAAAATTAGTCTTGGTAGGGGAGAGGAATCCACAGATATTGGTCCAATTGGGATGGAATTGATGACGTGGATCTCCAATATCAGCAAGGTGTATCTCTAATCCCTTTTTCTTCGTACAGATTCCCATACAGTTGCTCACGTTATTTTCAACTAATCATCACCGACAGCCCCACTAGTGTGTGGCCAGAATCCTATGATCATGACTCCTTAAAATTAACTCCGGGGCCTTCCTCATTCATTTCAACCGCTTCAAGACTTGATGCATTGTTATCCAAGAAACAACACTAATCAACAGTTTAACTAGGAAAGCTAATTAAACGCACAGCATGACGTCTGGTGAGAACGAATTCTACCAGGAAAACAGTTTGCTATAGGTATGAAGTTCTATGTTTCATATTTTGATAGACCGATGATTCTATCACCAGAGTCTCATGAGTATTTGAAGGAACCATATGCACTGTGCCATTCATTGACTACCCAAGTTTTTCTAATCTTGTCTTCTGTTCCTTTCCAATTCCTGGATGTTTAAGACTAATCTTATTGATTTCAGCATACATAGACTTGTAGGTTGGGGCTTCTCTAGCCAACTTGCAACCTAGAGCCAGAATCACACCGCCAGCCTCACAATTCTGATTCTTCCTCGAAACCTAACCTTTTATTCCAAACAGATATTTAGTTTCCCCCGAGAAGTTGTGTCCTTTTCTTGATTGAGAACTCTATGACTAAGCAGATATTCTTAGACTATTGTTACAGTAACATCTAACATGACTTCAGAAACCTAACAAGACTCATAATTCTATGGCTCTGACAGTCACATCGTATATCAAGCCGATAATCTAATCACTAAATGTATGGCTTGTAAATATTGATTGTAAGTTGACAAGACAATTAATTGAGAGTTTCTGTATATATCAAATTAAGGGATGAAAATAGAATGGTCATAAGATGTACAAGCACTTGAAGATAAGGGCTTGCCTGTTGATTTTCTGAAAACCTCCAAATGAATGGTAATATCATTGCATCATGATGGAAACTTTTTTAGCAAATGAGCTAATTATCTTCAATCAATCCATCACAGTATCAAACAACATGAAAAACCTTGTGGATAAGATAAGTTTCTCTAATACAATCACTCGAATTTTCGTTAAATGTTCCTAAGATGAATAAAGGGCCGCTGACAAGAGTCAAATAGCCCCGCTGAGGCGCAAGGCTCCCAACATCTTGGCCAGCAAAAAGATTCTGCAACATTGTTGCCTTTCGGTTGCCCTTTACTGACCAGATATCTGTTCAAAATATTGCAAGAGATGTTCATCATTGACAAATTCAAAGGTGAAACAGGCACATATATATATATGGGCCAGCATAGATAAAAAGCATTTGTTCACCATCAAAGAAGTAAACCCTGTACGTAATCAGTTATCCTTTAACAAGAGGGATAACTTTAGAAACAATTAGGGCTGTAAACGAGAGTCGGATTTGGATCGGATTAAAATATATAAATCGTATTTGATTTATTTAATAAATGGATAAGATTTTTATGAATTTGAATCATTTTTTTGTCCAATTATCGATCCAGATCCAGAATTTGAATATTCATAGACTCTATCATTCATTTAAAAAAAAAAAATATTTGTTGTATTCAAAATCTTGCTTTAAATGTAAATATCAGATTCGAGTAGAGATTAGATCAAATGGCGGGCCAACAATATCTACTCCAAAATAGGATAAAATTAAGCAAGTGGGCCGATTCTGAAACCAATCTTTGTGACTCCAGCACACCATCCTGAGGTAACAACAAAGCAGAGAAGCCATATATTGATCATAACCTTGTTATATATGATGGTATAGAAGCTTGTATTATTCTTATAATACTTTGAACCTGTTTGGAGCCTGAAAGGACTAATATCTTCCATAGTTGCATCAGCGCCTGATGCCCCCTTTTTCACGTTTTACTGTGCCTTTCCGGTAACTTCTCCATAAACACTTCAATATCAATATTACTGACCGGCGCCGGCATTATTTTCTTCTGACCTTATAAAGCATCTGTTAATCATGTTTTGTTTTCACAAATGTTGATGATTTCATAATGAAAATCAACAAATTAATATTCACTAGAGTAAATTGTGATAAGATGGGCTAATTAGGAGTACCATAAACACTTATTGATGGGACTGGTAAGATGTTGTTCATTGAACATTAATCAAAGTAGGCTAGAAAACATTTCAATATCCAAGAAGGGAAGAAAAGGTTTGATAGCACACTTCGTTAGCCAGTTAAGTGTCTGAAACATTCTTGATAATTAAAACAACAGTCCCAAAGAGAAAACCCAACATTCTGAAGGGAGGGTCCCAAAAGCTATGAAAAGGTAGGTAACATATGCTGAACTTCTATCCCAGAAAAGAACATATAATATAATCATTGTACGGAATCAGGAAGCCAGCTAGTTTTGCTTGGAATGTTGTTGAGGACCTAGTACGCCTGTAAGATAATCTCAATGATAATGAAACAGAACATGAAGGATTTTTTGCTGCAAAAAATCCTTTCTGAAAGGAAAAAAAAAAACACGGGGTTGTGGTGCACACGTGAAGGTTAAAATTATAAGGTCTGGTTATGGTTTTAGCTTGGACCACCTAAATGATCAGAGCCCTCTGTGCAGTTGAAGCAGAGAAAAAAACAGCAAAGGAGTAATAATCTGCATAAAATCTCAACAAGTGCAGAATCCTATACCCAGGGATTTCTACTTCGTTGTTTTTACCAATGAAATTTATCTTTGAAGGTTCTAACTCAATACAATTTCTTACATGGAGTTGGTCCGGTTGTTGAAAGCTCGATCACCGTACGTGCCAAGAGTGTCAGGGTTGCAGCTTTTAAGGCACTACTTAAAAAGGCATCCCAAGCTTTAGCTCTCCTGAAGTTGCTGTAATGGAAACGGGGGTATTTCGGAGGCAATATGCCATTCTAGAAGTTTGATATGGCTTCCCTGCCGACCACTCATTTTATGTATCAAAAAACACTTGATAAAGTTACCCTGTGTCCCGAGGAGATAAGAAAGTTAACTGAACTAAGCCAAGTGAATGTTGACGGAACTAAGTTAATTTACAAATATGGGAAGGATTGGTTCTATTTGTTTTGGTAATTACTGGTGTTTGCTTTTTTTAGTATATGAATTTAAGACAGATAAGGATTTAGGCCGGTTTAAGTTATTAAAACTATAGAAAATATAAACTGTGTTGTTAATTAAGTGAAGATACTGATTCTCCTACATTGTTGTTCTGATTCTTATTTTGTGGTTCCTAAGGAGACAAATCATTAAAAATTCTACTGCATTTGCTAGATTTCTTTTCCACCCTACCCCACCTCATCACCCCCTCCGCTCCACCTCTGCCTATAAAGACCAGGCACTGCCACCTCTATTGCACATATCTTCTCCTTGACTTGAAATCTCTTATCTTTACCTTCACCACCCTTCTCATCAATCATCCTTTGCCCTCGCAGCAAGCCTCTCCATAACCATACACCAACCTTCCATAGTCTCTTTCTCTCTTTATTTACTTGTCTAGCGAATTTCTCACAGCAAAACACCATTCAAACAAATGGCATCAAGCTCAATGTCCTCTCGCGGTTCGGGCTCGTGGACTGTTCAGCAGAACAAAGCCTTTGAAAGGGCTTTGGCTGTGTATGACAGAGACACGCCCGATCGCTGGTACAATGTAGCCAGGGCGGTCGGTGGAAAAACCGCAGAAGAAGTGAAAAGGCACTATGAACGGCTTGTGGAGGATGTGAAGCATATTGAGTCGGGCCATGTTCCCTTCCCTAATTACAGGACTACCGGGGCAAATGGCCACGCAAGAGGTATAGCAGTTATAAGTCTCACTCCTTCACCTAAATAATAACCAAGATAAAATCACAGTCACACATGCATATTTAGCTACCTAACTATATGGTCACTTACAAGACTTGACTTTATAGCTAACCATATCATGCCACAATTAAAGGTAGCTGAATCTAATCAAGTGGGGTGTCATGGAGTCACTGCTACTGGCTAACTCTGTAACTTTACATGGATTTTCCCAACTCTTTTTCTGTGGTGTGCTTTACAGACGGGATTGTTTAGTTTATTTATTTCTTGAGAGCCACATATTGACTCTCAAATGGAAAAAACTGTGCATCTAGCCATCTACAATCCAAACTAAAATCCAAGCTCCCATCAACAAGAATATGCCCTCATGAAGAGTACTGACTTTAAATGGTCCAAATTACATGCAGAGAGTTTAGTCCTATGAGAAAATAATAGGTTACGTATTGTGGAAAATTATTGCAGATTAATTTTTTAATGTCCTTTTTTTTTTTACCCCACAAGTGCTTTTCACGTGGCTTCAATGAATAGTGATCTTGACAGCTAAATTATGAATTTAACAAGCAAATATATAGCTTTCAAACTTAAGAAGTTGCAGTTTAGCGGTATTTCTCTTTCAGGAGTTTCAGCCACAGCAAAACATAATTTCTGAACCAAAAAAAAAAAAAAGCAAAAGAACAAACAAATGAATAATAATAATAATAACTGATGACAAATATGTTGATCTTTTTTCCCCCCCGACATGCAGGATGAGAAATATGAAGCTCCAGTAGTGAGCTAGCTCTGTGCGCTTCATGTATGATGATCAGCAGCAATAAAGATTCACCGCTTTATGCTGCTACTTTTCCCATCAGGGCCTCACTCATCAGCTAGCTCTATTTTTCATATATTAGTTAACTTGAAAAACTGGTTTTGATTGAAGGATCAAAATCAGTGATTCTACTCTAGTATTCTTTTTCCCTTTCTTTTATATATTATTCCAGTTCTCATCTATTTTATGTTCTTGTCGTGCTGCTAATATAAGCACATAATTAATGTATCAAGGAAGGCATCCTGAATCTTTTTATGATTCTAATCCCTTTCGGATGCTCCTAAGTTTCCAAGCAATGAAATGTATTTATTCTGTGTTATTACCGTGAGTGTTTTTTCATGATCAGTGCTTGCATTTACTCTTCTTGCACTATAACGCAACATGGAGTTTAACTATATGGACGAAAGATTGAGATCTAAATTGACTGAATATAGGATCTAATGGCCCTAACTCTAATTCTTGCATAATTGGAGGACTCAGTATAAAACCAACCAATAAAATGAAGATAATACGAGAATGAGAGCCGTGGAGTTGTCGTGTCAAGAGGGCTGGAGCACATAGAGAAGAGGGTAGCAAATGAAGAGGCGGTAAATTTACCTCTTTTAAAAAATGCTTTGCATCTTTTCATGTTTTGATATTACCTAGCCCATAGCAATTAAAAAAACAGCTGCTTTAATAGATAACGGAGAGACATGTCAAGGGCATTAGAAGTTGAAGAGACCAATAATAATAAAAATTAAAAAAATGCTGATTTTGTGGGAATATAAATATAAAAATGTCTTGGCAAGACTCCCACTGGTATATATTCGTGATTTTCAGCGTGGTAGTATATATTTGCAGAATTTATCCAGATTGATATCGGATTCTGCTGCCTGGTCGGAATATAGAAAAATCAACATGATGTAGATTATGGCATGTACCTTTAGAATTGGCTGGCTAGACTGGGAATCCGATGCCTGCTAAGATAGTTAATCAGATGAAGAACAAGAAGAAATGATCATAAATTGCTGTCAGGATCGATGTGTACACTTATTAGCGACAAATTATTTTAAGGTAATCGCCGTATTGGCTCGTTAAACTCTGGATCTTTCTAGCTAGTTATACAGTACCATTGTTATTAAGCATTGAGAACATGATTAATTAACTATTAATTTAATCTTGCAAGAAGCAGTCCGGCTCGATAAAAATAAGGCAACTGTGTGCTCGATATATGCAGCACTTGCTGTTTTTACTCATATAATGCCAAACAAGTTCTAGATTTAGTTTTACTGCTTCAAGAAATGATTCTAAGCCAAGTCTCGAAGATGATTTGCCATGTTTTTAGGCCTAAGCTAAGACTTTAATTAGAAGGTTAATGGCAGGACTGTTTGCCATCTTTGGACAAGAATGAGCAATATCAAGGTTTGATGTTAGGTTGGTTCGTTCAACAACTTTCTCAGTGTGCCCAAGGCATTGTGTTTATATTTATATTGGGGTTTAAGAGTTTGTTTATTTTTATATTTTGAAAGTATTTTAAAAAAAAGTTGTATTTTTGTATTTTAAATTAATTTTTTTATATTTTCAAATCGTTTTGTTATGTTAATATTAAAAATAATATTTTAAAAAAAATATACTATTTTAATATATCTTTTAATAAAAAACACCTTTCCTATCTAAAATTCTAGTTTAATCCCAGTACTTTTGGAAAAGCAGCCCGGTTAGTAAATGGATTTTACTTTCGTCACTTGAGTTCAAGTCTTAAAACAAGATGCAAGAAACAAATTAATTTCTCATGAACACCTTATGCGTATATGTATAGATAGATATGCATATGTATGTATGCATGTATGTATGTATGTATACGACCTACTTAAAATTCTATCATAAAATAACTTATTAATGGTTCTGGGAGTTATTTTAGCTTGATATAGATTCATATATAGACCTGGTGGGTTAGGCCTTGGAAGTGACTATACTAATTGTGATGAGCCATTGGGGCGATAACACATGGTTTTGGATCAATTTTGACCAGATAAAAAATCATCAAGTTCATGGATTTTATGTTCAGTTCCTCGCTTCATGCCCAATAAAAAACCATCTGAAGATGGCTTCAAATTCGAGTTGGCACATGTTTGCTTGCTAATGGGATACTGACAAACAGAGAGAACCAGCCCCGCTACAGAAAAATGGAGCTAGGCCAGGCGTAGTCTTGCCAGAAAGAAGTTCCATTTATTGCAGAGTCCCATTACAGTACCTATACCTGCCTGGTACTTGTAAAAGTGAAGCCCGCAAGAACGTTGAGAGCCAAAGAATGGCTTTTGGATGGGCGATTTGTACGTGCTGGAAAGCTGATCGGCGAGCTTGCACACGGCTATTTATTTCTTCGGTTGGTGGTTTGCCAGATTAAATGTGAAGGTCCTCTATCTTCTCTTCATGAAAAGCCGGTGAATTGCCTGACCGTTGGTCATGTTGAGATGTCGTTACGCAAGACTCTGCCCAGAATTATAAATGAATCAGTAAAACTTTTAAAATTTAAATGTTATCATGCTCTCCGATTAAAATAAAAAAGTAAAAAAATATACTAATTTAAATATAAATTTAAAAAATTTAGAGAAAAAACAATAAAAAAAATCCTTAATTTAAAAAAATTAATTAGAAAAAAATTTAAAAGAACAAAAAAAAGTAAAGGCCAATCACTATTAGGTTTAGCAATCCAGGCTAGCTCGCCTGGCTCATTTGGAAGGGTCGCGTGATTGTGCCTTTAATTTTTTTTGTTCGTAACTTGTCGTCCACCCCAAATTATTTTGAAAAAAAATCAAATGACACGTCGTCTGATTTACCTATATTCCGACCACTTTAGTGGCTGGAAAATTAGGAATTAAGTTTTTTTATCTAAAAATTCATTTTCAATATGTTTTTGACCCAAAATACTTGTAAAACACCGTAGGAACCGTGATAAACCTATTTATGGTATCAAAAAACCACCCAAAAAACCAAAATCAACTCAGGCTCAAATATATTTTTCCACGACCTTAAAGGTAAAAAATGTAGCCATTTGAACTTTCCTCGTCAAATGAAACTATTTTACAGTTTGGTGGTCTAAATTGGTGTCAATAACACCTTTTTCTCTCTATTACTGGAATCCGGGGACCTCTCTCTCATCTTTCAACCAGAGATTAAAAAATAAAATTTTGTATCGAAATTAAATTGAAAAAATATTGAGGTACTAAAATTATGTAATTTGTAAGATTTTCAAAGTATAAGGATCAAAGTACATCTTTTGCGAAATTTATAGCATGTCACCCATATTTGATGTCTTTTTCATTTCGATCTCTCTTCTTTTAATCTCACTTATTTTTATAAGAAATCAAAATTAAGTATTCTTCATTTAGGACTAAATCACAAAAAATAAATTGAGAACCAAATTATAAAAAGAAAACATAAAATTTTGTATTGTTCATCCAATAATATATGAGGAGACGGGAAAAAAGAAAAAACTCATTTTTTTTTAGAGTAATTCTTAACGTTACACCAAGGCCCAGAGTATTGAGAGCATGGCAATTTAAACGCGGACCCAACGACCACAAAACTAGACAGGAAACTTGCCAGTGCAATGCATCCTGCGGTGTGGATTTAAAAGACGATGACGAGCATCAGACACTTAGCAAAACCACACTCATTCCATTACTTTATGATACCAAAACTTGTTCAATTAGAAGACGAAGAAGAAAATTTTCAGTTGGCAGTTAGCAATCAATCGTTGAACATAAAAGTGGGAATCAAAGTTCTTGACATGTTTCGTCAAACAATCCCACAGTGCTCTTCCATGGATGCATGGATGAAGATAACTGTAACGACTAACGACGTATGACGAACA
>Ga0325401_1007807_pt1 | contig 10394 bp, 4 predicted proteins | sample PopdelMetagenome_FD_205666 | JGI IMG/M metagenome (GOLD analysis project Ga0325401, IMG submission 205666) | Populus deltoides microbial communities from Bellville, Georgia, United States - Xylem-PdKOR-R2 | ecosystem: Host-associated > Plants > Phyllosphere > Stem > Wood/Secondary xylem | place...
TGAAATAACGGTAAAACAGTGCTGTAAAAAAAATTGATATGAATACTAAATCAGGGGCGAGCAAACCAATGAATTGTAGTCTAAATCTCAAGACTAAATGGACAAAAGACAAGAATATACAGAACAGAAAAAGTTATCCGCTTTAGCTTATTCACTAGAAAGGCCCTCATCCTCTAAAAAAACTCTAAATTTATATATATAAAAAATTACATCCTGTAGTTTGGTTAATAACTATAATACCCGTTATTTGATAAATTACCATTTACATTTTGAACTTTGTATTTACAGTGACGCTTTGCAACCTTCCTGAAAAACATTAACAAAAAAAATATTTGTTATTTTTTTTAATGATTAAAAAACCCTTGAAACTCAAAAATAACAAAAATATAATTGTAAAATGATTGTTGACATTTTTTATTTGGAAAATAGTTGTGATGAACTCTTTAATTATATAAATGTCATTCTGTACAAATTATTAAATGATCACATTACATCGCTAAACAATTTTCACCTAACTAATTATTAAATAGTAAACTCTTAATTTTAAGAGGTGTAACTTAACTGGTTAGGTTCTGAATTTGTTCTCTGGAGGTCACCAGTTTGAGTCTCACAAATCTCAGAGTCACTTGAGCCTTACATGATTATTAACTTCAGGGCCCGTAAGATTAATCGAGGTACACGCAAGCTGACCTGAACACTCATGTTAGTTTAAAAAAATAGCACTCGAAACAGTATTAGATTCTTCAGATATCAAGAATCAAGGCACCCTTCAATTAGAAATAAATTCTAAACTATAAGAAACATTGTAACTCATCAGCCTAGATATCATTTCATGTATTGATTCATCGTCATATCCAATTTAGGAAAGGTTTTGTAAACTCCCGATAGAATTTCAAAATTAACAAAAATTTAATTGGAAAATAAAATTTAATTAATAATAAAAGTGAATAATAATAATAATAATAATAATAAATAAACAAACAAATAAAATAAATGAGAAGTTAATATATATGTGTGTGTATTGTAATTCATCCAAACTTGGAAGAAGGGTGGAGGCTTGTTGAGGAAGCCATTCTTGTCACCTTGAGTGGTCGGACATGAGCATAGGGAGGGAGGTAAGCATTTTGTGAAAGTTCTAGTAAAATCCACACTAAAATTAATTAAAATAAACACTAAAAAGGGTTCATAGAGTTCTAAGTTAGGGATTGGAGTTTTCTTGGTTATAAAAAGAGGAGAAAGGGACGGCAAGAAGAGGGGAAAAGGAATAGAAGCGAAAAACTTATCTTCAACACTTTTATCACCATCTTCTTAGATTTTAGATGGTAAGTTAACTTGTTTTAAGTATGGATACATTTATTTTGATGAATAATCTTGTTATGAAACATTTTGTAAATGATTAAATTGAATGAATTGATATGTTGATATTGGATTTTGATGTTTTATTATGCTATTACAATTAAATGGATAATTAAGTGATGAACCAAAATTACATATTAAAAAGAAAAAAATTCGATCTCTCTCTTTATGGGTGTTTCGGCTAAGGTGAATAAAAAAATTAGAAATAATTTAGTTTGAAATTTTATAGCAATTGAAAATGAAATTGGATTATTTGGGTTTTGCAAAAAAGTTTAATAATGAAATTCACAAATGTACACCATAATTTTAATAAATTCTAATAAGTCTCAACATACTAATTATCTTTTTCTTAATATAACATCTTTTCCCTTCCAATCCAAAATCTTCATTTCTTTACAAGCATAACCTCATCTCCATTCTAAAAGTCATATTTAATATTCACAAACACTTCATCTCTTTGGTTTCCTTTTACCAATAAAAACAATATATTATTGACTTTCATTCAATCATGAAAGCAACATATAATGGTTTCCACTCAATGATGAAAATTACAAACACTAGCTTTCATCTAGGTATGAAAACAACATAAAATAACTTTCATTCATCGATGGAAGCAACAAACATAGCATTGGCTTCCATTCAACGATGGAAGCTACAAACATTGGCTTTCATCTAGGTATGAAAATAACATAACAATGACTCTCATTCTTCAATGGAAGCAACAAACATAACATTGGCTACTTTTTTTTGTTTCAAGAAAACAATACACATTGGCTTTTGTTCAATATGAAAGCTATATAATCATTGGCTTCTCTTCAATAATGGAAGTAACAAACATTGGTTTTCCATAAACTCCTTATCAAGATACGTTTGTCAACTTTACCAATGTTTCATTAGAAATATAAAACATAAGGCTACAACTTTTATGAAGGATGATGAACCTAGTTTTGCCAGTTAGGTATAAAAAAGTACTCATTACAATAACATGTGGAGCTGTCTAGTAGGTTCCAAGTTAGACCTTTCATTAATTGTTTGCCTATATTTAAAGTTTTATAGCTCTAAACGATGCAAATCCAGTTGCATTTGAAAGTTAATATTCATACCTATAACTTTCATGAAGATAAGTATATCATATTTTAACATTTTAAGAGTCAAGTTACAGTTAGAAATCTGGTGACAAATCTATGTTTTTAGCTTATCACTTTAACAAGCAATTAAGTGTTTTAATGTATCTCTTCATCATTCAAAACACCCATTTCCTTTTAATATCTTTTCTAATACCATTAAATATGAATCTTACATAAATTAAACTAATCAAATTTACCCTTTATAGACAAAAATATCTCAATCAAACCATGTTAAATGACTATTCATAGTAAACAACATCATTCTACTATAACAATATCAAAACACATAACTAAGGTTCATTTGTAATATTATATCACTCTCATAACTCATTAAATACACTAATAGTCTTAATAAAAGGAATTCTCACCTTCAAATCACACTAATCAAGAAGAATTTGTAAGAAGAACAAACTTTTATCCACTTCTATTTCTTTCTCTTTTCCATCCCTTGCTTTTCATGACCATGTCTTTGTCAAATCTACTTCTTCTCACTTCCCCTCACATGATATGTCTCAATTTAGTATTTAGGAGGTTTATCTCTCACAAATTTACAAGGTTTTCCTTTAATTTTCTTATTTTCCCCTAGTTTTTCTAAACTCTCTCAAGCTTCTCTCTTCTTCTTTTTCCCTCTTGAATGGCCGAACATAGGCTATGTATTTATACCCATTTCCTTGTTATTATCGTCGCCATCATTTTTCAAATACTAATTTTTACCACACCCATATATGGAACTTCACAAACCAATCCTTTTTAATACCAAATAATAAGCTATAAAATAAGTTTCACGATTATGAAGGCAGAACAACATTCAAAAAAAAAATCAATTTTGGATTCCATGTTATAAGACCTTTTGTTTTGTTTTTCCAATATTCCCTAATAGTTATATGAATTTTTAGGTGGATTATTAGTTGGAATAATTTTGTTGATTTGGTTTGTCAAAGAGTCTTTTGTGTTTGTAAGCTTGGTTTTGCATTAAGAGTTTGTAGAATAATCATCATCATGAGTGTTGATGTCACTAATTAATGTCAAAGATTTTTGTTAGTTTGGCTCGAGGGAGGCATTTTCTAAACTTGATGTTTGGGACTTTATCATTCTTTGCTCTCTCCTAGATCTTCAGATAACTATTAGTGTAATTGGAACAAGTCTAGGTTAGTTTGCGGGTGGTGATGGCAAGGGAAGAGGAAAAAGCTATTTATGCTTCAGTGATTTTATTTTTATTTATTTTTTCCTTATTTAATGCAACAATGACACTTTAATCATTAATTGGGATATAATGGAAATCTTATAAATATTTCAAAAAAAAATTGTTCACTTTTTTTTTGGCGTATTAGTAAAGATGTAAAGTGTCATACAACTTTAAATATTGACTCTTCTTGATCTATTTTTAAAATTATAAAGGCAAAAGTATAATCATGAGTTTTCTATAGAAGGGTCAAGGAAATTTTTTCTTTTTCTAATAATGTATTTTTTTATCATATACTTGATTTATATGGACTAGATTAGAAAGATCCCAAACAAGGATGACAATGGGCACCAACAGGTAGGGTTTGGTATTATTCGGTCATAAATTTGAAACCAAAAGCTATTATCCATGACTAACCTAGAAAAATCAACGAGTATGGATTTTAGATAATCTCGATTGAGTTTTTGGTATTCATTCAGTTACCTATAATATAGGAATTTAGAATCTTATAAAACATTTTTTCTCTTTCAAATGATTATATTGGTGCAAAATGGACTATAATTTTTTTTTTAAAAAAAAAGGTTTTCTTTTTCCCTATACAGAGGTCCATTTCAAAATAAATCAAATCATAATTTTTGCAACATAAAGGTGGCCTCAGGTTCACCATCCATCAATTCTATCAAAAAGTATAATTATATATAACATACATGCAAAATAATAAGATCACAAAACTTTCTGGAATATATACAAACATCCCCCAAATAAAAAAAATTCTTCCCTTCTTTTTGTTTTTCTTACAATCCATATGGTATTAGTAACTTAAGTACATATGATAAGTTTATTTACATAACATTAATTTATTTTACAAAATTCTACCTAATGTGGAATAACTGAGAGGTATTTGGAGTGCGATATCAAGATAAAGATGGTGAATATGATGTATCTATAAAACATATAGAAGTATAGAATATAAAATTAGTATATGAGTATCCATTTCATTTAAGAGTTTTACCACACTCTAAGAATAACATAACATTAAGGGACCTTTCTCGAGCATATTCAATCTACACCATATTTTTAATTTATTTTGTTTTCTTCATCAAATGATAACCCCCTTTTTATTATACTATCATTTTCATGTGTAGATTAATATTCCATCAACTATACACTCATTTATCCATTTCAATAATCATAACTCATGTCTTCAGATACTTTTTAGAACCCATCATTATGGTAGATTCAAATTTACAACAAAGCCCTTGTCATTGCAGACAACTCAATTTCTTATCATAGCCTCCGTCTTTATGATTGACTCAATTTTCACGTCATAGCCCTCGACATTGTGGCCAACTTAGTTTCGCGACACACTTATTTTCATAACATAGTTCATCCCATTTCAGCCGACTTAGTTTTCACATCTTAACCTTTGTTATTACAATCGGCTTAGTTTCACTTCATGAACACATATTCGTAGCATACTTCATTTACACACTAAATAATTATGTTAAACACTTATTTAATTAAAAAAAATATGTGATGAACGCATACCTGAAGCTCTTGCGGAATGCGCTCTCTTTACAACGAGTTCCACTTCAAATATCCCTCTAAATTCTAAAAGAATATTCTAAATCAATACCTAATTTTCTTTGGTCAATTTATAACTTTTACTAAATCATATTGTCATCATTTTTGTCATACAATTAAATGTCCAAACATATCGTCACCCATTTTCGTAATAGAATTCAATGTCCAATTATATCATCACCTATTTTTGTGGAATGTGATGAACGCGTACCTGAAGCTAAATAATTATGCTAAACACTTATTTAATTAAAAAAAAATCATGTGATGAACGTGTACCTGAAGCTCTTGTGGAATGTGCTCTCTTTACCACGGGTTTCACTTCAAATATCCCTCTAAATTTCAAAAGAATATTTCAAATCAATACCCAATTTTCTTTGGTCCATTATAACTTTTATTAAATCATATTGTCACCATTTTTGTAAAATAATTAAATATCCAAACATATCATCACCCATTTTCGTAATAGAATTTAATGTTCAATTATTGTCACTCATTTTTTTTCGTACAACTCAATGTCCAATTATATCATCACCCATTTTTGTAATATAATTTAATGTCTAAACCAATCATTACCCATTTTTATAATACAATTCAATATCTCACATCATATCTTCTCAATCTTATTCATATATTTTATCCAACACATTGTGTGCATTTAAATTAAACCATTCTTTATATGGAGATTAGACATGTCCAACCTTCCAAAACACACCAACAACGGTTCAACACATCAAATAATTTTTTTATAATCATTCACACAATTTATCGAAAACATGGTATGCACATAAATGAAACCATTCTTCACTTAAAGATTATACTTACCCAGTCTTTCAAAACACACCAACAATGGTTCGACACATCATATCAATCTAATATTAAAGGGTGAAATTGAAAGAAAAAAAGCAACAAAAAAAAAAGACTTGAGTCAATCCTAGTGAACCTACCGAATCTATGAGGACATGAGATTAGGATAACCCTATAGAAAGAAAAGTTAAAAAAATAATAAAAGCTAATCTCCAACCAGCTAAATTTTGAGAGATGAAATTAAAAAAAGGCCTAAAAATACTAAAGCCAGCCTGGTCTAATCTTCAAAACATGTGACACGGATCATGAGACGAGATTGCACCATAAAAGGCAAACCTGAAAAAATTATAGTGTTAAATTCCCAACCAACAAAAATAATTAGGGATAAATTGAAAAAATCAAACTTGATACAAAAAAAAATTGAAATCAAATTACGAGGGATGAGATTGAAAAATAATTTCAATTAGGAAAAATATAAGAAAAAATAAAAGTCAAAAGAATAAGGTTCAAATTTGAAATAAAAATCAAATTCCAAAGGATGAATTTGAAAAATAAATCAAGAAATGATTCAAGATTAAATATATTACAATTAAAAAAATAGGGATTTAATTTGATTTAATGGATAAATGACCAGACTTCTTTGGTTTTTTGCAATGCCTAACATATTTTTTGAGGAGGAGAGAAAGAAAACAAAGGGGAAGAAAAAACACGTTGTCATAGCTCAATTGTCGCTCATCTGAAGGCACACACCTCACCACCATGATGGGGACAATGAGACACATCAAACGTGTGGCCTAAAAGGCAACGTTTCAAGTCTAAATGGCTCTATATGCATCACCCAAAAGGCATGAACTTCGACTAACACATGCCAACCATTTTTTATTTAAATTATATTTTATATATATATTAAAAAATTCAATTACCCTAACCTCACATGATGATGATGATGATGATGATGATGATGATAATAATAATAATAATAATAATAAAATCCAAAATGAAATGACAAAAGAAAGTGGCATTTAAATCATTGCACACAAAACCAATAAAGTTTAATTTTATGGGGCATTTAAATCATTGTACTGTGCAAAAAAAGTGAGAAAAAAAACTCTTGACCTAAGTTAAATGTTTTTTTTTCTTTTAAAGGTAATTTAGTAAATTTATTATGCAACTAAAAATTAAAAAGACTAATTCACCCCTATTTAATTTTGTAATGACTAATGAGTCCATGAAAAAGATCGTATTTCCTTTCATATCCAGTCAAGTGGTTTGTCTTCTCAAAGGTAAAATGGTAATTTTACTAAGAGAATCTGCAATAAATTATAAGTGTGTGCATAGTAACTAATTCTAGTACATGTGGTATGTTGCGGGCCAAATCACTTTCAAACATAAAAAAACATGTGGGTCCAGTTATATTTTTTTTATATCGATGAAAAATCTCAAATGCACATTGAAAGCTTGATTAATGTGTTTAATAAAAATAATGGATCACCATATGAGTTAATAAACACTAAAAATAATCGTTCATTATAAACAAAGATTGAACCAAGATGTTAAGTATTAGATGCGGATAGAAAACATGATCTTGCAACATGTCATGCTATTTAATATCTTTATTTAATCATGTGTTAGTATTTTATTTGAAGAAAGAAAAATAAAAATTGAATTGAAACAAAAAAAAACTTGTTAGCATAGTTCATTTGTTTTTTTATTTATTTATTTATCTAGCTTTGCTCTATGTTGCGGTCCCTTATATGGCTTAGGTTTCAACTCTAACCATGTTGGAGTTGACTTGGTGTGACCTGTTTCACCAAACGAGCGCAAATACGATTCATTCGCCCCATCTATAACCTAATCTCACTCCAAATTGTTTTTAAAGTCGTCGTTGTTTTAACCTTTAACTCACCTAATGAGGCTCAAATGCAAAATAACAAACTGTAAAATGATAAAGAAAAAAAAATTACTAATTGAAAAAAAAAAGACGACACCAGACTGGATCAACACAGTCAATCCAGGTTAACCTTCCAAATTTATGACCTAGGTTGTTACATGACCATAATAAGTTAACTTAATTTGGCCATCGATCTCTTTCATTTCAATTTTTTGATTTAGTCCTTAATTCTTTAATTGCTTTTCAATTTAGTTCTAGATTTCATCTCATCTGAGCCTAATTAAGGCCAAACCAGGGAGAAAAGAAGGGATGAAATTAAAAAAAAAATATTTGGGGTGTGCGTTGCAATCGTCAACGTGTGAGAAAGCTCGTTACATTCAAGTGGCACAGGCAGCTTCTTCCTAGCTCTATCCATGGCCCTTCTTGGTGATGTTTGAATCATGTCAATGGGTTCTCCATCCCAGGATAACATATGTTAGCAACGAGTAAACAATGTGGCTTCGATGACTAATTTTTATTTTTCTTATCTCTCTTTTATTTTGATCTTTATACCAAACTAATAAAAAAAGAAATATTTTTGTTATGTTTGTCCTATGAGGCAGTTATAATGTTTTCAACTTAGGAATTATTTTTTATATATAATTATAATTATAACTATTAGGTAGCATTTGATTATTGTCCTAAGATAATAGGAACGAAGACAATAAAGACAATGAAGTGTATGGTAGAAGAGACAAAGATAGAGACATAAAAATTAATCTGTTTTTGAGATAATTTTGAAGTGAATTTCTGTACTTCCAAAACAAGAGGTACAAAGAAAACATGTATTCAGAGACAATATTTTTTATTTTTTATTCGTAAAATATCCTTGTAAAAACTCTCAATTCCAAAATTGTCCAATTAAAACATGTAAGGATAAAAATAGTTATTATCATAGTTTTAAAACCTAACTCAAAGGTCGATCTAGGGCGAATCTCGGGTCACTAGTCTTGACTCGGATCACTATCCGGGTTGACCCGAGCAGCGCAAGAATAAGTGGTTATTATTATAATTTTAAACTCGACTCAATAGATGACTTGAGATAAGGCCTGGGTCATGAATGAGATTAATCGTTGACCAGGATCAATGTAAGGACAAAAGTAGTTATTAATATAATTTTAAAACTCGACTCAGGTGTCAACCCAAGGTAAGGTTTCGGGTCATGTGTCAGGAAGGTCAACCCGGGTTGACCCGGGTTAACATAAAATAAAAGTGGTTATTATCAAAATTTTAAAAATTTATTCGAGGGTTAACTCGAGGTAAGGCTTGGATCACGAGTTAGGAAGGATAACCAGAGTTAACCTAGGTGAATGTAGTGATAAAATTGTTATTTTCATAGTTTTAAAACATGACTCGGGAGTCGACCGTGAAAGGGCCCAGGTCACATATCGAGAGGGCCAACACGGGTTAACCCGAGTTCATGTATGGATAAAAATAGATATTATCATAGTTTAAAAACCTAACTCAAGAGTCGACCTGATGCAAGGTTCATGTCACTGATCAAGAGAGTCAACCCGGCTGACAAAAAAAATTAAAAATAATCAAAGCAACCTAGTTTTGACTAATTTTTTTAAAAAAAATCAATTAGTTTTTTATTCATGTTTTATCCCATGTTGAATTGAATTTTTAACTAAATTAGTTCGAGTGGATCATTCTTTTTTTTTTTTTAATTCAAACCAATCTAAGCTCCAATCTAAGCTCCAAGTGAACTAGTCAGGTGAATCATAATTTTAGAACTAATATTATTATAATATTATTAATTTTAATATTTAATATAAACTAAAGTAAGAAAAAATATCTAATTATTTTTTAAAATATATAAGTTTGTTAATAATACATATTAAAACTAAAATATACTATTTTATATTTTTTATATATTTTATTCATTGTAACTAAATAAAATATTAAAAAAATTATTTTATCTTCTACAATTCTGTTTTAATTTTCTTTTCTATAGTGTCTTATCTGTTTTTTTCATCTTGTCTCTTCTATTATTTGACAATAATCAAAATCTGCCTTTGTTTTAAAAATCAGTTACATCTATTTGTTTGCTTTCCAAAAGCATATCCAAAAAGAAGACACGCAAGTAAAGTGTGCGTGTCAATGATGGATCAAAATTCTTCAATATACTTATAATAATTACATATTGTTCTCTTTCTCTCTCTCTCGATCCTCCAATTCTCAGTTTTGGATTTGGTTTCAAATTCAGGGCAGATTCAACGTACCCAAAAAGCCAGCCACCCCCCCCTCCCATCCCTTCTTCATTCACCACACCGTCTTTTATTATTATTATTATTATTATTAAGAAGAAGAAGAAGAAACAAGAGAGTTTTATGTCAGTTTGTTTATGGGTGTGGCTGACATGCAAAGCAACGGGAATGGGAATGAGGGATTCAGCTTCAGGAGCTGT
>Ga0325401_1007809_pt1 | contig 10393 bp, 10 predicted proteins | sample PopdelMetagenome_FD_205666 | JGI IMG/M metagenome (GOLD analysis project Ga0325401, IMG submission 205666) | Populus deltoides microbial communities from Bellville, Georgia, United States - Xylem-PdKOR-R2 | ecosystem: Host-associated > Plants > Phyllosphere > Stem > Wood/Secondary xylem | place...
AAAAAAACAACGAAAAACATATGGGTCAAATTTCATGCTTTGATTTTCATGGATATGAACAAATTAAGGCAATACAATAAAAAATTGCGAGGAGTAGGTATTAATATGGAAGGTAGACCTGTCTATGTGGAAAAGGTAGTACTAGAGTTAAAAAAATGTTGTATATACATCTTATTCCCCAATATCTACAAATCAACACTATATATATATATATATATATGTATGTATGTTATAGGAGTAAAATAATGATTATTTTTTTAAATTAATTTTTTATTTAAATAAAATATATTTTTGAGTAACAAATATTAAAAAAAAAAACTACTTCAACTCAAACTCATCTTCAACCTTCCTCTTTCAATCTCTCAAGAGACAATCACAACCCAGAGCAATACCGACCACCCACATCACCAGTATTTAAGACCAACAATCCAAAGTGACCATCACTAGCTCCACTTTTACTTGACCGAACTAGATCAACAATCAAGAGTTTCACCATCCAAGATATTAAAAATAATAAAATAAAATTTTATAAATTATTTGAAACAAAATAAATAGTATTTTTTTAAAAAAAGTAACAAATCTGGTAAATAAAAAAAACAATTAAGAAAGGATAAGGAGCTAATAATATTTTATATTTATCAAAATACTGAATTACCCTTGGATGTACTTAATAATTGCAAAAAAGACAGGATCAAATGATGACAAAACCTCTGGATATCCGTTTAACAAATTCTACTTTTATTTGTAATTTCTAGAAAATATATTTTATATAAAAAAATAAAGATAATTTTTTTTCTTAACTCAAAAATATTTTTCATTGATTAACAATTAATGAGAAATTTAGATAGTGTTTTCCATGTAAAACAAACGGGTTGTGTCAGCAACTCCGCGTTAAATAAAAGAAAAGGAAATTAAAGATAGGACGTCCATGTAACCATTTGATCGTAACCTTTAATTATACTTAATTCTCCGTATATTTAAGAGGTCCTCCCTTCTTTTGCAGGAACTCTTCATGCAATTTCCTAATTCTTAATTAATCAGTGAGACTTTGACCAAGCAAGAACTCGAACACTTTAATTTGTGCCCATTGATTGATTTCCTCTCGTATTGATCCAAGATGGTATTCGTAGTCTGTGGATGAGTATTTTTCTCAAAAACAAATGGGAAGTATAAAGCGGAACACGGATGGATCAGCTTTCGGAAAACCAGGTAATATGCGCGCAGGTCTGGGAGGAGTTCTGAGAAATCATGAAGTGTTCTTGGCACCTTCTCGTTCCCTGCTGGCATAAAAGTAACAAATGAAGTGAAGGTGATGGCATCTTGAAGGCTTTGCAAATCAGAGTGGGATCTTCCCTTGCAAAGGAAGTGGAGTGGATCTTAGAGACATTCTCTTATTGGCATTGTCTGCTATTGACACGGAAACTTCAAGCGAAGGCTCCTTACATTTTTTATATCCGTTCTTCTCTGTTTCGGTTCGTCTTCATGGCATTTAGAATGGGTCATTAAGAGGTCATGAAGACGTTGAACATACAGTGGTACTGCATATATTTCTTCCACTCGAAGACTTTGTAAGTGGAGGCCATTAAGATGTTAGGATACTGGTATGTAAACCCGACAAGACAAAAGGTAAGGGACAAGATAAAATGAGAAATGACACACAAGAATTTACGTGGTTCTCCCAATTTGGCTACGTCCACGGACAAGTATAGAAGGATTTTACTAAGTAATGTGGGAATTACAACCTCTCTCTACTAATAGGAGAACAACTGAAATCTCTTTATTACTAGGAGAAAACACCTCACTTACTATCTCACAGATACCTCATAACTTTGTGGGATTACTCTCCTACACTCTCTCTCCCTCTTGCTCTCTTGTTTCTCACTTGTGTTGTGATATATATGGCAAGGATGCACTGCCTATTTATAGGCAAGCATCCTTGCCTTTGTTTTGCAAAAGACAAGAGCAAGGCAAGTGGCACCGAATTGGTGCCCACTTTGTTGACTTAGCTTGCACCAATTGGCGCCAGCTAGTTTCACATTCTCCTATTTGAAGACTTTGATGATTTCATCAAAGTCTTCACACTTGATCATTTGTGATTCTTCTATCCTTATACTTGCCATCTTTATGCTGCTTATGTTTCTGCTAGGCTATAAGAGGATCTGCACCATATGTACTTGTCAGTGTTGACTGGTTTGGTCAAAGCATCTGCTGGGTTTTTCTTTGTGTGAACCTTCTGAAAATCTACACTTCCATCTTCCACCACTTCGCGATCAAAGTGATAATGAACATCTATGTGTTTTGTTCTTGAATGAAACGCTGGATTCCTTGCAATATGCAAGGCACTCTGACTATCACAATATAAAGGAATCTTCTCTTGTTTGTGCCCGAGCTCCTTCATAAGTTTCTTCATCCATATTGCTTCTTTACAAGCTTATGTAGCTGCCATGTACTCAGCTTCTGTTGTGGATAAAGCTACAACAGTATGAAGTTTAGAGACCCAGCTCACAGCTCCTCCTACAATTATGAACACATAGCCAGTAGTGGATTTTCTTTTCTCAAGGTCGCCAGCAAAATCTGAATCAATATAACCTCTGACAGTAAATTCTAATCCTCCATAACATAATGCAGCATCTGAGGTACCCTTGATATATCTCAAGATCCTCTTAATAGTATTCCAATGCTCTCTACCAGGATTTGCCATATATCGACTAGCTGTTCTCACTACTTGTGCAATGTCTGGTCTTGTACATATCATGGCAAACATTAAACTTCCCACTGCTGATGCATACGGTACTCGAGATATCTCCATCCTCTCTGCTTCATTGCTAGGAGACATACTTGAGGATAATTTGAAGTTAACAGGAAGTGGGGTGGAAATTGGCTTACAATCTTGCATGTTGAAGCGTCGCAAGATCTTCTTTAAATAATTCTTCTGAGAAAGCCAAATCTTCCTCTTACTTCTGTCTCGGTGAATTTGCATCCCTAGAATCTTGTTTGCTGGTCCCAAGTCCTTCATATCAAACTCCCTAGCCAATTGTGCCTTCAATTCTTGGACTCGATCTTTGTTGGGGCCTATTACCAACATGTCATCCACGTACAACAACAGAATGATGAAAAACATCATCTTCTTTAAACCTCTTGTAATATGTACAATGGTCTGAACTGAGTCTGTTGTACCCAAGGCTAATTATGAAGGAATCAAATCTCTTGTACCAACACCTCGGCGCTTGTTTGAGACCGTATAGAGATTTGTTCAACCTACAAACCAAGTTCTCCTTGCCTATTTCAGCAAAACCCTCTGGTTGGAGCATATAAATTTCTTCTTCAAGTTCTCCATGAAGAAAATGCAGTTTTCACATCTAGCTGCTCTAGGTGAAGATCAAATATAGCACACATTGCCAAGACTACTCTGATTGTAGTAAGTCGTACCACCGGAGAAAATATCTCATTGAAGTCTATTCCTTCTTTCTGAGCATATCCTTTAACTACCAATCTTGCACGATACCGCTCCACTTGATCATTGCCATCACACTTTATCTTGTAAACCCATTTGTTGCCAATGGTCTTTCTTCCTTGTGGTAGCGGAACAAGATTTCAAGTGTTATTCTTGTGTAGAGCTTCAATCTCCTCTTGCATTGCTGTCATCCACATAGATACATCTGTGCTTTTGATAGCCTCATAGAAAGTTGATAGCTCTCCATCCTCTATTAGAAGACAGTATACAATATTGCTCTCAGTAACATATTCTGAGTGCCAAGCCGGTGGTCTTCTTTCACGAGTCGACCGTCGAACTTCAAGAGTTTCAGACTCTATTTGTTCTTGTTCTTCATGCTCTGGTATAGCTTCAGAAGAAGTACGATTCTGAGTATTTTCCATCTGGACTTCTATAGTCTCCTTTAAAATGCTATTATTTTCTTCCATTTGCATTTTATCTTCTGCAAATATGACATCTCTGCTGATGACTATCTTGTGGGCAGTGGGATCCCACAAGCGATACCCCTTCACTCCATCAGCATATCCCAAGAATATACATTTTCTGGATTTTGAATCCAGCTGCTAACTTCTTGAGTATTGTACATCACGTACACATGACTTTTAAATATATACAATCGAGAATAATTAGCTGGTTTTCCAGTCCACATCTCCATCGGTGTTTTCCGCTCCTATTATTATGAGATAAATTGGCCAGCCAGTTCTGTGTTAACTTTTTTATGTTGCAAAAATCAAATCCTGAATCCTCCAGATTATATGGAAGGTCATTCCTATGTCATGCTGAATCCTCCAGATTATATGATGGATACCTCTTCTTGCAAAAATGGCAGTGGTACTGCATATATTTCTTCTCCCAGCTGTGTCAATATGGAAGGTCATTCCTATGTCATGGTTGATGGGGACATCATCAACGATGTACCTGACTTGTGCCGTATAAATTTGATTTACTCTGTGCCAAAAAATATGAGAAATAAGTCGTATACAGATGTCCATGATATTTTGGTATATGGGTTCGAGCTTTCATGGTTCTCTTTCTGTTGTCATTATGGCAAAGAGAACCGCTGCAACCTTGATGAAGCCACCGTGAAGAACCACTATTGCTTTAACGATTACACATACGCATACGGTACGTACTGTATTATGATTATGCAGATAATATTTGATTTATTTTATATTGTAATGCTCCAATATTGCTTGGTTACTGTTTATGTGTAAAGGGTTTATTTTATATTTTAGTAAATGTTCTTCACTTCAGTTAAAATTATAAGTTCGTAAATATCAATACGGTTGACCTTTCCTTTTTTTCTTTAAATGCAGACAAGATATATCCGTCGCTGTTAGACCTTTTTTTTAGAAGGTGAGGACTATTACGGTCTTATATGTTCTCCAAAACGATACATACGCATTTTCTTCGCAAATGAGGTTTTTGTTTTACTTTTTTGTAATTAATCATCAGGATTTTGCACGCTGATTCAAATTTTCTTGGTGATTACAGGTATCCACTGGATATTGTGTCGAATTAATTATGGAGGTGAGTTAATTTATTTTGTGTAATTATATCATTTTACAGAAAGAGTACTAATTAATATTTATTTTTCTAATAAAATAAATAAAAGACCCTAAAAATTTATAAATTTTTTTTATAAAGTTTCAATCACGTACATATCAATGTTCTCCTTCAAGTTACCCAAAGTAAGAGAAGTTTTTTCGGTCCCTAACCTCTTAGATTTTGATAAAATACAACCATTTATTTATTTATTTATTTATTTGTCCTTGTGTTTTTATTTGGCAGGTTTTTATTGTCAATACCGGATGACCACCCTTTCAGTTTTACTAAGCTTTCTCATGTTGTTTCTCCCTACGATACTTGCTTTTATCGGTAAATATTTTACTTTGCTTTTATTAGCTAATTGTGAAACAATAAATATAAGTATATCAGCACGCAACAATTACAGCTTAAGAAATAATCATTTTTCATGACTTATTTTCATTAAATTTATTTAGTTGTAGAAAATAAGTACTTGAAATTTAAATATTTCTTATGAGTCCCAAATATTTCACGTTTGAACTTTAGCTTAAATTGATATTATTTTTGCATCAAATTAATGTATCTAATATTCTTTCTACTTTTGTTTTCAATTATAAACAATGATTTTAAAGCACTAGAAGGAAAATATTCTAATAAAACATAGAGCATGAGTATTTTGAGAGTATTTACTACTTTTTTAGGATAACACTTTTCTATTTTTCCTTTCCGTTAACCCTTTTTATAATGTATCTGTACAATGATATATCATGTGCTACTATTTCCATGTGAGCTCCCCTGTCTCCTAACTTTACTAATCTATAAATGGCGAAAATTCTTGCAAAGTCATCATAATGATCTCATGCCGATAAAGTACACTTACTTAGAGATTAAGAAAATAACCAACAGATTTAAAGACAAGTTGGGTGAAGGAAGCTTTGGCTCAGTGTATAAGGGGAAGCTTCGTAGTGATCGTTTTGCAGCAGTAAAATTATTGGGCAAGTCAAAAGCCAATAGACAAGATTTTATCAACGAAGTTGCCACAATTGGAAGAATGCACCATGTCAATGTCGTGCAACTTATAGGCTACACTGTTGAGGGATCGAAGCATGCTCTTATATACGAGTTCATGCCTAATGGGTCTCTTGAAAAGTACATTTTTTCTAGGGAAGGTAGCGTCCCACTAAGCAATGAGAAAATGTATGAGATTTCTCTTGGGGTGGCTCATGGCATTCAATATCTACATCAAGGTTGTGATATGCAAATCTTACATTTTGATATCAAACCTCACAACATTCTTCTTAATGATAAGTTTGTTCCGAAAGTTTCAGATTTTGGACTAGCCAAATTGTACCCAACAAATAATAACATTGTGTCCCTCACTGCTGCCAGAGGGACAATGGGATATATGGCTCCTGAACTATGTTATAAGAATATTGGAGGTGTCTCTTTCAAAGCTGATGTCTATAGTTACGGGATGTTATTGATGGAAATGGTAGGAAGAAGAAAAAACTTGATGAAGTGATGAAGATAATTTAGCTTAGTGGTTATTAATTTTGATAATGTATTAACTATTTAAGCTTTAAGTTTATTGATTTTATCCATTAACTGGATATCCGTTAACAACCTCTGGATAAAAATAATTCAATCAAGTATATAGACCGTTTCTTTTATTTTTCAAAATCAAAATCTAGTTGTAGTGTTTTATCTTCTTTTTGTCTGCTGTTTGTATTCAACCCACGTCACTTTATCTCAAAAGTGAATTTGGATGGAGTTTATGACATTCACAAGCCTGAAGATATCACAGCTGAAACAGTCAGGTCGAGCACTGATAGCGATGGTTTCAAAAGATTAAGTATAGATTCTGTTTGTGTCAGGAAAAAAAAATGACTGTAGATTAGGTTGAACATTCTGTTTGGAATCGTGAACGCCCCAAGTGATGCGTAGATTGTGATTTAATTGGAGAAGAAATTCATGAGATTATGGGGTACATGCCGGCTAGATCAATAACTGCATATATAACTTTAATTCCCAAATTAAAGGGGAGGTCAAATTGAAGGCCAATTAGACTGGTAAACGGATTATATAAAATTATTACAAAGCTCTTATCGATCAGGTTTTTGAAATTAAGACATGCATGAAATCATTAGTTTTATAGCAGGGGGGCACATACTTGACTTTCTCTGATGGCGAATGTGGCTGAGCATACCATGAAGAAGAGAAGAGCACCGGATTTTATTTCTCTGGTCGATTTTTGAAAGGCCTTTGATTCAGTTTTATTGGATTATCTGCTTCAGGTCAAGAATCACATGGGTTTTTGACAGAAATGGCAGAGATGGATATCTCAATGTATCTTGACTTCCAAGCTAGCAGTTTTTTTTTTATGATTTGTTTTATTTACAAACTTATTATAACATTATTAATTTTTAACTAGGGTTTATACTAATACTTTTTCACGCAGTTTTTTCTTAAATTTTATTTTTTATTTTGATTATAATTTCTTGGGATTATTTTTTCATTCTCAAAACACATCTATTTTAATTTTTTTTCTAATTTTTTTCTAATTCTTTTATTTCTTATACTTCATTTAATTTTTTTTTAGCAGTGTGGAAAAGTGACCACATGCTAGATCCATTTAATTATGCGTTCTAGAATTATAGGAACCAACTCTGAAACTACCTTGAAGATCATCGAGAGAATTTTGAGTTCTATATATAGGTGGAAGGTCACCTGCATGACATTTAATGTTCATCAATTTCTAGGCACAAGATAAGGTTCAGAAATTCTAAATAAAAATATCTTTGTTGAAATTAGGTTTATGTATTTTTCAATATTGTCATTGTTTTCTACGTGATGGGGCTCAGACATGAAAGATAGCTTGCTTGTTATCACTATATCTTACATTTTTGTTTTCCATTTCTTTCTTCTCTGTTTGGGCTCGTCCGCATCGCATTCAGGATGGACCCGAGACGTAGACGAGCTTGACTTTGAAAGCGGAGGCCACGAAGAGGTCTTCCCCTTCATCGGTGGGAACTTTTCATGCAATTTCCTAAATCTTAATCAATGAGCTCGAGAGCAACCAAGCAATAATTCCAAGACTTTAGTTTACACACATACACACACACACAAAATATGTTTTTCAATACTTTTCTCATGGATATATATATTTAGTGAAAAGAAAATATATTTTTTTATAATTTATTTTGTTATACTTTTTTGTTTATTTTTTTTAAAATTAATTATTTTTTTTATTTTAGCATACATTGGCATTAAAATTATAAATGCATAATATTATTTTAATTTATTTTTAAATAAAAAAAATTAAAAAATATTATGCACCACAGTACTTAATAGACATGTAGTCTAGTATGGAGGGGGTCAATATATTCTCAAGACCACATAATTTATTAATATTGTCTAAGAAAATAAAAACTTTTAAGAAATAAAAAATTCCTAAAATACTCAATTGTTAAAAATTTAAAAAAATTCACAAAAAATAATAGCATTTCAGATTTTCATTTTATGTGGAAAAAATAAATTTGTTTGTGTTTCTAATCAACTTTTTTTTATTAGTATTCTAGTTAAATCTATAATCTTGTGATGCAATTTCGTAACACTTCATTGGGCCCTATCTATATTATTTTTCTTTTTTTAGTTGATGGATATATATATATATATGAAAAAAAATATACTGTGAATTTTCATTCTCAAATGCTAAAGACATCGTTTCATATTGTAACCTCTTTAAAAAGAGAAACGTAGTCGTTTTCACTTAGAGTTTTGCAAAACGACGTGGTTTTTATACAGTTTTGCATTTCTACTTTACTCCTACTATATTTATATTTAAATATTGAATGGCACCACATTCTTTCCTTGCTTTTTTTCTCTTATTGACTTGGAAACTTCAAGGAAGTCTCCTCTTTTTGGAAATTTCAAAAATATTGAATGGGCTCGTCTGCATCTCATTTAGAAATTTGAAAAATATAATTAATGAGAATGGGCCCATAAATTTAATGAGAATGGGCCCAAGACAATAACTCGAAGACTTTAATTTGTGGCTATTGATTGATTTCCTTTCGTATTGATCAAAGACAATAACTCGTAGTCTGTAGACGAGCATTGTCCTCATAATATATTTATATCTCATGAGCAAAGTGTAACAAAGCACATTATTTGGTTTCCCAAAGAAAGTTTCTCTCTCAATGTTCAGTAGAGTATTAAGGCACCTCTTCGGTGCATATGCAGCCCTGCCTATTCTAGTGATCCTATCCACCCACCATAGTTGCAGTGCTATAAAGAACACCAGCAATTACTGCGCTCCTTCTTCTTGTGGCAATATCCATAATATTAGCTACCCTTTTCGACTAAATACCGATCCCGAGAGCTGTGGCAACAAAAGTTTTGAACTTGCTTGTGAAAACAACTTACGTCCAACTTTATACTTGGACATCGGAAAGTATTATGTCCAGGCAATCAATTACAGTAACTTCAAAATTCGACTTGTGGATGCTGCTGTTCAGAAGGATGATTGCTTCTCCATCCCTCATCGTTCTCTTACAAATTATGAATCGCTCCACTCTGCGGACGGCAATTATTATTATGAATATTATTATTATCAGATATATTGGCTAGACAGTTCTGTGTTAACTTTTTTATGTTGCAAAAATCAAATTCTGAATCCTCCAGATTATATTATGGATGCTTCTTCTTGCAAAAATGGCAGTGGTACTGCATATAGTTCTTCTTCGTCTAGCAGTATTTCTTCTCCCAGCTGTGTCAATATGGAAGGTCATTCCTATGTCATGGTTGATGGGGACATCATCAAGGATGTACCTGACTTGTGCCGTATAGATTTGATTTATTCTGTGCCAAAAAATATGAGAAATACGTCGTATACAGATGTCCATGATATTTTGGTATATGGGTTCGAGCTTTCATGGTTCTCTTTCTGTTGTCATTATGGCAAAGAGAACCGCTGCAACCTTGATGAAGCCACCGTGAAGAACCACTATTGCTTTAACGATTACACATACGCATACGGTACGTACTGTATTATGATTATGCAGATAATATTTGATTTATTTTATATTGTAATGCTCCAATATTGCTTGGTTACTGTTTATGTGTAAAGGGTTTATTTTATATTTTAGTAAATGTTCTTCACTTCAGTTAAAATTATAAGTTCGTAATTATCAATACGGTTGACCTTTCCTTTTTTTCTTTAAATGCAGACAAGATATATCCGTCGCTGTTAGACATTTATTTAGAAGGTGAGGACTATTACGGTCTTATATGTTCTCCAAAACGATACATTTACTTTACGCATTTTCTTCGCAAATGAGGTTTTTGTTTTATTTTTTTGTAATTAATCATCAG
>Ga0325401_1007810_pt1 | contig 10393 bp, 7 predicted proteins | sample PopdelMetagenome_FD_205666 | JGI IMG/M metagenome (GOLD analysis project Ga0325401, IMG submission 205666) | Populus deltoides microbial communities from Bellville, Georgia, United States - Xylem-PdKOR-R2 | ecosystem: Host-associated > Plants > Phyllosphere > Stem > Wood/Secondary xylem | place...
TGCAGCCCGGTTGACCGTCCCACTGAAACAAACGCCTTTGACGCTCTCCATCAATTATTACTATAGCCCCACTCAAATGCTGTGCCCTACCGAGCAAATTTGAGTAGAAGTCGAAGGCTCCATGGTCCATCCGCAACCCCGAGACAAAATTCTCCTTCCAATTTTCTTATACTCGATTGCATTGGAAAACGAAAGCCAGTAATCGATTGCATTCAACATCGGAGACATGAGAAAACAAAGCTATCGGCAAACTGCACATGTATTCAATATTTTATTAATGAATTCCTGCCTGCTTCGTGCAATGTGCAAGGAATAGTGTGCCAGTCTACCGTAGTTTTAATATACGGCCTCCTCCTATCGATTACACGGATATGCAAATAATAAAGCAAGAAATGCCGGTCTCCGAGACAAATTGTGCCCTGTTTGTTAGTTTTTGCTAGTATTCTAATAGCATAAGCTAGACTGACATGCAGTGAGTAATTCTGGAAACTCATTTTGTTTAATAATTTAGTATGTTCTCTGCGTTATTATCCAAGATTCAAACTCTTAAAAGGGTATAAAAAATATTGTATTGTAAATATATTAGTCAGTGTACATAACATGTCGAAGATTCAATTGAAAGGGGACTTGTTCTTACCATACCAAAATTAACCTACCGCGATATTGCATGATTGTAGAGTGGAAGGGATGTATTTCATCGATGTGCAAAGGAGCCAGTCGATAACGCACCACGTGGCAGGAAGCATAAACTAGAGAGTGGAAACCCGTGGTCTAAGCAAGAGATGACCAGCAGACCGGTTTTTTGCGAAAAAGATGAAAAGCGAAAGCAAAAGCAAAAGCTTAAAATGGCAACAAATTCGAAAACCAAAGCCAAGCCAAAGCTGCGCTCTTTATTCGTGCCGCTGTTAACATAACTTGTGCCCTTTTTTGAATCGAAATCACAATATTACCCCTACCCTTCTTCCATAATCTCATGACTTCAAAAGAAGACATGCATTGATGTTAACAAGTTAAACAAAAAGATGAACCAAATAATTCCTGTCTTGTCTGTCAAAAGCTGTATATGTCCACAGCAAATTGGTAATTTACTTGCTGGATAACAAGGACATCTTCCCGTTTCAGTCAAAAAAGTTGAGAGCTCCCTCTACTCTACTACTCTACTAGCCAGTTAGAATTAAAAAAAAATAGGGTGCTTATTTTTTAAAACATTTTTTTATTAAAAAATACATAAAATAATTATTTTTTATATTAATATATTAAAATAATTTAGAAATATAATAAAAATTAATTTTAATATTTTTTTTTCAAAATTTACCCAACTTTCGTTTGAAATACAATATCAAACAAGGCTAATTTTAGTGATTTCATGCTGCTATGATAAATAGTTATTTTTAAAGTATTTTTTATTTTTAAAAGATTTAAAATTATTATTTTTTAAATATTTTTGATATTACCATGTAAAAAAATAATATAAAATTATAAGAATTGTTTTAATTTAAAGCAAAGAAAGCTTTTTAATAATTCTTAAAAACATTTTTTACACGCAAAACAAACCGAAAACGTACCCCGGTAAATAGTAATACTGAAAAGGTAAAACTTAAAAGCCACGCGTGTCAGGATATCTTGTAGGTACGGATTACGGAAGATAACGATTAATAAATCATAACAATACAAAATCAGGGCTTTTTACCATGATTGGTTATTGTTTAACAGCAAGATATTGATTTAGATGGGAGAAATGAGGATTTAGCTCAGGCCTTCCATTCTATTTATTTTTATTTTATTGGTTTTATTAACAAGGTGGTATCTTTATATATTGATTAATTTTAATATTTAAAAATAAAAAGCACAACATGATCTATTTGTGTAATCTTAAATTTCAACCATTCTATATATATTTTTGTTTTTACAGTGAATGGTGGTTTTTAAAAATATTTTTTAATTAAAAAATATATTAAAATAACTACTTTTTAGATTTTTTAAATATTTTCAACAACAACGTATTAAAATACAGAAAAATACTAAGAAAAATATAAATTTAATGTTTTTAAATAAAACACGCGATTAAAAAACATTGAAAAATAGAAGATATCACACTTGCAAACACTAAACTATGTATATTAACTTAAAAATCAAAAGGGATTCTACAAACTTCAACATTAATAAGAATAATTAGTAAGTAGTTACTCCAGTTTAGCCATTGTAATTGGTTTCAAGTATAATTAATAAAATTAATTTACAAAAATTAACTCCAGAGCGTTACTCTAATAGGAATAGAAGTGCAGTGAAGTCTTTTCAATCAAAATTAACCTTGCAGTACATCCGTTACATCCCTTTCAGTTCACTCTGCGTGTTTGTTCCATCCACCTCAAATCATCTCTAGTAGAAATGAAGATTGTTAATTATTAGTAATTTAATTTACTTGTCATTTACTTAAGGAGGTAACCCCTTCACCTCTCCATTAATCACACCCTCAACTCTCACCTGTCTCCCTTACAAGCTACAAACGATCCTCCTCACTCCCCTCACTTGCTCCCTACTCTCTCTGCTCTTGCAGATCCTCAACAATGGCACTAGCAAAACCCATTTTTCTATTTCCATACATGACAACTTTCTTCTTAATATCTCTTCATTTCTCTCTTCTCCAAGCTTCTTCCAACCCAGATTCAGAACCTCTTCTGCAATTCAAAACCTTGTCAGACACAGATAACAAGCTCCAAGACTGGAACTCCAGCACCAACCCATGTACCTGGACGGGCATTGCTTGTCTCAACGACCGAGTCTCTCGTCTTGTCCTCGAAAACCTTAACCTTCAAGGCAGCTCTTTGCAGCCCTTAACCTCTCTCACTCAGCTTCGAGTCTTAAGCCTCAAAAGAAACAATCTTTCAGGTCCCATACCTCAAAACATCTCTAACCTCAGTGCGTTAAAGCTTCTCTTTTTATCTCACAATCACTTCTCTGGTACCTTCCCTGTTTCTGTCCCCTCTCTTTCTAGACTTTACCGTTTGGATCTGTCTCACAACAACTTCTCCGGTAACCTTCCGGTGATTGTCAACCGTTTGACTCATCTGTTGACTTTAAGGCTTGAAGAGAATCAGTTTACTGGGTCCATTTCTAGCTTGAATTTACCAAGCTTGCAAGACTTTAACGTTTCTAATAACCGGGTATCCGGTGAAATACCCAAATCTTTATCGGGTTTCCCTGAATCCGCTTTCGCTCAAAACCTCCCTGCTGGTCTCTGTGGATCCCCGTTACAGGCTTGTAAAAGTTTAGCTTCCGACCCGACAAGACCCGGATCCGATGGGGCTATAGCGTCTCCATTGTTGCCTGGAACTAACCCAACAAGCATAGTTTCTTCAACACCAAGCTCAGTAGTAGCACCAAACAAACCAACAAACACTAACCACAAAATCAGCAAAACATCAACCAAAATAAGCCCATTAGCCCTAATAGCCATTATATTAGGGGATATTTTAATTCTTGCCGTGGTTTCTCTCCTTCTCTACTGTTACTTCTGGCGCAACTACGCAGCCAAAATGCGAAATGGGAAGGGCTCAAAGCTGTTAGAAACTGAGAAGATTGTTTACTCTTCGAGCCCTTACCCGAACCAGCCGGGCTTTGAGAGGGGAAGGATGGTGTTCTTTGAAGGGGTGGAAAGGTTTGAGCTTGAAGATTTACTTAGAGCTTCAGCAGAGATGTTAGGGAAAGGCGGGTTTGGAACCGCATACAAAGCAGTGCTTGATGATGGGAATGTGGTGGCAGTGAAAAGGCTCAAGGATGCTAATGTCGGAGGGAAAAGAGAGTTAGAGCAACATATGGAGGTTTTAGGGAGATTAAGACATCCTAATTTGGTTAGTTTTAAGTCTTATTACTTCGCTAGAGAAGAGAAGTTGTTGGTCTATGATTACATGCCAAATGGGAGCTTGTTTTGGCTACTTCATGGTACGTTGCATTACGTTTTTGCTCAATTTTCTCTCTGTTTCCATTACAATATTGTTTCGGTTTCTCTGTTTCCCTTCTTTAGCTGCAATTGTTCTTTTATTGTTTAGATTCTTTTGATGATCGTTCTTGATTGTTTGGGGCTCTAGGAACTGCTTTAGATTGTGGACCATGAAAAATTTATAAATTATTTTGGGATCATGCCCTAGTGGGAAGGGAGAGTGCAGCCGGAGGAGTACAACACGCGGGGGTAGGTTTTAGTAGGTATAGGTTGGTTTTTAGCGGGCCCCTCTGAATTTTTCCGCTTTTTTTTTTTTTATGGAATTGGACATTTGGCTGATAGTATGGGGCCTGGATTCCATATGCTGTTGTGCTTGTGCTACCACTGCATTGGAAGCAGACCTTAGTCGAGTAGTTTTGATGAATTCTTTCTTTCTAGGTAGTAAATCCAATGGTTGCAAGGCTGGCTCTCGCCCCTGAATAGTAATGTGTATTTGGGGTGGGGTCCATGCATAGTTACTGTCATTGTCATGATTCATGACGGACAAGGGAGCAGTTATAAATGTTTGACAGAAAAGTTCAGCTTATGAGCTTAATCGTGATTTGGGATATAGCAGGAGTGGACAACACTACAGATAATTGTGTTTTCTCGACAATCCTTTTCCTTTTGGTCTGTTTCCTTTTCCAGCGAATGAAAGACCAAAAATTAACCTCATTAGTCAAGCTATACTATTGTGTTTTAGGGTGACTCAAGAATCTAGTGTGTGAGTATAGGTTAACGGGGCAATAATTTCTCTTATTTTAGGCTCTTTAATCACATCATAACCATGAACTAATGTCACTATTGGGTCGGTGGCTTAGATCAAGCCAATTTTAAGATACTCTTCGACCCAAATTGTTCGGGACTCTTATCTCAAACATCTGATGGTGACATTACATGAGGGAGACACCCCTGATACACAACCCAACTCTTCTTGTTCAGTGTAAAATTATTAAATTTGTGGGAAAATATGCCTAATTATGTATCCCGACAGGTAACAGAGGACCAGGAAGAACCCCACTGGACTGGACCACTAGGCTAAAAATAGCAGCTGGAGCAGCCCGTGGGTTAGCATTTATGCACAACTCATGCAAAGCTCTTAAACTCGTCCATGGTAACATCAAATCCACAAACATCCTTTTAGACAAGGCAGGCAATGCCCGTGTCTCAGATTTTGGGCTCACGCTCTTTGCATCTTCTACTAATTCTGCCCCAAGATCCAATGGCTACCGCGCTCCCGAAGCAACATCTGACGGTCGAAAACAGACCCAAAAATCTGACGTGTACTCCTTTGGGGTTTTGCTATTGGAGATTTTAACAGGGAAATGCCCTTCTATAGTGGATTGTGGTGCTGGGCCTGGAAATGGGTATGGTGGGCCTGTGGACTTGCCAAGGTGGGTCCAATCTGTGGTGAGGGAGGAGTGGACGGCTGAGGTGTTTGATTTGGAGCTGATGAGGTATAAGGATATTGAGGAGGAGATGGTGGGCCTACTTCAAATTGCATTGGCTTGTACAACTCCATCTCCTGATCATCGGCCTAGGATGGGCCACGTGGTTAGGATGATTGAGGAGATACGCGGGGTCGAAATGTCTCCATGTCACGACACCTTTGACTCTGTCTCTGATTCTCCTTGCTTGTCCGAAGACACTAGTGGAGCTGGCCAGTGATTGAACAATTTGTCGCAGAAGGAGAAGGGCAGTTTATTCAGTTATAAACTAAGAGTACTGGGATTTGATGTAAATCATGGTGGGTTTAATTTTCCTGCATTATTGAGTTTTGCCATGTTATTTTTTTTGTTAGATTCAATGAATTGGAGGATATGTTTCTCTGTTGGCCGTTTATGCTAAAAGATCGGCATAGAGTTGATGAAATTTGTTCTACCAATGATGTTCTCGTAATCATGAAATTGATCACTTAGACAGGGATGGCCAATCCCCCTACATTTCTTTAATCACTAGTGGCCTCTTATCTTGAGGCGATTGCCATGTTCATCTGCATAAGATATTCATGAATGGGAGTATTTAATTGTTATATCCTGGACAAAGAATCCTTTTTCTTCTTCTTTGGGCCATGGAATCTTAATTTTTAATCATTGTGGAATGTGCACTTCAATTTAATCATTCTTTTCTGCTAATGGTATGAGGGCTTGGTTTGAAAACTGCATTTCAGACCTGAAGGTAAACCTACAAGATCGAATGGAATCAATTGGTAGTAGAAGTATGGGGCAGACATTATGTGGTTGCATCTAGGACTCTAAATTTCTAGAGCTGGATTTTGCAAAGCAGCGAGATAAAAATATTGATTGTCAGGGCTTTTTAAATGCCCTTTGCCCCCCGTCATCATGAATAAAATTGGGTTGCCAGCCATTTTGGCCCCCAAGGGCCTATACACAACTGTTTATGTTACAGTCAACATGCCCTCTTGAACATGTGATGAAATCTTGGAGATGGTAGTCATTTTCATGTTAATTTTTCCAAAAATCAATGAATGCATTTGTTGTGAAAGCATGAAGAGAAAAGAGCAGCAGCAGCTGGGGAATGCTCTGAGTACCCAGGCTTCGGTAAACTTAACCAGTAATCATCAATTGGACTGTGATTTAATTAGAAACATTCAAAAAACAAATTAGCAGATGATTATGAATTTCTGATAGATTTTTACTGTCCTTTTTTACTGCGCGAACCATGACGACAGGTTTTGCTTTCACCATTGCTGCTATATGGTATCAACAATGTTCATCAAAAGAACAATGAATTAGTAACAAAATCAGAGCAACAGAAATAAAATTAGTGCTTCTATTAATTAGGATTAATATTATTGAAGCGGAGCACATGTAAATACATGCAAGGGAAAAACCTAAAAATTTCCATGTTTTATATCTTGTAACATGAAGGAATAAAGAATCATAGAGCTGTAAACTCCAATCTCTTCGAGAGGGAATATGCAACATTTATACAAATGAATAAAGAATGAAACTATTCTGTAAACCTATGAGTTGAAATGCATGATTTTGGGAGCAAACCTCAATAGCCTATCTAGAGCATTAGGCCAGAATTTCCTTGCAAACAAGAAACAAGTGTTGGTGTGATTCCCATTATACACACATTTGCTGCCACTTCTCATCCTCTCCAAAAACTCAATGGTCACCTCTGTCCTTAAAAACTTAGCAGGATGAGGCCCACCTCTGGACCAGTCAACCCAAGTCAAAGTCCTATTTGAATTCCTCTTCGAATGCTTCATAGTCACAAATGTTGGTAAGTAATGCTCATCAGCGTAACATTGTCCCGTGCAGTACTTTTGGAATAGGGGGAAATATTTTCGGTCCGAGACAATTTCAATGGCAAGGTCTCGATCTATTTCGAACCACTGTGAGCCTTTCCTCCATTGGTCGATTTTGATCCCAGGTCTCATCCGTGGACTATATCGGCCATTACCTACTGGACCTTCTAAGACATAGGACTCCACATGACTTTTGGTTGAGTTCATTAGGTAAGTGTAGACAGTGGAGAAGTTAAAGAGTGGAATGCATGATTCCGAGAGGAGAACAAAACGTTGGTTAGCAATGTCAAGGAGTGCATTGGCTAATAGTCGTCTTTCAGCTTCAATCATGTTTGCATTTCCCCATTGAACAACCTGCATCATGGCACGTAAGCAGGAAATTGAGCAACCATAATTAACAAAAAAGAACCGTAGAAACTGTGCTATAGAATGTCAAGAAAAAGCAGTCTAATAATTCACGCAGACAACTAGATCTTTCTTTTACGCTGTTTTTCTGTTGATTAGATCTTTTAGACCTTCATTAATTTTCTTATGTCAAGACCTTCATGAATCCCATGGACAACAAACAACATGTCTCTGAACAAATTCCATTTCAACTTAAAATGGCTAGGAAGGGGTCATCGATCGTATATAGAACCTTAATGTACATGCTGTGCGCGCGTGCTTATTTATTACTGTGCTAAATTTGACATGTAAACGAGTACATATTTGTGGCGGTAGAGATTTTGTTTAGAGAGGAGCGGTGGTTGAGATTGGCATGACCTCCTTTTTTTTTTAGCTAAATGGCAATTGCTCATACACCTGCATTGAGTGGAGAAATGGATCTCTACTGTGTGATACAAAAGGCATTCATTTTTTCTCTTCTAGGAAACAACCTAGGTACTAGTTTCTCACGCGCGTATGGCTATATATATATATATATCCTAAGGCTTCTAATCCTTTTCTTTTTTGATAGAAATCAAAAGGGCTTTAATCAATCAAGTATTGCTATTAAGAAAAAAAAATATCAATCATTAATTAATAATTTGTGCAATAGATGTAGGGCATGGATGCTAAGGATCAAAACAATAGGATAAGAAATGCTAAATTCACATGATTAAGCCACACGAAATTATGCGATAAATTAACTAACCTTGCTGGGAATTCTTCTGCCATGAAACACAGGACTTTCGGGCTCTGATTCATTGTAAGATGGACTTGAATGCACATAAATTGAGTACAACCCATCATGCCCCTTGAAGAATTTCTCCCACAGTGGAGCCATCAAAACTGGCCCCTTTGTCAAAAACATAAAAGCAACCTTCGGAACTCTATCAAATGGAAACTCACGTATGTTTGGAGTCACGGAAGCTCTCCACAGCAATTCCTTTTCATCCATATCATGCTTAACATCAGGCACCTTCAGATATTCTTTCAAGCCTACGCGAGGAGGCAGCTTGAATGTTGGCGATGCTGTTGTGGTAGTGGTAGAAAAAGAGAAATGACTGACTTGTAGATTGAATGATATGTTGTTGAGATAGGAACTAAGAATGACTCCGGTGGCAAGACCACAGCCAAATAAAAAGAAGAGAGAAAGGACATTGATGAGTTGCAACTGGGCATTGAACAGCTTTGTAAATGTAGTGACCAGATTCTGGTTTTGAGTTTGACCCTTCATGGTAATTGGTTGCTTTAATTTGATATGTGAAAGGAAAGAGTTCAATAACTCGAAAGAACTAAAGTAGGGGTAGTGGTAGTCTTGCTTGCGAAGGCTTCAGGATTATTCTTTTATTGATCCAATAAGCAGTTCTTTCCTTCGAGCACAAGAGATGTCAGTTGGAAAAAATGATGATATCTTAAGAATAAATGATAGTACTGTCAAGCAAACGTTTGTTGTAAGCAGTGCTAGAAGGGATTGATGACCACCAAACACACAGATAGATGTGAGTTGTTTGTTAGAAGTTTGTGTAAATTAAAAGCTAATAAAAAGAAATTAATACGAGACGCTAACTATTACATATATATATGCATGCAAAGATAGATGGGGAACTTCTTAAAGCAAAGGCGATCAAGCATATTTAATGGAGAATTTCAAGAAAGAAATCACAATTTTGATGACTTTTGAGAGAGGGAGAGAGAAGGAGAGACGGGAAATCTCTAGAGAGTGGTGTGGAAATCAGAAGATGAGATGCCGTTGGCTTAAATTTGTGGTGCGACCCCAAATGACGGTGGCTTTCTGGTTCATTGTTTTAAAATCACGGCTTCTTTTTTTTTTCTTTTAATAATGAAAATTACGACCTTTTCTCTCTTTCAACAGTGAATCCATCGTGTTCAAACATTAAGAAAAGAAACCACGTGGAATAATTCAGAAGCAAGCTGTTTTTGTCTCCACAAGATACAGCTAGTTTTTTTTTTTTTTTCTAAGCTCATTTATAGAAAATCTCATGCCTTGAATAAGTTGATTTTATTCATTCAATTATTTATTTATTTATTTATTTAAAATATATAATATATAGAATTAGCATTATACCTTCTCTCTTCTATTTTTTTTCCTTTTTTTCTTCGAAATGAATAAGTTGGCCGGGGCAATTAAAGTAACATGTGTGCTAGGTAGTTACCAACTCTGACCTTGTCTGAATTTGGAAAGCTAAAGGCCCTTTTGACTTTGAGGAATAATTTTAGCAGCACAGCGTTGGCAACTAAGAATGAGAGGCCGCCGGCCCGCTAGTTAATACATTTTTGCATAGAAGGAAGGTTCTTCACAAGTTGGCTCAACATACGCGTCTTGTGAGTTGTTGGTAATCAGTGAAGGGCTGCCATGGGAGAGTTGGCCACCCTACAGGGACCAGACCAAGAGAATTAACTTTATTATTCATGCAATTGACTAAGAAATCATTGCCAGCGTTGCATGCTGACCGTTCAAGAAAGAATATTAAACCCTAAATCACTCCTAACATCATGGAGTGACCACCGGAATGCATCAGCACAGCGCGGCTGGTTTAAGAAATCACGTGTTCCTCCATTTAATAGTTCTTGTAGGAAGATTCTTGAGAAGAAAAAGGGAAGGAAAACAAAGAAAAATAATAGCCCTTATGTCTAATTTAATTGGAACAGAGATTTTATATTGTCCATGACGGGGTGAATATCCTCACCGCCCA
>Ga0325401_1007811_pt1 | contig 10391 bp, 8 predicted proteins | sample PopdelMetagenome_FD_205666 | JGI IMG/M metagenome (GOLD analysis project Ga0325401, IMG submission 205666) | Populus deltoides microbial communities from Bellville, Georgia, United States - Xylem-PdKOR-R2 | ecosystem: Host-associated > Plants > Phyllosphere > Stem > Wood/Secondary xylem | place...
GTTGGTGTGATGTCCTTGTTAGATAAAGATAAATACATGCATTATGAACAATTTATAACATAGAAATAAATAACTAAGGAAATATTAATATTACTTTTCATTCATAGCCTAAAAGAGTATAATTCTTTCATTACTCTTTATAGACGTAATACAACCCTATTCTTTCATCAATTACTGAAGCTCATTATAATATTCAAACTCGGTCATCCGTCTCGGATGTTATTAACCAAAATTAATAATCAAACTTAACCCGATCATCACTCTAGGATGCCATTAGCTGAAGCTAATCATAATGCTCTTTCCAACCATCCTTCTAGGACGCCATTAGCCAGAGCTATTCATCAAACACAACCCAACCATCTTTCTAGGATGCCATTAGCTGAAGCTAATCATCGAACATAACTCGACCATCCTTCTAGGAAGCCATTAGCTGAAGCTAATTATCAACACAACCCCGTCATCTTTTTAGAAAGCCATTAGCCAAAGCTAATCATAATACTCATTCAACATTTCATAATAGTTCAGTATTCATCACAACACAATAATAGATCTTTCATAATGAATTCACTTTGGAGAATTAACATTATGCTAGAAGGGGGTGGAAGCCACCTACCTGCTCCTCCTATGGAATGCCCTCGTTCGGTCAAAGGTCTGATCCCGGTTGTACCACCTGACATATCAAATGATCATAATTAGCACACTTGTATCAAACAACCATATAACCATTGTCATACATATATCAAGAATACACATGTTCACATTCAAGTGTTCCACACATTATACAAACATAGAATGAACATTATCATATCAAGACACTTCTCTTTATTTTAAACACTACCACTCACGAACGTTTTAGCATTTAATTCTTGAGTTTCATAGTGAATTAAATCAGACCGACGATGAAATCATCACAAGCATTAAATCATTTCTGATATGGAATTCATCAACAAACTAAGCTGCTACTGTCGCAGAAAGTCGTCAGCGAAAACTAGGTCGCTGGTAACACATAAATCATAAGCAAAAATTTGGTTGTTGATGACACATAAATTGTCAGCGAAAGTTAGGTCGCTGGTGATGCAGAATCGTAAGCAAAACTAGTTTACGACTGACGCATGAGACTCAAAATTCGTCAGCAACAATTGGGTCGTTGGCAACACAGAATTGTCAGTGAAATAGTTTACGATTGACACATGGGACTTATAATTCATCAGCGATAACTGAATCGCTTGTAACATAGAATCGTTAGCAAAACTAGTTTACGATTGATGCATGGGACTCAGAATTCGTCAGCGACAACTAGGTCGACTTAATACTATCTTTTTGTTGGGATTTACATTCTCTCCTCTTAATATAAATTTCATCGTCAAAATTAAAGGGACTCGTATTTTATAATTGACTGTTTGAATAGTTCGAGATACTTCTTTCTCATTTCATACTCCCTTTCCCAAGTTTCATCTTCTATTTGAGCACTCCGCCATAAGACTCTGATGATGAAGATCTTCTTATTCTGTAGCTCTTTCACTCCCTAATCTAGAATCCTTGTGGGCCTAACTTCAAGCATTAAGTCTTCTTTGACTTCTACCGGAACTTGGGGTAGAGCTCGAGTGAGATCCACGTCGGCCTTTCATAGCAAAGAGACATGGAACACATCATGGACCTTGGTTAACTGCAGGGCCAAGTCTACTGGCCCAATTCACTGCAAGATTTTAAAGGGTTCGATGTAGTGAGGAGCTAGCTTTCCTTTCAATATGAACCTCAATATGTTTTTCCACGGGGCTACCTTCAGGAATACTTGGTCTCCTACACCGAACTTGAGGGGTCTCCTCCTTACATCAGCAAACTTCTTCTGTCTGTCCCGTGTGGCTTTTATTCAATCTTTGATGGTTCTCACTTTCCCTGTAGTGACCTGAACTAATTCCTCGCCATACAACTTTTTATCTTTGATTTCTTCCTAACATAAAGGAGTCCTGCACCTCCTACCATACAAGGCTTCGTATAGGGCCATCCCTATTGTGGCTTGGTGACTATTGTTGTATATGAACTCCACTAGTGCTATATGCACTTCCTAGTTTCCTCCAAACTCTAAGACACACGCCCTTAATAGGTCTTCCAAAACTTAGTTTACTCTTTCCGATTGACCATCGGTCTGGAGGTGAAACGCAGTGTTCATATCCAATTTTGTCCTCAAGGCATGTTGTATGCTCAGCTAAAGTCGGTAGGTGAACTTAGGGTCTAGATATGAGACAATGGATACCGAATCCTATGAAGCCGCACTACCTTATTTATGTAAATCTTGGCAAGCTTGTTCACTGAGTTGGTCATCTTTATTGGCAGGAATAACACAGATTTCATCAAACGGTCTACGATGACCCATATTGCATCATTCCTTTTCTTTCCTTTGGGAAATCCCGACACAAAATCTATGGTGATCATCTCCCACTTCCATTCTGGGATTTGTAGTGGTTGTAATAGTGATGCTGGCCTTTGATGTTCTACCTTAACTTGTTGACATATACCATACTTTAACATATATTCAGCTACTTCTCTCTTCATGTTAGGCCATTAGTAGTGATGTTTTAGGTCTCGATACATCTTGATGCTGCTAGGATGCATGGTGAATTTGGACTCGTGTGCTTCTCGCAAAACCATCTGTTTAACCATCTCGTCATCAGGCACATACAAACGTTGTCCCATCATCAATGTTCCATCATCTGCTACTTGAAATGGTGTTTCTATCCCGGCCTTCATTTTTTTTCCTAATCTTGGACCCCTCAATATCATTGGATTGGGCTTGCAGTATTTGTTCCCAATACGTTGGCCACACTATCAGCTGAGCTAATAGTTCTCCTCCTGAGTTAATACCCAATTCTGCACCTATCTCTTTCAATTCCGCTAGCTATTGTTCCTCCCATAATGTTGGCTTACTCAGAGTTGCTTTATTTTTGTGTCTGAGGGCATTGGCCACTACGTTTGCCTTTCCAGGATGGTATTTTATGGTGCAGTCATAGTTTTTAATTAGTTCTATCCACCTTATTTGCCGCATATTCAACTTCTTTTGCGTCATCAAATACTTTAAACTTTTATGATTTATAAAAATTTAGGTTTAAGACCCGTACAGGTAGTGTCTCCATATTCTCAAGGTGAATACCACAACAGCTAACTCTAGGTTGTGCACAAGATAATTCTCTTCATGAGTCTTCAATTATCTCGAAGCATAGGCGATCACCTTTCCATATTGCATTAAGACGCACCCAACCCTTTCCTCGAGGCATCATTATAAACCACAAAACTTTCGGTTCCTGAGGGAAGTGTTAACATTGAGGCGGTGGTGAGCCTCCCCTTTAACTCTTGGAAGCTTTCCTCACATTCCTTCGACCACCCATTTTTTATCTTTCTTAGTTAACTGTGTCAAAGGGGTTGCAATCAGGGAAAACCCTTTAATGAATCTTTTGTAGTATCTTGCACTGAAGTCGATCTCTCCCACTTCAAGACTGCTTTGATCTTCTAGGGGTCTACCAATACACCTTTGGTAGAAATGACATGCCCTAGATATGTTATCATTTCCAGCTAGAACTCATATTTACTTAGCTTCATATATAACTGGTGATTCCTTAGGGTCTGCAAGACTTGTTTTAAATGTTTTTCATGTTCCTCAAATGAGTTTAAGTAAACCAGTATGTCATTAATAAATACTACCATAAATTTATCAAGGTACGATTGGAAGACCCGGTTCATTAAGTCCATGAAAAGGGACGAAGCATTAGTCAACCCAAATGGTAATACCAAAAACTCTTAGTGCCCGTAATGAGTTCAAAATACGGTCTTTGGAACATCCGATTCCTTAATCTTTATTTGATAGTATCCTGACCTCAAATCTATCTATAAGAATACTCTGCTCCCTTCAATTGGTCAAATAGGTCATCTATCCATGATAAAGAGTACTTATTTTTCATTGTTATCTTGTTTAACTAACGATAGTCAATATAAAGTCTATAAGTTCCATCTTTCTTTTTCACAAATAGGATTGGTGCCCCCCCATGGTGAATTACTAGGCCGTATAAATCCCTTGTCTAGTAATTCCTGCGGTTGAGTCTTTAACTCATTCAATTTTGCCAGAGCCATTCGATATGGCGATTGGGCTATGGGTGGTACCTTTGAAAAAGTATTTATGGACACTTCTACCTTTCATTTTAGGGGTAGTCCCGACAGTTCTTTTAGAAACACATCAGGAAATTCCTTTACTACATGGATATTCTTCAACCGCGGACTTTTTCCATTAGAGTTTAAGATGTATGCGAGGTATCCCATACATCCTTTTCTCAGTAGCTTCCTAGTAGTTACAACCAATTCCAAGTTGATTTGGTTGGGAGTCCTCTCTCCTTTATAGAATATCCTCTCACCCCAGGTATTTGGAACATAATGGTTTTTGTATATCAATTTATCTTATTTAGACTATGAGTCCCGGATTTGCATAAGACAAGGGCACCCTTGTTGGAACGGTCGAGAGGTGTGCCTATGTTCTTTCTTGTTGTCCCACCACCGCTAGGGGTATCTCTTCCATCTGATTTGGTACCCGTTCTTCTTCAGCTTCCGCAGTTCTTCGCTGCAAGGGTTCAAATGATCTTATTGGAGCATGAGAAAAAAATATTATCTAATGGATCCTCATCTTGCCAGTCTTGGGCATTTTGGCCTCTACTCCTCTCTATGAAGGGTGGCTTAGTTTGTGTCCCCGATTGAGTGCGCACCATCCTGAAATAGATCACAACAACATTATTATCATCAATCCTTAGGATCCAAACTAGGTGCTCTAATACCAACTGTAATATCCCAAAAATTCAAAGCTGAAATTGATGGTAATTTTTTTTATGCCATCACGTTATTAATGATTCTCATAACAGTATTTCAGAGTTTAACAAGATAGGATTCATTCACTGGCATAGTACATTAACCATATGATTTCATAATATAACATCACAATAAAGAGACTACTATATATATATATATATCCATAACATTTTATTTACACGTTCATACATCCATATCCGTGTTCTATTGTAGTTATCAGTACAAGTGTTTTCAAAAGTGTTGAAGGATCATTTCATGACTAGTATATTTTTACATAAAATCCATAATATCTAAAGCATGAGATTACATAGAATATATCAAAACACGTGGACTCGTGAAACGGAATTCCTACGAACCTTATTGGTTGATGTCCCTATTACAATACAAAGATAAATACAAGCATTATGAACAATTTATAACATAAAGATAAATAACTAAAGAAATATTAATATTACTTTTTATTTATAGCCTAAAAGAGTATAATCCTTTCATTACTCCTTATAGACGTAATACGACCCTTATTCTTTCATCAACTACTAAAGCTAATTATAATATTCAGACTCGATCATCCATTTCGGATGTCATTAACCAAAACTAATCATCAAACTTAACCCGGTCATCACTCTAGGATGCATTACCCGAAACTAATCGTAATGCTCTTTCCAGCCATCCTTCTAGGACGCCATTAGCTGAAGCTTTTCATCAAACACAACCCGACCAACCCTCTAGGATATCATTAGCTGAAAGTAATCATCAACACAACCCGATTATCCTTTTAGGATGCCATTAGTCGAAGCTAATCATAATACTCATTCAACATTCCATAATAATTTAGTATTCATCACAACACAATAATATATCTTTTGTAATGAATTCACTTTGGAGAATTAACGTTATGCTAGAAAGGAGTGGAAGCCACCTACCTGTTTCTCCTATTGAGTGCCCTTGTCCGGTCGAATGTCTAATCTCGGTTGTACCACCTGACATATCAAATGATCATAATTAGCACACTCGCATCAAGCAACCACATAACCATCATTATACATATCCCAATAATACACATGTTCACATTCAAGTGTTCCACACAGTATACAAACACACAATGAACATCATCATTTGAAGACACTTCTCTTTATTTTAAACGCAGGCACTCACGTATGTCTTAGCGTTTAATTCTTGAGTTTCGTAGTGCATTAAATTGAACCGACTATGAAATCATCACAAGCATTAAATCATTTCTGATATGGAATTTGTCAATGAATTAAGCTGCTGTAGCAAAAAGTTGTTAGCGAAAACCAGGTCGCTGGTGACACATAAATCATCAGTGGAAACTGGATCGCTGATGACACATAAATTATCAGCAGAAGCTCGGTCGTTGGTGACGCAGAATCGTCAGCGAAATTGGTTCATGGCTGACCATGAAACTCAGCATTCGTCAGTGACAATTGGGTCGCTTGTAACACAAAATCGTCATTGATACTGGTTTACAACTAACACATGAGACTCAGAATTTGTCAGCGATGACTAGGTCGTTGGTAATGCAGAATTGTCAGCGAAATTGGTTTATGGCTGATGCATGGAACTCAAAATTCATTAGCGGCAACTAGGTCACTAGTAACACATAATCGTCAGCGAAATTGGTTTACGACTAGCGCATGGGACTCAAAATTCATCAACAATGACAGGGTTGCTGGTAACACAAAATCATCAATGAAAACTGGTTTACAGATGACGCATGGAACTTAGAATTCATCAGCGATGATTGGGTCATTGGTAATACTGAATCGTTAGTGAAACTGGTTTACAATTGACATATGGGACTCATAATTTATCAACAAAAACTGAGTCATTGCAGACCCAGAATTCATCAACGTAACTAAATTCCACAGCTAACGCATAGAATCGTCAACAAATACAATCTACCATTGACTAAAAAATTATCAACGAGAACTGAGTTGCTGCCGACCCAGAATTCATCAACGAATCTATGTCGCTGTTGATTCAAAAATTGACAGCGACGATTGAGTCTTTTTTGGTTTCACTCTTTCCCTCAGTTAAACATAAGGTTTACATTAAGCTTTCCCTCTTTATAACATACTTCAACCTAGTTGGACATAGACTGTTAACAAATCACATCTAATCTATCATAAGATTCTTTAGCAATACACAACCAAGTTTCAACATGTATGTCCTATAAAGGTTCTTTTAACCATCACTTTAAGACTGAAACCTAATATTGCCACAACCATGCTTTCTATGTTTTCAATTCTATCATACCAAGTTCATCAACACAAACTAATAGTCAATTCACATTACACTAGGCTTCGATTTTTATCCTATGTCTTGTACCTTTAAAGGTGTTCATCATGCAAGGTTTCCTTCATGGTTTCTCTCTATTTCCTTTGGCCAGACATTGTTGTCTATTCTTCCCAAATTTAAACATGCAATTCATCATTTTTATCACGAGTACATTCACAACCCCATGCTACAATTACACCTTCATTCACCTGGTTTATCCATGCAAATTCATTAATCACGTAACAAAATCAAAGCATTAGCAAAGTATGGTTTCTTTTTCAGCTCCAGCATGCCTTTAAAGGCCTAACAACATCACAATTCTGCACATACCATTACTCCATTTCACTTTCACACAAGTTCTTCTATCATACATGCAAAATCAAGATATTAATGTAAGTATGCTTTCTGTTTTGGTTCAAGTATATTCCTAGGAGTTTAACAAGATTATCATTTATGCATCATTTCATTTCATAATTTGCTCATTTCTTCACTTGGTCGGCCCTTCCCTAGATTCATATATTCAAAATCATTCATGTTTCCTTTGTAAAAGGGTTTGCACATGTGTGCTTTCATCCTTTATTTTACTTAGATCTTTCCATTTAGTTATAAGTTCATGAGTTAAGGAAGTTCATGAGTTAAGGTGCAAGAACATTACTCTTCTATTTTAGAGTTTTCCCTTATTTTCTTTGCCTTAACCGTGAGGTAACACTCAGTAAAAAATAAAATAAAAATGATATTAGTCCTACCTCACGTTTTAACAATCTTAGTGAAGGTTTTGGTGGTTTGTTCTTCTTCTCCCTTTCAATTTTCTTCCTCTCTTCTTTATGTCTGTTCCAATCGGTTCTCTAGGCTCTTCCTTCTTCTATGTTTTTGGTTTTCTCTTCTTTTTGTAACTCACCTCTCATTCAACACTTAAGGAAGTTGGCATGCAAGCTGGTTGGGTTTAGTTTTCTCCTAGGGAAAGAGTGAGTGCTGCAGTAATGGCTGTTGCCGATTCTAGGGAAAGGTCTAGGCTCTTTCTTCTTCCATGTTTTTGGTTACTTCTCTTTTCCTCTAACTCTCCCTCCTTCTCAAATGTTAAAGGCAGGCATATGCAGCTGGGTTGTTAGGGAAAGAGAGAGAGGTTGTTCCAGCCAGCTGCAGTCGGTTTTGGGGGAGAGGAAAGGTCACCTCTTTTCCTCTCCTGTCTTAATTGAGATGAGGGTGTTTAGGTGCTGGTCATGGGTGTTCTTGTCCCTCTTTTGGGTTATCTTAGGGCTGGATTCCACCCCATAATTTTCACCTAGGATAGGCCGGCTTTCCTCCCTCATTTTCCACCTACAGCACTTCGGTTTGTTTCCTTTAGTTCATTCCTAGCATAGGCCGACTTAATATTATCTTTTTGTTAGGTTTTACAATCCTAGTCTCATGACCCGAGTAACGAGTTTGACAAGTTAATCCGGGTTGAATCATCCCATATTACCCAGGTTACATATTTGTCATGCTAACTCAGGTTGGATTGGGCCAGTAATTTTTGTCCATTTTTATTCAATTCCATCATTTCATATTTAATTGACTGAAAATTGAACTATATTGTTTTTCTTCTGTTGAAAAAAAAGCTTTTTTTTCTTCAAAGTTATTGTATTTTTTTTTAACAAATTTTGATCCACTTACTATTGTTGCCTATTTTCTTATCATCTAATTAAAATAAAATGAATTTATTTGATCTAGTTCGATTTATAATCTGAGTCGTAGATTTTTGTTTAAAATATTTATGACATCTAAACATTATTTTTTTAAGAAAAGAATAATGCCATGTCTAGTGCTTTAATCTTAAAGTGTTGGTTGAGTTAAAGTAATTATTTTTGTGTGGGTAGACACACAAGACAATTACTCTAAATTTTATAATTTATTGATATGAAATAATTATAAATTTCTTATTCTCAACTTGAATGATTAGCTTATGGCTTGATCGAAAGTCTTTAACTAATTTTGTATCCATAAATAGATTTAATATCCCATTTAATCTCTAAATAGAAAAACACAAATGGTGTTTGTGGCTTTAGGCAACAAGGGCAAGCTCTAATTAAAGGAGGTTACCTTCTCACTTTCAGCAGTGAATTTGTTTGATCACATAGTCTCACTGACTCTTGTTTAAATCACTTTCCTATAATTTAATTGATAGACGATCTTCATATATATCCTCCGATCAGTCTCTAATGTTATTCTAATCATAATCAATCACTTTATTAAATAGAGCAACAGATCTCCAAAAAGGGCTGTCAATGGGGCATTCTATATGCAGAGGTTGAATAGACAAGCAGTAAGGCAACCAAAGAGAGCTAGCGGTGGGGACTCGGAAAATGTGTTTTTAACCGATTGTTTGAGTTTTATTTGTATCTCTGAGTATACTGGATTACGTTGTAATAATTTTTTATATAATTTAATTTGTAAATCAGATAGAAGGTTTCAAAGTTTAAGATCGAATTTAATAATAATATTAAATAATTTATCACGACCTGAAATTCAAAAAGATTTTAATTCAAGCTGAACGTAACACGCATAAAAGCTCCATAAAAATAACATTTGTTCAATCTATAGAGAAGCGGTCAAAACTTAGCACATAAAACAATCTAACGCCCTGGTCCAAGGGCCCCAAAATCTCAACCTCAATAACAGCTTGACACATGTTAGTCTAAGTAATTTACACATTTTAGCCATCACTCCACGTAGCAGTTTACGTGTCAAGCATTGACCTGGTTTTAATCACTATAAATTAAGGCAACCATGGCTGCTGTTTAATACCAAAAGTTGTGTGTTTTTAATCTTTCAAGTGTTTTAGCTTTCAATTCATTTGTGTTCTCTCAAATCTTTCAAAGAAATCAATAACCAAAAATGGCTGACAACACCCAGAAGATGAGCTACCAAGCTGGTGAGGCCAAAGGCCAAGCTCAGGTTAGCTTATGGATTTCTTTCTCGATTTTGCTTTTGTTTTTATATATAAATTAATGTGTAATGCTCTCTAACATATCGATTTTGTTTGTTTCAGGAGAAGGCCAGTAACTTGATGGACAGAGCTGACAATGCTGCTCAATCTGCAAAGGAATCAGTGCAAGAGGTTCACATATTTCTTTCTCTATATTTTTTTTAGAGAATTCATTCTCACCACAATGGCACAATGGATTGTGCATAAGATTTAAGAATGACAATAAACCAAAAACAAAAAGGAAAAAAAGAGTGTTGAGTAAAATTCGCAACACTCTAAGTGT
>Ga0325401_1007812_pt1 | contig 10391 bp, 9 predicted proteins | sample PopdelMetagenome_FD_205666 | JGI IMG/M metagenome (GOLD analysis project Ga0325401, IMG submission 205666) | Populus deltoides microbial communities from Bellville, Georgia, United States - Xylem-PdKOR-R2 | ecosystem: Host-associated > Plants > Phyllosphere > Stem > Wood/Secondary xylem | place...
TGCTGCGGGTCCGGCGGCGGGAGCGGCGCGGCTGACCGCACCCCTCACCAGCCCAGCGCGCTGACCAGTCCGAGCGCCGCGGCCGCGACGAGCCCGGTCCACAGCACGATGGCGATGGCCTGCCACACGATCACCCAGCCCTTCGACACCCCCGAGGCGACGAAGAAGGCCGCGGTGAGTTGCGTCGGCAGGGCGAGCGGGGCGAGCAGGCTCGCCCCGGGCACGCCGAAGCGCACGAGCCACCGGCCGAGTCGCCGCCGGCCCTTCTCCCGCCGGGTGGGAGCGTTGCCCGCGTCGGCCGGACGGTCGTCGGCGATGTCGTCGTGCTCCACAGCGGGGCCCGAGGACGCGCCCGCACCGACGAACGCGGTCGCGCGCTCGGCACGGCGCGCACGCACAGACCCGCGAATGCGCGCACCGAGGAGCACGACCACGACCACGGAGAGCAGGTTGCCCGCGATCCCGGCGAGTGCCGCGGTGAGCGGATGGATGCCGGCGAGGATGCCGAGCGCCGTCGACCCCTCTCCCTCGATGTAGGGCACTGCGGCGACGAGCGCGACGAGGAGCGGTTGGACGAAGTCGGGCAGTCCGGCGATGAAGTCCTGCAGTCCCTCATAGGGACTCGTCGCGGCGGCGGTGATCATGGTGGTGTCCTCCGGTCGGATGGTCTGGATGACCCATCAGAGACCGTGGTGTCGGAACACGGTCAACCGCCCCCGGCGAGGCTTCGCTCCTCGTCGTCCTGCCCGGACCGGAGCGAGGCGTCAGCGGACACCGGGCGGCGAGGGCACTCTCGAGCGGAGATCGTGCCGTTCCGCGAAGTCCCAGGCCATCTCCGACGCATCCGGCCCTGCTCGATCGATGAACGTGCCCCGGCCGCCAGGGCCCGGCCAGGCGTGCGCGAGCTCGGGCACGAGGAGGTGCTCCACGAGCACGGTCCCGTCCGACGATCGGAACACGGTCATTCGACATCCGTGCCGCTCCTCGGCGGGAGAGGTCGTGGTCGTCACGGCCCGCAGGCCGACGCTGCCGTCGAGCGCGCCGTCGTCGACGAGGTCGTGCACCGCTGTCCACTGCTCGACCAGGCGCTCGCCCACCAGCGGCGGCACGACCTCGTCCGAGCCGCCCTGCACCACGAGGAGCGGGACCTGCCGGGCGCGATCGCCCATCTGCGCCCGGGCGAGCCGCGCGGTCTCCGTGGGCGGCACCGCTCCGGGATCGTCGGGGTCGACCCGGTCGAGCCCGTACTCTCCCCCCGCCACCGAGGTGACGGTGGCGAAGACGTCGGGGTAGGTCGCCCCGAGCACGACGGCGGCCCCGGCGCCGGACGACGCCCCCGCGACATGGACCCTCCGGGGGTCGGCGCCGTACAGGCGCACGACCTCGCGGGCGACGCCGGCCAGCCGGGCCGGCTCCCCCCGCCCACGCACCTGGTTGGCCGGGTCGTCCGCCTCCCAGCAGTTGATGATGTCCGCCAGCCTCCGCTGGGTGGGGTAGACGGCGATGAACCCCTCACGGTCGGCGACGGCGTTCAAGCCCGTGGTCGCCTTCATCGAGTTGATGCCGAAACCCGTCATCGCGCACCCGTGCAACGCCATCATCACCGGCAGCTCCTGCGACCCGTCGTAAGCGGGTGGGAGGTGCACCTGGTAGTGCTGCCGCGTGCCGTCGGAGGCGACGTGCACGTGGTTGCGGTCCGCGTCGCTGCTCCCCCACGGCGGGCCGTACTGGAGCACGGTGATCGCTCCGACGGTCAGCCCGGCGAGAAGGCACGCGACGCCGGCCGAGACGAGCAGCCGACGGGGACGGTGCGCGGGCGGCCGCGCGGGATCGGTCGGTCGGGGCGTCTCTGAGTCGCCCGGTCGAGAGGTCAGCATGCGCCCAGTGCAGACCGTGGTGCCGCCACAGGGTCAAGCGCGGCGTGATGGCACGGTCGCCCGACTGGGCGCCGCCTCACCGCCCCTGCGTCTCCGAGCGGGGACGCAGAGCGCGCGGTCGGACGATCAGCGAGACGACGAGGAGGGCGGCGCCGCCCGCCACGAGAACGCCGCCCGCGAGCACGACGAGTCCCGCTCCGATGTTCGCATCGGGGGTCGGGGCGAGCACGGCCCACAGCGCGCCGAGGAACCCGGCGGCCGCGCCCGCGGTCCCCGTCACGGATCCGATCCTGCGAAGCATGCCGTCCCTTCTCCCGGCGGCACTGCTAACGACGGCATTGGTCGCGGGCCGCATCTCAGAACAGAACACCCCGTGGCGAGCACGGGGTCAAGACCGCGCTCGCGAGGAGGTCACGGCAGGCGGATGTCGCGGAGCTGTCGCCGGGAGGTGATGCCGAGCTTGCGGAAGATGCTGCGCAAGTGGGCGTCGATCGTGCGCGGGCTGAGGAACAGGTGCGCCGCGACCTCGCGCGACGTGGCCCCGTCGGCGACCAGCCGTGCGATGAGCGACTCGTGCTCGGTGAGCGGTGACGACCGGGTCGCGCCGCCCGCGCCGGGCTGGGCGCCGGACGCCCGGAGCTCGCGAGCCGCGCGGCGTGCGAAGGCGCCCGCACCCATGTGGTCGAACATCTCCTGCGCGGTCCGCAGCCGCTCGCGGGCGCGCTGCCGATGGCCGCGACGGCGCAGGTGCTCGCCGTGCAGCAGGTGCGCGCGCGCCAGGTATCCCGACATCCCGGCCGTCTCGAGATACTCGATCGCGGTCCGGTAGTCGGCGTCGGCGTCCTCCTCCGCGACGAGCGCCCGGCCGAGCGCCGCCAGCCCGTGCGCCCATGCGGCGCCGCCCGCCTTCGCGCGCAACGCGATCCGCTCCGATGCGTCCGCCGCGCGGGCGGCGTCGCCGACCCTCGTCGCGGCCTCCAGGAGCTCAGGGAGGGCGAGGGCGGCGATGGCGAGCTCGTCCGAGGCTGCCGCCCGTCCCGCCGCGACGAGTGCACCCGCGTAATCGCCCGTGCCGTTGAGGAGCACCGCCGTCGCGTGGGCGGCGGACGCGCTGCGCGTGCCGTTCGAAGGCTCCGGCTCGTCGATCGTGCCGGAGCCCGCCGAGCCGCGCCACGCGGCGAGAAGATGCGTCGCATAGGGCAGCGTCGCGGCGCGGGTCGCTCGCGCGACCTCGTCGCCCTCGGCCGACAACCGCGCGGCCGTGTCGAGGTCGCCGCGGAGCACCGAGGCAGAGGCGAGTGCGACGAGCGCGGGGTACAGCGCGGCGACCGAGCCCGCGTCGCGCGCGCGCTCGACGTTGCGGCGCGTCAGCTCGAGCATCAATTCGCCGTCGAACAGGGCGATCGCGGTGCGGCTCGCGAGCGGGAGCCAGCGGTCGCTCGCCTCGTCGGGGCTGCCGCCGTGTGAGGGCTCTCGCTCCCGGAAGGCAGCGAGCGCGTGCCGCAGCGCACCGACACCGTTGCGGATGCCGCGCTCGTAGGTCGTGACCAGGCCGTCGAGCAGGTGGTCCAGGGGGCGAGCGGACACCGGTGGCGCCGGGGCGGCGCGCGCGGCCGACGCGATCGACCGGGTGCCGGCGTCTCCGGATCCGGCGATGATCGACGCGTTCAGGGCGACGAGGTAGGTCTCACGCGACACCGCCGGCTCGAGCGGAGCGAGCTCCCGCGCCGCGTCGAGGAGCCTCTCGGGCGCATCGTGGTCCTGCGAGAGGTGGAAGGCGATCATCGCCCGGTAGAGCGTCACGCGCGCCGACTGCGGCGGGTCGAGCGGTCCGCTCGCCGCCACGGCGAGAAGGCGCAGCGCGTCGTCCGCCGACCCGGCCTCGTGCATCGCCTGGGCGGCGGCGACCGCCCGCTCGGCGCGCAGGCCCGGGTCGGCAGTCAGATCGGCGGCGCGCTGACGAAGCGCCGCCGAGGCCGCCATGCCGCCGCGCGCGAGTGCCCGCTCCGCCGAGCGGTCGAGCTCGGCCGCGATCGCGTCATCGGTGGTCGCAACGGATTGACCGCGGTGCCACGCCCGACGGTCGCGGTCGACGCGCGGGTCGATCGACACGCCGAGAGCGTGATGCGCGCGTCGGCGGTCGTCGGGCGGCGCCGAACCGTAGACCGCCGACCGGGCGAGCGGATGGCGGAAGCGCACGTCCCGGCCGATGGTGATCAGACCGGCGGACTCGGCCGCGGCGGCGTCATCCGCGCCCAGGCCGAGGCGCGCGGCGGCGCGCCAGAGCAGCGACGCGTCGCCGGTGGGGTCGGCGGCGGCGATCAGCAACAACAGCCGGGACCCGGCGCGGAGGCCCGCATAGCGGCGCCGGAAGCCCGCCTCGACGCGACCGGGGGTGCCGCCGACGGCGGACTGCTCGAAACCGCTTGCGACCTGCGCGGTGGTCAGGCCGCGCGGGAGCTCGAGCAGCGCGAGCGGGTTGCCCCGCGCCTCCGCAAGGATCCGGCGACGCGTGGAAGCGTCGCTCGGCGTCAGCACGGCGCTGGAGAGCAGATCGCGGGCGTCGGACTCCGCGAGACCGCCGAGCTCCATCGTCGGGATGCCCTCGAATCGCGGCGTCGGCCCCACCGAGGTGTGCCGCACGGCGATCAGCAGCGCGGCTCGCTCGGCGGAGAGGCGGCGGGCGAGGAACGCGATGATCTCCGCCGACACCGGGTCGAGCCACTGCGCGTCATCGACGACGAGCAGAAGCGGACGTGCCGCCGAGCTCTCAGCGACGAGGTTGAGCACCGCGAGCCCGACGAGGAAACGATCGGGCGCGGGGCCCGACTCTCGTCCGAACACCACGTTCAGCGCCGTGCGCTGCGGCTCGGCGAGCGCGGGCGCCGAGCCGAGCAGCGGCGCGCACAGCTCGTGGAGCGCGGCGTAGGCGAACTGGCGCTCCGACTCCATCCCGCACACGCGCTCGACGCGCAACCCGGCGCCCTCCGCGTACTCGCGAGCGTGATCGAGCAGGGCGGACTTGCCGATCCCCGCCTCGCCGTACATGAGCAGGGCACTGCTTCGGCCCCCGCGTGCGCCGTCGACGAGCGCGTCGAGGCTCCGCTTCTCCACGCGTCGCCCCAGCAGCTGCACCCGTCCTCCTCACGTCGCAGTCCTGTGCCGGATTAGGCAATTGTGGCGGGGATAGGCGATTTCCGCCGATGCGAGCGCGCCGAGCGCCGAGGCATCGTGGCGATGCGGTCCGATCCCGGGTCCGCGGGCCGGTCCGCCCTCGATCGTGTCAGCAGAGGACCGGCATCGACGTCGAAGGAGGACAACGGATGTCGTGGAGCACACGGGAGCTCGCGGACCTGGCGGGCACCACCGTGAACACGGTGCGGCACTACCACTCGCTGGGGCTGCTCGCCGAGCCCGAGCGGCGGTACAACGGCTACAAGCAGTACGGGGTGAGCCATCTCGTGACGCTCATCCACGTTCGCAGGCTCGTCGAGCTGAGCGTGCCGCTCGCGCGCATCGCCGGCATCGACGCGAACTCCGCCGAGGCGGTGCGCGACATCGACACCGAGCTGCGGGCGGACATCGATCGCCTCCGGCGGGTGCGCGCCGACATCTCCGCCATCGCTCGCGCGAACGCGCCGCTGGACGCTCCCCGGGGCTTCGAGGCCGTGGCCTCCCGCCTCTCCGAGGCCGACCGTGCCCTCGTCGACATCCTCTCCCGCGTGCTTCCGAGGACGCGGATCGTCGAGCTGGCGCGGATGATCGAGGACGAGCCGCCGGAGGTGACGCGCGCCTTCGCCGATCTGCCCGTCGACGCGGGCGAGCGGTCGCGTCGCGAGTTGGCGCACGCCGTCGCGGCGTGCGGCGACTGGCGAGCCGTCGGCGTCCCCGGCGCCGCGGGCCGTGCCCTCGCCGATGCCCGGCGCGAGCTCTACACGCCGGCGCAGCGCGACGTGGTGGAGCAGGCAGCGGCGCTCGGCGCCCCGGATCCCGCACCCGCAGAGGTCCGTCGGTCCGACCTGGTCCGCAGCCGGTCCGCGGCCCTCGGCCGGGGCCCGGGTCGCCGGCCCCTGCTCTCGACGCGCCGTCCGCCGGCGAGACGCGCGTGAACCGCCCCGAACCCCCGCGGTTCTTCACGACGCCCGGCTATGGCGACCGGGCGCGGGAGACGCTGCACTACTCGCAGGCGGTGCGCATCGGCGACCGCATCGAGATCTCCGGCCAGGGCGGGTGGGACGACGACCTGATGATCCCGCGACTGCTCGAGGACGAGATCGTCGCAGCCTTCGACAACGTCGAACGCACGCTGGCAGCGGCGGGCGCGGGGTGGGCGGACGTCGTGCACGTGAACTCTTATCACGTCCCCGACGGCGACGCCATCGGCGCCGAGGACAACCGGGTGATGGTGGCGCAGTTCCGTCGGCGATTCGGTGAACGGGCGCCGGTCTGGACTCAGATCGGAGTGCCCGCGCTCGGGCTGCCGGGGATGCGGGTGGAGATCCGGGTGACGGCGATCGTGGCGGCCGGCGCTGGTCCGGCGCCGGATGCCGACCGCCGCCCCCGCGAGCACGGCTAGCGCGGGGAGGCGGCCGCGATCGCGGCGGAGGTGACGGCGGCCACGACGGCGAGCGTGGTGCGCGCAACGGCCTCGGCGGCGGCCGACGCTCCCAGGTCTCCCCGCTGCAGCTGCTCCGCGCGCTCGATGACGGCGGACGACCACGGGATGACCGGGTCGAACCAGGTCAGGGCGCCGCTCGAGGCGACCAGCGCCGCGAGCGCCGCCGTGCGGTCGTCGACCTCGACGCGGTCGACGAGGGTCGCCCGGAGTCCGCGGAGGAGCACGTCGCGCCGGCCGCTCGCGAGCTCGAGCCGCTCCGAAGGGATCAAGCCGAGCAGTCTCGTGCGGCGCCGCCGGAGGTGCCCGCGGTCGATGAGCCGGTCGAGCGCCGGCGACCGGAGCGCGGGACCGATCTCCGCGATCACGGCCTGCGCCCCACTCGGAGAGCCGGCGACGACGTCCCAGCCGCGCCTCAGCAGTTCGTCGTCCGGTGCTTCGCCGCTCGCGACGACCTCGTCGACGAAGCGACGCGTCCTCCGGATATCGACCCTCCCCTGCAGCGCGAGATCGGTCAGGACAGCGCCTCCGAGCACGTAGAACAGCGTCGCCTCGCCCGCGATGACGCCCGACGAGGGCTGGAAGAGGAGCAGGAGCACGTCGTCGACCATCGACGGGCTCACTGTGCCGCCGATAGTGGGGGCGTCGCGACCGCCCACGGGTCCGTCGTCGCGGTCGCGGTCGTCGTCAGCGCAGTCAGGGGTGCGGGCGGTCATCAGTGCCTCTCCGGGGCTTGCTTCGGAAAGAAGCTCCCGCCGTCGATCCCACTTCGTGTTCCTGCAACAGGGTCAAGAGCCGCAGCCGTCCTCCTCGGAGCGCGCCGGCGCTTGACCGTGTGCCGAGAACACCTGATGGCCTCGGAACTCCGCATCCGGGCGACTGTTCCGGAGGCGTACCGCGACCGAGAGGACCCCGACGTGCCCGAGCGATGCTCCTGCTGGGACCGGCCGCCCGTCCTCCGGGTCATCGGGGCCGCTGCGGCGAGAGCGGCGCGGAGATGAACGCGACCACCGCGGCCTACCTCGGTTCGCACTTCCTCTCGCTGCTCGGGAACGGCATCGCGGCGATAGCACTCCCGCTCGCGGTGCTGCAGATCACCGGCAGCCCGCTCGGCATGGGAGTCGTCTCCGCCGCGACGGCGGTGCCGGCGGTGCTCGTGGGGCTGCTCGCCGGTGTCGTGCTCGATCGGTGGAACCGTCGCGACCTCTCGGTCGCCTCCGATCTCGTGTCGGCCGCCGCGATCGCGACCCTCCCGGTCGTCGACGTCTCTCTCGGGCTCGACCTCGGATGGTTCGTCGTGCTCGGCATCCTCGCCGCCCTCGGCGACGTGCCGGGGATGACCGCGCGCGAGGTGCTCGTCGCCCCCGTCGCAGCGCAGACCGGCATCGCGCTGGAGCGGCTGGTCGGCATCCGCCAGGCGTTGACCTCCGCCGCTCTCGTCGTCGGACCCGCGCTCGCCGGAACGCTCGTCGCGCTCCTCGGCTCGACCACGGTGTTCTACGTCACGGCCGGTACCTCCGCCGCCGCGGCGCTGCTCACGCTCGCAGTACCCCGTGCCGCCGGGAGCGTCCGCGGGCTCGCCGCGGCGCCTGAGACGCCCTGGCAGCAGCTCACGGGCGGCGTCGCCGTGCTCCGCCGCAGTCGATTCCTCGTGGGCACGGTCGTGCTCATCGTCGGTCTGGCGGCGGTCGTCGGCGGGCTGCAGGGCCTCGTGCTGCCGCTGCACTTAACGACGATCGATCGCCCCGAGATGCTCGGACTCGCCCTGACGGTGCTCTCCCTGGGGATGCTGGCGGGCGCGCTCGCGTTCACGGTGGTCGGTCGCCGGCTCTCTCGCCGCGTCTGGCTCGGCGCCGGCCTCGCCGCTCTGACCGCAGGATTCGCCGGGATCTCGACGCTCGCGTCGCTTCCGGTGACATTCGCGGCTGCGGCGGTCGTCGGCCTCGGCAACGCCGCGCTCGGAGGCGTGATCGGGGTGCTGCAGATCGAGCGGACACCCGACCGTGCACGCGGCCGAGTGCTCGCGCTGCAGAACACCGCGCTGCAACTCGCCGCCCCGCTCGGCATCGCGGGTGCCGGCGTCGTCGCGGAGGCGGCCACGCCGGTGGCGGCCGGATTCTCGGTCACCGCGGTGTGGGTGCTCGCCCTCGTCGTCCTCCTCGCCATCGGCTCCTTCCGCGGGCTCGGCCGCGACGGCACGGGCGCGAGGCCCTGATGCACCGCGCATCGCGCCGCAGGCCACTGAGGAAGACCGTCTCCGGCCCTTGCGACGGCCGCCCGGCCGACGCAGATCCCCCACCAGAAAGGCGAGACCATGGCCCGCATCACCGTCGGAACAGAGAACGGCACCCCCATCGAGATCTACTACGAGGACCAGGGCGCGGGTCGCCCCGTCGTGCTGATCCACGGGTACCCGTTGAACGGGCACAGCTGGGAGCGGCAGACGAGGGAGCTCCTCGGCGCCGGCTACCGCGTGATCGCCTACGACCGCCGCGGCTTCGGCCGGTCGTCGAAGTCGGGCACCGGCTACGACTACGACACGTTCGCTGCCGACCTCCACACACTCCTCGAGGGCCTCGATCTGCGCGAGGTGTCGCTCGTCGGGTTCTCGATGGGAACCGGGGAGCTCGCCCGCTACGTCGCCCGGTACGGTGCGGACCGCATCGCGACGCTCAGCTTTCTGGCGTCGCTCGAGCCGTACCTGCTCGCCGGTGACGACAACCCGGACGGGGTCGCTCCGGGTGTCTTCGACGGCATCGCCGCCGCCGCCCGCGACGACCGCTATGCCTGGTTCGACCGGTTCTTCGAGAACTTCTACAACCTCGACGAGACCCTCGGCTCGCGGATCAGCCGGGCCGCGGTGGACGGCAGCCGGGCGGTCGCGATGTTGAGCGCACCGATCGCGGCGTACGCGGTGGTGCCGAGCTGGCTCGAGGACTTCCGCAACGACGTGGAGGCCGTCCGCGACAGCGAGAGGCCGACGCTCATCCTGCACGGCACCGCCGACCGCGTGCTGCCCATCGACGCGACCGCGCGCCGGTTCCGCCGCCGTCTCCCCGACGCGACCTACATCGAGGTGGAGGGCGCGCCGCACGGTCTCCTCTGGACCCACGCCGACGAGGTGAACCGCGCGCTGCTCGCGTTCCTTCGCGCTTCCTGAGCCCCGCGGGCCCTTGGCGCAAGGCCGCGCTCTTGACCGTGTCCCCGCCACACGGTCTTGGATGGATGAGGGCACTCGGTCGGCGCGGCGCCCCCGTGATCGGGAGGAACGGAATGGCGTGGAGCACGCGCGAGCTCGCAGAGCTCGCCGGAACGACCCTGAACACCGTGCGGCACTACCACCGCGTCGGTCTCCTCGACGAGCCCGAGCGCCGGGTGAACGGGTACAAGCAGTACGGAGTGCCGCACCTCGTGCGCCTGCTGCAGATCCGCCGACTCCGCGACCTCGGCGTGCCCCTCGACCGGATCGAGCAGGTGGGCGGTCCCGGCGCCACCTCGCAGACCGCCCTCGAGGCGCTCGACGCCGACCTGGCCAGCAGCATCGAGCGGCTGCAGCGGGCGCGCGCCGAGATCCGCGCGATCCTGCAGGGCACGACCGTCACCGATGTGCCGGCCGGATTCGAGGACGTCGCGGCGAACCTCTCCCCGTCGGAGAGGTCGCTGATGCTCATCTACTCCCGGCTCTACGACGAGGAGGCGATGGCCGACATCCGCCGGATGCTCGAGTGGCGCACCGACGTCGACGACGAGTTCGACGCGCTCCCGGCGGACGCCGACGACGACGTGCGCCGGCGGCTCGCGGAACGCTACGCCCCGCTCATGGCGAAGGCGATCGCCGACCACCCGTGGACGACCGACCCGAGCGGTCGCCTGCGGATGCACCCGCGGGTCGCCGGAGA
>Ga0325401_1007815_pt1 | contig 10389 bp, 4 predicted proteins | sample PopdelMetagenome_FD_205666 | JGI IMG/M metagenome (GOLD analysis project Ga0325401, IMG submission 205666) | Populus deltoides microbial communities from Bellville, Georgia, United States - Xylem-PdKOR-R2 | ecosystem: Host-associated > Plants > Phyllosphere > Stem > Wood/Secondary xylem | place...
TTAATATAAAATTCAAATATTTATTACAAAATTGATGTGATTAAAAAGAATCTTACCATCCACTTCATATATGAAATAAACGGAATGGAGTCACTAGTGTGAGTGGTAACGAAATCATGAACACATCAGTTCTGGTTTTTTGCACCATAGTATGATCTTCACACGAAATGATCGAATGTCAAGTGCTAAATATATTCCGCTCATACAACCTCTAAGATGTACAGAGGTCTAAATTCCTTCCAAATCATCTAAAATCCTTCCAGCTTGGAAGCTCTTTTTCTTTCACATATTTTTTTGCTTTCTTTTGAGTCTCGTACCAAAAATCACACAACATATAGGTACAAATGAATTATATGTTAGTAAATGAATAAAAGGATTAAAAAAATTTATCTTGATTTCAATCTTACCTAATTGCAACGTAATTCTCCCAAATCTTTCTTGCAATAACATTGTCAACTCTATCCCATTCAAATGTTTCATTGCAGTTAAAATTTGTACAAGAAAAATTTCATTAATAAGTTAATAAACTAACCAAATTAACATAATAAAAAAATATTGAAGTTAAAGCTAACTTTAAACCGCCTAAACCATGCATCCATCATAGGTTTCCATTTAGGATGTTTGAAAATCTGACTCCATTAAAATCATGAAATTTCCATCGATGATTTCATCACTAATGTTATGGTTCTAGCAGTCTCAATGTTTGTAAACCTGTAATTGTATTCGTTAATTGAAATTAATTTTTCAAAAATTATTAACATATCGATGTGAATGGAAATAAACTTACATTAAAAGGTCTTTCTTCCACTAAGCCCAACACTTCTAGGTAAATGAATCTTATTGTGAAGTAACCCCCCTTGATGTGGCAGCATTGCACTCGATGAGCTTATGCTATGAGTGGATGCTTATGTCTCAGGTGCATGTTCTTAATCGGCACCTAACAACTCATGGTCGTCAAAAGCACTACTAGAAGAACTAGTAATGATCTTCTTTGTATAACGTGCTATCGATTTTTCTCTAGACATCTATACAAATTAAAGAATTAAGGTACTGTAAACCATTCATATTTTTTTTAAAAAAAAAAGCATTGGCAACTCCGCCTTTATACGGAAGACTACCTAAAATTTTAAACTTTCAAATACACAATAATTTAAATTGGATTGCCACAAAACAATTTATGTTATTTCAATCTATGTTAATCGATTTCAATTATGTTAATTTAACCAAATTTTGAATTAACTTTACTACGACCATTTGTGAAATGATCATAGGAGGTTAATATAAACACATTAAAGGATCTGTAGAATCAATATTTCATAATAAAAACAATTCATTTATCCTAACTATTATCTTGGCTATTTTTAATTTTTTTATTTATGATGGCAACTATTTTGTTTTTTTTTAATTTTTAAATAATTTTTATTTTTCATGAAATTAAAAATTATTTGTTAACACCAACAAATCAATTAGCTAACCATATTAATAAGAGAAAATTAAAAAATTCCACCAATCTATATACAATCATTAAAGAACTTAAAATTTAAAAAAAATTAAAAAAATTATAACAATCTATATACAATCATTAAAGAACATAAAAACTAAAAATAAAATAAAAACTTCTGATAAAATTTATGCAATTATGAATAACATAAAAATTTAAAAATCACCATCAACATTTGTGCAATTATTTATAACATAAAATTTTAAAAAATTAAAAAATTTCCATCAACATTTATACAATTATTTATAACAAAAAATTAAACAAATAATATATTTTCATTAACATTTATACAATTATTAATAATAGAAAAATAAAAAAATAAAAAAATCCCAATAACATTTATACAATTATTAATAACATAAAAATATCAAAAACATATGAAAAAATGAAAAAATACAAAATACAAAAAAAAAGAAAAAGAAGAATTACACTTTAATGTTGAGTTTTCCCCCGAGCCTAAGAAGAGAAAAACAATTATGAATAAATCATTAAATAAATAGAGAAGAAAACATGACATACATGTAGAGCAACATATATCTACACATGGAGAAGAAGAGAAGAGAAGATAATGGGATGAGGATAGAAGGAGAGAGAAAAAAGAGAGAAAGATGAAGATTTGGGAGGAAGATAGAAGAAGTTGTAGAGGAAGAGAGAAGAATAGAAATATGCTTGTTCATTCTGATTTTAGAAATTCTGGTCTTTTGATTTGAGGCTTGTTTACTAAAGGTTTTATCGACGGATAATTAAATATTAATATTTTTAATTTTTACGTTGGTGTATCTATTTGTAAAGTTTAATTGAAATTTTCAATTTAATCAAAAATTTCCAGAAACTCGATAACTATCACTCACTACTTTTTTCGTCCATCGATGATTCTATATATGCTGATTAGTAATAAACAGTGCAAGTGAGAAGTGAACAATACCTTAACTCTCAGGAAATTATCAACGTATATTAATAGTCGATGATTTCATATGTACTAAACAGTAATAAACAGTGCAAGTGAGAAGTGAACAATATATTAGCTCTTGGAAAAATACCGACAGACATTAATATCGGTGATCTCGTATGTATTGAACACAATGAACGATCTCGATGAGAAGAGAACAATTCCAATGCTCTTTGAAATATATCGATGGACTTAATTCGTCGGTGTATCTATTTGTATTTTACAGGTCTGATGGTATTTCCATTGGTGCAAAATAGTTTATGTTGCCAGACTATATTTGTATTCCTTATGTATCCATCCTACAAATACTTAAAATCACAGCAGCACACACAACACAATAACACAAGTTATGTGTATAATAATAAAATCATATAAACTAAACGTTTTATTGTGATTTAATAATAAATAAATATCATTGTCATTACATTAAAGTTAATTTCATCCAAAAATATTACATTGCATTTTATGGCATTACACATTCGTATTGTGCAAATTAATCAAAATTATCTTCTTCTTCAATTTCATCATCGTCATATCCATCACAATCTTCTACTATACTCTATGATCAGTAAAATTGCACTAAACAGGGACCATGCATGGAGATGACAGTTAGTAGAGAGACAAAGATAAAAGGGTAAGAAATATTGGAAGAAAGATAGGTGTGGTATAAAATAAAAAATAATGATACAAAATAAAATAAAAAACTCAAGAACAAGATCAATTGAGAGGAATGTATACTTTTATTAAATGTTTATCTCTAAACTCTCTTGGCTATTCAATGTCTTTTTGTACTATCTAATAATGCTGAATTACAAGCCTTTTATAGGCATAAAATCCTAGACAATTAAGGAATTAAACTAATGTAAGAAAATCATAATCTAAACAAGAATTGTATTTTGCCAACTGAACTGATCTACTATTTCTCAACTGGTTGACTGCTTCAACTTATTCCATTCTGTTGTTCTGCCTCATCCGGTCATTGTATTTCCAATCAGTCAACTGGTTCAACTAATTTCTATAAATCAGTTTACTTCCAACAAGAAATGTAAAAAAGATTAATATATAAATGGAGAGAGTAAAGAAACAAATCAATCGATTCAATGAATAAAACAGGTGCACGTGGACATATCTAGCCACACGTGCACTCAATCATCATATGGGTTAACCCTACTTCTCAGTTTCTTTTCTCTCTCTCTCTCTCTCTCTCTCTCTCTCTCTCTCTCTCTCTCTCTCTCTCTCTCTCTATACAAAGACTAAAGATATAGGGATAAGGTGGCATTAAGAACTACAAAAAAAATGAACTGAGCTTTTTTAAAATCTCTCTGAGCCTAAGGTGGGGGTCACCTGTCCTGAACTAGATTTTAGTCTAGTTTATGCAGAGTTGAATTTATTGATGATTTTATGATACTATCACTTTTTTTATTCTACCTTTTTGTTGTTGGAGATTAGGATTGGAGTCTTAAGACTTTTATTAATTTATATATTAGATACTAGATGGGTAGTCTATGTTATGTTGTAAACCGAGTCAAATTTTTTCTAACATAAAAAATATTCATGAGACACCAGTATTTTAAAAAAACCAAGAAAAATCAGAAACTCGGATCATTGACTTGACAGAGTTTAATAAGCTCGGTTAATTTCATAATATAATAAAAAAAGCATTAACAATAAATAAAGCAATAAATTGTTTTTGATAATAATTAACTATAAAAAATTAGATTTCAATATCATATTTGAAAAGAGAAGAAAGAAAAGCTCTTTGGAGACTCATTGTCCCTCCACCATGAACACTACCCCACCACTAGAAAGAGCTTACCAAGAAGATTCTAACGCCAATGCAAAATGCTACATGACGACACTGAAAAAGGCCATACGTGTCTTTAGAGCAAAGAGCTGAAAAGCAAACCAAATAAAATATCATAAAGTGAGCATCTCACATTTATATTTAATTATTTAATTTAATTTAAAAAGGAATTATTAAAAAAAAGCTAAATTCAACAAAGAACAAAAAATAAAAAAAACAAGAGATAACCTAATCATTTTCAAAATCAGTGAAAAATCTTATAAAAAGCAAGAGAGAAAAAATAAAAGAGTTTAATCTCCAATTAAATAAATGTTGAAAGATGAGATGAAAGAACATGAGCTTTTAAAAAAAAAAAACAAACCCATACGAATCTTGTAAACCTGAGTTTTATTTCCCAAACTCGCAACATGTTAAATCCTATACCTGAGCTCAATCAAGAATCTCAATTCCCAACAAACTTAATGTTGAAGAATAAAACTAAAAAAATAATATTAATTTAAAAAAATCAAAGTAAAAAAAAGTAGCAATAAAAGAAGATTATAACAACTATATAAAAAGAAGATTTGTTTCCCTAGCATGGATGTCCGGAGAACCATATATCCCTAGATTTAAGATTCAAGGAGATCCATTGAAAGTAATTGAGGTCCAGCCTATTTTGATTTTAAAAATTTGAAAAAAAAATATCCATTAAATTTATAGGTTTACAAATAAGATTAATCAAAATACAGAAAGTCAGCTCTTTTAAGAGCATTAATAGAGCATTGAATATCAATTAAATAAATAAAAAATACAAACATAAATAAAATAAGTAAACCTTTGATGAGGACTATATATTTTCATTTTAAAACTATTATTTTTAGCAAATATGTTTATATGTGTATTAATAGTTATTTTTATAATTATATTTTCATTATAGTTTTTAAAATACCTTTTTTTAAAAGGCTACTTTTTATTATAAACTAGCAAAATATTAAAGATATAGATATAAAAAAATATCATATTCTACCGTTTAACTATGGAGTACTTTTTAATAATAGTAAAATTTATCAAAATTTATAAATTATTTCCTATTGGAAGATAACTAAAAAAAAAATAACAAAGTGCCTCTATAAAAAATAAACAAGTTTCAAGATAACCTATTTTTTTAGGAATTATATTAAAATTTTAGTTTATTTATAATTATATAGAGAGAGTTTTGTGATGATATTATTAATTATTTTATGGATGATTATGTGTTAGTTTCATATGCAGAATTGTTTTTATTCATTATTATAAATTTTTAATATAATCTTCTCAAATTTATTGTTTTTATATTTTTTTTTGTATAGGCATATAGAAATGATCAATTCCTGAGTTTTTTAATTTTTTTGATGGAAACTTGCTTTTATGATCATAATAATATTTTATTTAAAAACAAACAATGTTTCTTGTTAAAAAAAACATGTTTTTTTTCAAAATAAAAAATAAATATATTGTATAAAAAATTAGGTTTTTGATTAAAATATTTTTTCCTTTTTAATTTAAATAATTATTTTTTATTATTATTGTTTTTACTTTTTATTCAAATTTATTGTAAAAAAAATACATAGATTTGAGAAGATGATTTTGATGGAAAACAAATATTGTTTTCCTCTATAATTTTATTTATTATTTTTCTTCTACATATTTATTTTATAATTAAATAAAAATAGATTTAATCATAAAGCACACGTAATATCGCTAGTCTCACGCTAATTTATTATCTTTCTTTTAAATATAATTTTTATTCTTTATAATTAAATAAAAAAATAAGAGTTATTACAGTATCAAAATGTATCTAAAATTCATTGATTGCGATGGTTTGTAAACCAACAATATCTGCATCATGAAAGTACCATAATTGCAAAATTTGTTTCCGAACAGAAAAAAAGACAAACGAGCATGCACGCAACCAAATAATTAATGAGAGATGAGAGGGGAGGAAAATATCCCTTTATTAAAAATTATAGTTTTTCAACTCAATTGAAAAATCAACTCATGTAAACTCTTAATTTAAAATTATAAACCAATTAAATTAGGAAATCTCCAATTGAAAAATACTAAATTATGAGTTAAATTATTATTATTATTAGGTGTGGAGATCCCCAATAAAAATAGTATAAATTTCAAATTATATAAAGTTATAAATCAATAGAAGAAATGTGAACTCAACAACGAATCATATAAATTCTTCAATCAAGTAAAATAATTTCATAAATTTAGGTGATAATAATAATAATAATAATAGAGTGAATTTTTTTTAATAAAATGATTTTACATGCGAAAAACACTGACCACTGGTATAATCCTCGTGTACAATCGTGTTATTTTGACCAAAAATGGTGAAACATATGAGAAAAGTTTTGTTATAATTATGGATGGAATCCTCAATGAATTAGTTTTAAAATCTTAATGAATTAAGTAATAAAACAGCACGCAAATTCAGATTTTGAGGTAAAAATTACATACTGTCCAGTTTTACGATATCATGTAAAACAGTCAAATCCGACCATTAAATCATGGTTAAGTTTTATGCGGGATCTCCAGATATATTTTTATATCTTGATTTACAGTTTCAGGTCAATTAGATTTTGAGAAGGTCTTCCGAGATTGTCGATAGTCAGACAAAATTATAAAAAATAACACATGGATTCATTAATGGTATCGTTGTAATTTTGGCCAATTGTTTCCTCCTTGACACTATTCTGGCCGAGAACCATTAAAGAGCATAGGAAACTTATTTTTCTTTATTTTTCTTCAAATCTAATGCTTGTTCTTTCAAAAAACAATCTGAGCTGGAAAGTATGTAAGAGTGATTTCTACTTAGGATATCAAACCAAGATAGAAAAATCTAGAAAGACAGAAGAGTTTTTAAACTTGGGAAGTTAGTGAAAGAAAAAGTACAAGAAGAAGAATGGGAAAACATGAGAATTGTTGCTAGAAACATAATCCACTAAGTGCTTTTGAAGTTGGTAAGATATTTCCAACCAATATATTTCAATTTCTACTTGGGTTTTGATTTGTAATTGAAAAACCATCAATTCTTGAAATTAGAGTTTATGTGGATTTTTATAATAGAATGATAATTGGACTATTTACTATTGTTGTTTGATTATGAGAATGCATGGAAATGATTTGAATTGGAAGAATTAGAAAAACCCTAAAATCTTAAATTCTAAAGTTCATGTGATTTTTTGTGAGGATAATTGTATTAACAGATTATTCAGTTAGTTGTATGTCAATGGTTAAAAAAAATTAAAGTAAAAGGTTAGAACAAATATTATAAGTTAATGATAACTTTAAGGCTGACCATGTGAGAAGATTAGGAAAGATAAAATTTTGTTTAATTTTATGATATTGAATGTTTAGGAATTAATATTAAAGCCTAAGATATGGTTAGTAAGGTATAGTTTTATTTAGGTGCATGAACTACAAGTATGGAAGTTAAGAAATTGTTCAAATTGCATGAGAACTTGTTGAATTGGATTGTATGTGTTGTTTTGGTATTTGTGTGGTATAGTAATAAACATACTTGAAAAATAAATTGAGAAGGCTATGACAAATTATGAGTTTTGATGATAAAATAAAAGAGTAATCATGATAAGAGTTATTGTGAAGAGTTAGGTTGTGTGGAACTAATATAAGTATTTTGAAAGAATGAATATATGCATTTCCTATGTAAGGATGGTTGAATCATTGTTGATATATCTAGGAAAGTTAGGAGTACAAAGTCTCTAGGTAAATAATGATTAAATTCAAATTGCATGTAAAGTGTTGATAAAATACTTTGAAGAAATGATTTAGTTAGTGATTAATGTGTTGATAATATGACTTGACAGAAGTTTTTATGGATAAATGAATTGGTAACTAAAGTGACTTGATGAAATATAAGAAGCCGAAATAGCATATTTGTGTTAAAAATGAAATGTGGAATTTGTATAAAGTTATGTTTTTGGTATAATGATGGAGATATGAAAGACTCATGCCTTAATGATATAGTGTTTAATGATATAGTTTTGAAGTAAAAAAATTAGCCTAATGCTCGTAAAATAATAAGGTGTGTTTAGTTAGGCAAAGATGACATAATATATTATGAGATAAATAAATATTAATAATGAGCCGAGTATGGCATGATAATTGTTTTGAACCGATAAATTGTATGAATGAGCTAAGGATGTCATAATAATTATTTTGAAGTAATTAATGTTATTAATGAGCCAGAAATGACATAAAATCTGTTTGAGATTGATAAATAACTTTAGAGGGCTAAAATGAGCATAAAGCATGTTAAGAATTGAAGAGTGATATTAACACGCATGAAAGATATATTGGTTTGAAAATAAACTAAAATAATTAGTAGGTTGAAATTGATATAATATGTATTTGAAAGGAATGAACATGGTTGGTAAACAAAAGTACATCCACAAATGTTTATTTCAAATATGGATGATAATATGAATATGTAATTGTAACAAATGGATTAAATTGAGTTAATTTATTGATCGGAGATGTTCTCTTGAAAAATCAAGAGAGACATTCAAGTTTAGACTAGTATCGGAGGATACATATACTTTTAAAGTATCAAGTAGATGTTCATCGCCTTACTTCTTTTTATTTTAAAGAAGGGTTTGATATAATTATTTATTATATATAGACAGAGTTTATCTTGGACATGTGTACATGATGTATAATTAAGCATTAAACCAGTTGTAATGATGGGGGGCTAAAATTATAAATGGTGTATATTATGTAAATGTGTAATATATATTGTAAGATGATGAATATTGTGGAATTATGTATATTATAAATGATGTATATTTCAGAAGTGCATGATACTTATAAATGTAATATTTATTCTCCACTATACCCCGTGTTGTTATGGAGATGTTTTGTGGATTTATTTATATAGAAATGCAAGGTGAGATGTTGTATATGAACTTGATATTAAATTTAGAATAAAAAACAAAAAAATTTAGAATTTATTTAAGTTACCTTTATTATGTTGGATACAATATTATATATATATATATATATATATATATATATATATATATATATAGGGGATCACTTAGTATAGGGCTCGCTCCTATGGTTTGTTAAATATATTGTGCTAACAATTATGTATATGCAAGGATTAAAATTGATGTTTTTGTTTAAATAATAAATTAAGAAAAAAAAACACTATTAAAACTAATGGATACAGATATGGTTACTGTGTATGCTATCTTTTATGGATTTCGCAGGTACATTTAATCGGCACTTCAAACCCGATACTAATCTTCCAGTTAATTTACTCTTGTTTCAGGTGAGCTTTTATATAAGTTAAGAGATTATGTATAAATAATTTTTAGTGTAAGAAAAAGTTCAGAAAACTATGAAGCTTGTTTTAAAAAAAAATTACCACATTTTACACAATTTTGACAGGGTTAAATGACCAAATATGTATTTAAAAGTTAGGAATATTACAACTCAAGTCAAGTCAGTCTTAATTTAAGGATTGGAAGGGTTAATTTGAATAAAATCAGGTTGATAAAAAAAAATAGATAAGCACCAAGGGTAGGTCACAGTTGATTAAATTTCCATCGTTATTTTTTCTTAAAAATTTGGATTGAAAAAAAATTCAAAAGACTAAGATTACAACAAATCATATGTAAAAAAATAATGAAAAAAAAGGAGCTCCAACCATCTCTTCTCTCCACCATCCTTAAGAGTGTGTTTGGCAGTGTGGTTGTGGTTGCTTTTCAAATAACTTTTCGTGCCAAAATATATGTCAATGATGTTTTTTTATTTTTTAAAAATCATTTTTGACATCAGCACTTCAAAATAATTTGAAAACACTAAAAACATATTAATTTGAAGTTAATAAAAAAATAAAAATTTTCAAATTTTATCAAAAACGTTTTTAAAATGCAGAAACAAACAACCCTAAATACCCTTCAAAAAAAACCTAGACAAAAAAGTCCAACTTTACAGGAACTTCTTCAGCAAGGGGACAAGTGAGCGTGTGAGCAGACAAAGAAAGAGAAAATCATTTTACTAGAATAAAAAGAACATTAATGTTGTCTATTGTATAGATGATTGAGTGGTTTTTTTGAGCTCGCATGTGTTTAATTAAAA
>Ga0325401_1007816_pt1 | contig 10386 bp, 4 predicted proteins | sample PopdelMetagenome_FD_205666 | JGI IMG/M metagenome (GOLD analysis project Ga0325401, IMG submission 205666) | Populus deltoides microbial communities from Bellville, Georgia, United States - Xylem-PdKOR-R2 | ecosystem: Host-associated > Plants > Phyllosphere > Stem > Wood/Secondary xylem | place...
ATATATATATATGCGCTCTAAGCGTGTAGATGGGTTAGTTATTTGTATAAGTAGTCAGGCGAAGGAGAGAGGTTCATGAACTTGGAATCATGGCTGGCTGGTATGTCTCTATCAGCTGATGACAATATAAAGTGGCGAAGAACATAGATGCATGATGGGAAATTATGATCTCATTAATTTATATGCTCTTCAGACCCATTTAATTTGCTTTTAACATAGTGTTATGACACAGGGAAGTCTAGGGTTTATATATATATATATATATATATATATATATATATATATATATATATATAGTTTATTGAATAATGGAGCTGTCATGACAGATATCCAAAAGTATGCCACACACAAGTAACTTTATTAGGGCATCTTTTTACATTGAATTAGGTATCTTACCTTGAAAGCTAGTCCTGTGATTACTTCTTAAAGGGAACTTTCTTGTTTTAAGTATAATGTTATCCGCAAGCTTTGAGTATAATTCTTCATTTGAGTACAGCTTTCAGTATAATTCTTCATTTGAGTACAGCTTTGAGTATAATTCTTCATTTGAGTACCGCTGAATTTTACTGAAATTTTAACAAAAATTTTTAAATATATTTTTTTATATTGGACTAAAATTCTAAATTAATCGAATTCTAGAAAGGTTTTGCATGCATGTTAGCAGATGCAATATAAATTTTGTTATTTGTTGCTTTTTGATTTTTTTATAATGCAAGGATATTTAATTGGTTATTTCTAGAAGTTTTCTAGTTTTATAAGGATATTTGATAAATAATGATATAGTTTTCAACTATGACAGGGATCTTTAATATTTTAAAATTCTTTTCTTATAAGAATTCTTTATATATCCTAACTACACAAGGAAATGAGAGCTAAAGTATTTAATGATATATTATTTTTGGGTTGAAATATTTCTTTTATTAATCTGAATTATTTTATAGTTTTGTTTGTTGTTTTATTTAATTATTTAAATATTTATTTTCAGTTTAATAATTATGTTTAAAATCAATATTTTAGCATGCTTGCAGTCATATTCCTTGCTATCAGAAAATGATTTCATCATCGAGACTTTTTTTTTTAATTCGAGGAAATCCCACTCCCCAAAAAACGCATTTTGCGAGCGCAGGTGAGTGAGTAAAACCCCGGCTATCCCAAGCTCTTACAAGAGATGCACGCCTTGACTCGAACTCAAGACCTACTATACATATTTCAAACCCTTTATCATCATGCTACGCTTCTAATTTCATCGTTGAGATGTTGAAGTGTTTGAAGCATGGTCTACAATGGGATCATTTTTATAGCTTTCAGAAGCTAAGTTCCTATCAGGGGGTTGATGTTAGAAAATAGCATAAAGCTCACCTTCCCCAGAACAGAAACAAATTCCTAACTCACTGAAATGTTTTTTTCTTCTTAGTTCGAGTTCCTTTCTGTTGAACAGGTTATTGATGCACTACGTGTGTTGTTTGTACAATCAAACGAATAACACAGAATTTCCTCACAACCACTAACAGAAAGCAAATCACTAACTCAGTAAATAAATCAAGTGCCTTGACAGCAATACTTCAAGAAACTCTGAACCAGAGGACACAGTACACACGAACCTCGACCCCTGCATGACCCATTCAAAGACGTATAAGGCTGTGACATTCAAAGTGTTTTTGAAAGCAAAACAATAATAATGAGATGAGAGGAGATTCCTCGAAATAAACAGTCTTGACATTCCCATTAAGCTTTTCATCGATGATTGGCATATTAGACAAAGCTGTCGACTCTAAAGGCACGTCTATGGTTTCTTAGAAGTTTGCCTGCTCGGCAAGTTTAACAATGCCAGATCAATATCAGATATGCAACATAGACAGAAGCAGGGGAAAATGCATCACATTACCAGTATACAATAATAATCTTTTTGCACAAATGCACGCGAAGTCAACAGCCTTGTTTGAAAAAGTACAAGAAAAGGTTGCAGTTTTCACTTATAAGAAGGAACAGGTTCATCCCAGCACAGAAAGCACCTCCTTGCGTTCAACCGAGTAACGCCATATTCTTCTCCTCTTCTCCATCCATGTAAGTACTACTATTAAGATCAAATATCAAACCGTGAAACGTTCCTCTTTATTCATAAGTTTATCCAAAACAGAATAGACACAAAAAGAGTACCATTTGTAGAACACCCTCAAATGCTCATTAAGAATTCCAGAAAAGCCAATCGTTAGCATTCCATCGCCAACATCAAGTGTCTCTTCGAAGACCAATACAAATCTCTCATCATCTTCATCCAAAACAAATCACATGGACGACACTGCTGCTGCATACGGATCAAGAACCGAATATGGTATCAAGAAAGCCTTGTGCCAAATCTAAATGACATCATTAGATACTATAATCAAGCAAGAATTACTTACTTGGTTCTGAGAGGCAATGAACGAGACTCCATGGATATTGAATTCAAGAGCATTTAAGACGATAAACATATTGGGTTTAATGATTCTACACATGTTGTGCCTGAAAAAGGGCAGACTGAAAGATCAGGTTTGAGGTGAAGATCATAATGATTACGGATGGCAAACTTTGGTAATCTTGTTTAGCTTTTGAACTGCTCTATGTTCTGTTTCTGCTCCTTTGTTTTAGCCAAAACTCTCCCGGGTAACTGGGAGAGGGAGTAAGATAAGGACAGATTGGAAACTCATCTCATTGTCTAAGGAGAGACTGGATAATTTCTCCCTAGTTAAAAAGGAAGGTGAAGATGACCCAAGAGACCTGAAATCATATTCTGTGTGCGATCCGAAGGCTTATCATGTAATCTTGTTCAATAATTGAACATCAGGAAAGGAGTTTTGCAGGTAATTTTCTTTCAACATCTTTTGCTCTTTGCTGTGACAATACTCAGATGGAAATGTACTGTTTCCCCCCTTTTGCCATGATGGCCCTGCTAGACGAGTTGGACTTGAGAGTTTGGTTAAAGCTACAGCAGGCGTAGAACATATTGACAGAAGAACATGCACTCTCTAAACCTGCTGTGCATTATAGATGTATAGATGCGTTCAGCTTCATAAAATCCTGAGTAAGGGCAAAGGAAAAAGGTCTGCATCGTCATAAATTAATAGCCAAATCCTTCAAAACTATTCTTCATTAGCTTCGCTTGTTATGTTAACTACTTTGCTTCTTGCCTTCCAGGTTTCATGATTAATTATCAATAAATAAAAAGGTGAGCACATAATCAACAAAACTACACTGATAATGAAATAGAATATACTTGGAAGTTTTGGTGTAGTCTACCCCAATTTGACCAAGTGAGTGCAACCTGACTAGCTTCCCCTTGCAAGTCTAAAATGCCGAAAATCATGACATAACAAACCAGATTACCAAAATAATCAACACTGCTCATGCAGTTCATCCCTGTGCCTGAAGCAACAAGCCTCTCCAGCTGGAACGGAAAACCCATTTTTGCTTGTTTGTTGTAAATAATAAACTTGCTTATTAGTCTAGAATCAATGCATCTTGATGCATTGACCCTTCTGTTTACTACCAAAAAAATGAAAGGAACTTGCCGCCCAGAAATAACAATTTGTTCTAGAACTTGAATGCAAAATGCGGTCCCTTCATTTCGAAGATTGATATCACTTACCAGCAATATTCAGACCAAAGATTCCATACCTTCCGGTTAACAATAACGTTCACAACAGAGCATCAGTCTATCAGAAGTTGCTTTTCTGTAACTGAAGCAACCTGCAAGCAACTGCACATTTCTGGTATGCATCTCTGCCATACAGTTTATGACTGAGAATGTCAGAGGTTAATACACTGAAAGTCTATCCCTTAACCTCCAAGTAAAATAACCAATGGCTAAAAATTAACAGTTTTATCAAGCTACTTAGATAATCAGTTTGCAATCTCCATCAGAGTTTTTTATGAAGCCACTTAGATAACTACTTAGTAATCTCACTCAGAAAACAATGCACGGGAGAGCAATTTCCTGGCACAGCTCTCATGAGATAGGTGGTGAATACAGCTGCTACTTGGAATAATTTCGAGATCAAAGACCTAGAAAATAAGGACACTAACTTGATTCCAAAGCAAACAGAAGATATTAGCAGAATATTAAAGTCATGGCTTCAAGGCTGTTTTGATATGTGGCAATTTAACAAAACAGACTAAAAATCAACTATATACGTTTAAATTTTTAAACAGACAAAGTTTTCTACTAACAATACAGTAAAAAAAATAAGGAAGCCAGAACCATATAGACAGAAAGTAACGCCTGAAGCCAAAATAACCATCAAAACTTGCATTAATTCAAACGATAATGTCTTTATTAAAAAATGGTAATGCGGTCTTCCATATGATTTAGCTCTATGAAAGGCTACACATTAGACAATCAAAATCCTAACATGAAGCATCCAATGGCAGAAATCATAAAAGCGGCAATACCAATGCCTATGCCGAGACAACAATACGCTAGAGTTACATAAGCCAAACTTGCAGTGCTCATAATCTGCCTACTACTTTGGTGTTTTACTCAAATACTTCTTCAAAACATCCATAACAGAACCAAAATCAGCCTTGACACTCACAGGCGGGTTAGCAAACCTACAAGCCATTTCCTTAATATTATTCGAGTGATAATCAATCTTACTTTGAGTGAACTTAAGCCCATGGGCAGTACTAACCACCACTGTCCGATCAGTTGGACCTATAACCCCACTCTTCCTAAGCTTCATCAAAGCCGTCAATGCCACTCCTGTATGTGGGCATATAAACATCCCCGTCGAATCCGCTTGCGCCATTGCATCCATTAACTCCTCCTCGGTAGCCTCTTCGACAATCCCATTCGATTGTTTCAGCGCATAAACAGCTCTATCAATTGAAACAGGATCGCCAATCTGAATAGCAGATGCAAATGTACCACTGGCTTTTACAGCTTTAAATTCCTTCCACCCTGACTTATAATACAAGTAGAGAGGATTGGCATTCGCGGCCTGTGCACAAACAAGCCTTGGAATCTTATCCACAAGCCCCAACTCTTTGCACATATGAAACCCTTTATAAAAAGCATAGATATTCCCCAAATTCCCACCAGGAATAACAACCCAGTCGGGCACTTCCCAATCAAACTGCTGCAAAATCTCTATGGCAGCAGTTTTCTGCCCTTCTATCCTCAGACTATTTAGCGAATTGGCTAAATAAATAGGCAACTCAGACGTAACCTCTCTTATCAACTGCATACAGCCATCAAAATCAGTATCAACACTCAGAACAAAAGCGCCATTGGCAATGGGCTGCACGAGCTGGGCAATAGAGATCTTATTAGCAGGCAAAAATACAATAGAAGGAATACCAGCAGAAGCACAATAAGCAGACAAAGCAGCAGAGGTGTCGCCTGTCGAAGCACAGCCAACACCAAAAACAGGTTTGTTCATTTTTCTCAATCTATTAACCTGACTAACAAGAACAGTCATGCCCAGATCTTTAAAACTCCCTGTATGGCTAATCCCACAATGTTTAACCCACAACTCATTCATCTCAAGGAAGTGTTTACCAAGCCTTTCAGCCCAGAAGAGATTAGAGTTGCCCTCAAAGGCACTGACAATATCATCACTAGAAATCTCAGGCAAGACCCATTCTTTCTTGGACCACACACCGGAACCATAAGGCCAAGTGGTCTTGCCAACGCGAGAGTCGAAGAGGGCACGCCAGTAGGAGCCAGGAAAGGCTTTGAGGGCGGAGATGTCGTGTTGGACATCGAGGAGGCCACCAGACTGGGATCGGTAGACGATCTCGTCGAGGGAGTAGGACTCTGTGTTGGTGACAGGGTCAGCGTTGAAAGGGACGTATTTGGCGGAGAAGTTCTGGTTTTGTGGTGGGTTTGTGAGGTATTGGCGGCGGGCTTCGTCGCGAATGTTGTTCCCTTTGCTTGCGGTGCTGGCGGGGGTATTGTTTGAGGAGGAGGAGGAGGAGGAGGAGGAGGCTTTGACGGAGAGAGAACAAGGGGTTGGTGTGGGAGTTCTGGGTTTTGAGGGAAGCTTGAGATTGGTGGAGAAGCTGGGAGATTGGAGAAGATATGAAGAAGGCATTTTTAGAGAGAGAGAGAGAGAGAGGTAATCGGAAATGGACTTTGCCTCCCCTTAGATAGATAGATCCTTGTATAGGGTCGCGACGGAATTAAAATTTAGAGAACCCTCTCCCCATATCAGATCTTCAATTTATTCAAACAGATCCTTCATCTTTTTTAGAGTTGTGCAATGAAGTGAAAACACGGAGTCTCCTCATGAAAAATACTTTTTAAAAATATAAATTAAATGATTTGGGAAAAAAATAAATAGAACTCTAAAAGGAAGGACCTAAGGTAGCAATCAAACTGATACTTCAAACAACATCAAAGATAAAGACAAACAATATTTTCTTGTAGGCAGCCGCAATGTCTACAGTTTGGTACGGCCGCCGCTTCCTTCTTTCTATCTCGTCTAATTTTATCATTTAATAAGGTTTTGTTTAGAAATGTAATTGCATTTATGTTATAAAGTGTTTTTTATTTAAAGATGTATTAAATTATTATTTTTTTTATTTTTTAAAAATTATTTTTGATATCAGCGCATCAAAATAATTTAAAAATACCAAAAAAAATATTAATTTAAAAAAAAAATTAAAAAATTTCAAAATTTTTTAAAAGTGCTTTTAAAATACAAAAACAAATAGAGAACTTTTCCATGTGGTCACACCCCGCTTGTTAAAAAAATTAATTAATTTTTTTATAGTTTTTAATATATCAAAAATAAATTTTAAAAAATATTTTTTATGAAGGACATTTCAAAAAGCAATAAGTATCATAGTATCGCACTCTAACTTAAAGCTCATAAAGCTTTATTCTTTAACAAGAATGAAAAAAACTGAGAACACTAAATTAACTAATTAGAAAATCTAGAAAAAAATCCAGTTTAATTTGGTTTTGTTTTTATTGATCTAAAATTGATTAAATCGGACCGAACAACCTTAAACCGTATTACAAAACGCTCATATGTATAAAAAGAAGAACACAAAGCAGCTAACCTTCAGAAGTAGTTTAACTAGTCAAGTCTTGAATTTGCTCCTTAATGATCATGAGTTCGAGTCCTTTTAGGACTACTAGGGGCTTACATGATTGTTAACTTCAGAACCCATGGAATTAGTCGAGGTGCGTCTAAATTAACCTGGACATCCATTCTAATTAAAAAAAAAAACACAAACCAACTTGCTCGAGCCTTTTTTGAGTAATCTGCCTCTCCTATTCAAATCATTATTTAACAGCTTATAACATCCATGAGATGCCAATTGTCTTGGGAGTTGGTTTAGATTTAAAAAAATCTCTTGGGAAATTTGTGTTGCTTTCGGCAGGATGATGGGTGTGTGTTGCTTTTGGACGTGTTGATGGGTGTGTGGCTTTTGGACGTGTTGATGGCTTGCACGGCCATTTGTTGAGCTGTCGTGGTCAGGGGAGGGTATTCTTTCAGCCATTTGTTGAGCTGCTGTGGTTTTTCAAAATTGTGTTCTTCTTTTTACAGGGCAATTAAGGAGGTTGAAATATAGCTTGAGAGAAGCTGGTGATGAATTTGTTAAAAGTTCTTGCAGGTCTCTCTCTCTCTCTTACCAATATATATATATAAACTTGTTCCCCTATCCTGGATCATATATTAACATCTCAAAAATATTTTATCATTCTGATCACTTAAATGTACATTTCAATATTTGAAACAATATATATAACTTAGTAAGAATATTAACATTGAACATAAAAAATATAACTAAAATGTATATACCTTGACTATATCAGAATGGCAAATAAAAGAAATCTCACTATTATTGACGGGTACTAGAGAGACTTGTAATACAACAAAATATTAATAAAAATAAACTAAAATGTCACAACTATGTTCATAGAAAGAGAATTCAATAAATTCTATTTCAATCTTCTCGTTTTCTTTTTCTTTTTTCAGAACTTATTTTTTTGTATTAATCTTTCTCATGTATCTAATTTCTTTTATTCACATTAATGTTGACATCAGTTACAATAATATCATTAACCTCCTTTACTCTAAGGTGGCCAATCAATGTTGATAACTTGATATCGTCCAACCGATATCATTAGTCTTCACTACATGATGACAAGTCAAGATTCTTATCAATACTTATCACTCTAGTATCATTAGTCTTCATACTTTTGAACAACTAATCAATACCGATATCGATCCAATCGATATCAATAGCCTTCACCACATAAAAGACTAATCAAGAATCCTTCGATACCAATCAAACCTAGTATCATTAGTCTCTATTGCCCGGATGATTAATCAAATACTTTACATTTACACTTTTTTCTCATTTAATATCGATATCAGACCAACTAATATCATTAGTCTCCATAACATGGAAACTTGACACGACCAAAAGATTGATATCTTCTTTCAAGTGTAAGAGTATCGAAGTAATAAATAATCCGGCAAGACCGGGGTCGAATCACAGGGAGGTTAACTATATAAATTTAGTTAACAACAACAACAACAATAAGTTAAAGAGGACTTTGAGATGTAAGATTAAAATGAGGATTAAACAATGATAAAAACAAATGTCAAGGTTAGAGGATCCACTAATGGTATTTCAAACAAGTATAGTATAAACTCTTTTTATTACTCAACTGAAAACCACACATAAAGGAGGTCCCAATTGGATGATTTGTCATTAATAGCTCATTATAAATTGTTAACATGATCATATTAATTATCTTATTTAAGTAATACCAAACTTTTAAATATTATCAGGAATTCATGATGCTAACTTATGTTAACAACAAATCAAGTTCCTTTCATAGCACAGGTGTAAGTTATACCATACGGTTGGGCTATGAAAGTGTCAAGCATTTGTTGTACCAAGTGTTATACAACGCAAATCTAGATTAACCATTTAACAAGTAAGGTATTAAGAGTTAATAAGATAAAAATGATAAGACATGTTAATAGCAAGTTGTTTTGGATATAAGCATTGAAGTCCATATTGAGTTTATATTATACTTATTCTTACATAATTAGTGTAACATTTTCATCTTAACATAATAAACTTAGCTAAACATAATGAAGAGGAGAAATATAAATAAACAAGATAAGAACATAAATAAGATACAAGTTAACTAAGTATAGAAAAGGAAATGAAAAGCATAAACATGATATTAATGAAAGCAAAATTTAAGCATTACAAAAATATAAAGAAAGAGAGAAAGAGAGAGAGCAAGAGTAAGATCTTGATCTGAACAACTAAGCCCCTAAATGCATGGTAAATGCCTCCTTTTATAGGCCAAAATTTAAAACTATTGATTTGATGACTAATTGTTGAGTGGGTGGCTAACTCTTGACTTGGTGACAATCTTTATCTTCTTGTCTGAACAAAACATCATTTTTAACGTCAAAATGCGAACAGATTTGAATCATGAAAGTTCTAGGAAATTGTCTCATCTTTCCAAGGAAAAAAATTGAGGTCATTTGGACTTCTAGAACTCGAGATATGAGCTGAACACTAAACAATGTCTGGGCTGCAGCACAGATTCAGACTTCTCTGTTGTTGCTACAATTTGGACTTGAAAACGATCTTTTTAAATCTTGGACTGCCATGAAAGTTTTAGGCCTATGTCTTATCTTTCTATCCATATAAAGCAGACATAAATCTAAGATCCACAGCTCTAAATATGACCCGATGACCGAATAGTGTTCCAGTTTGGACTGAACCAGCATCTCTTTTCTAAGTTTGGTCCTCTCTTTATCCTTTCAATTTCAGTACTTAAACTCATCAATCAATCATTTCATTTATGTGATAGGCCTGCATTTAAGATGAACATTTACCATAAATTAAAGGTATTTTATGGTATCAGACTTGTTATTATAAAACATGCTTTAGTTAAGGAGTTATTGATACTTCAAGTGCAAAATGATGATATAAAACCTTGATAAAAATGCACTTTTAAGTACTAATCACTCACCCCAACCAGCTTATTACTAGTCCATAGTAATCAAAGCATTAAAATAGAAAAACAATTTGTAAATTCCACAAAGCAAGGCATTCATTATTCAACTTCCATTAATCTATCTAGATAAACAAACTCTCATTAAATTTATATATATGCTCAATACCTCTTAAACAAGATATTAATAAACCTTTCTTTTGTGCTCAATATATCAACACATAGTTATAGGGCTTTATTTGGAAGAAAACAAAATTTTTGTTCTAATGTTGAAGGTTAACTTCTTTGAGTTAGGATTATTATCTTTTTCTTCTTTTCTTTTCTTTTTTTTAATATATATTCATATAACTTAAAACACAATGCATTTTTAACCCATATAACGAGCTTTCGGCTAATGACTCCCAGAC
>Ga0325401_1007817_pt1 | contig 10386 bp, 4 predicted proteins | sample PopdelMetagenome_FD_205666 | JGI IMG/M metagenome (GOLD analysis project Ga0325401, IMG submission 205666) | Populus deltoides microbial communities from Bellville, Georgia, United States - Xylem-PdKOR-R2 | ecosystem: Host-associated > Plants > Phyllosphere > Stem > Wood/Secondary xylem | place...
CCGGCTAGCTGATTGGATGTACGTCGTTTGAAGAGATAATTAATTGCTAGTATTATATGCAATAAGTCATGACTAATGAGCATGCTACTCACAACCCTATCATGCAAGTTTTTTTTTTTTTTTTTTTACATCACCATCTTTTAACTCCACAGGCTTTTATAGATGTACGAAAATAATAATAATAATAATAATAATAATAATAATAATAATAATTATTATTATTATTATTATATTAAGAAGAAATGGTATTTTCTTGTAAATATAGTATAATTATAAATTTTGCTAATTGTTTACTGTAACAGATGTAAATTTTTGTTAGTGGAAACAAGTTTTTCTTATATTTTTTTCTCTTTTTATAATTGATATTTTTATTATTTTATACTTGGCATATTTATCATTATTTTATTTTTATTTTTATCTTTTTCTTATATTTTTTACACTTTGAGTATTTATCATTATATGTTTGTCCTATTTATACCAATATTTTTGTTTTTATATATTTTTATTAACATATATGATCTTTAAATTAAAAAAAACATATTTTAAAAGCTTGTATATTTATTTATTTATTTATTCAAAAAACTTATTTTACCCGCAGCGAAATCATATGGATTTAAATAATAAAAGTATAATATATATGCAAGAATGTTGTAAACGGGAGTTGGTTAAATTTAAAAAAAAATTGTTTAAAATTAATTTTTTTATGTTTTTGAATTATTTTGGTGTGGTGATATCAAAAATATTTTTTAAATTAAAAATATTATTTTGATGAATTTCTGAGCAAAAAATACTTTAAAAAATAACTACCATAACAGTTTTGGTCAAGTATTGACATGCATCAAGATCACCAAAGTTTTAAATGATGGTAACTATGTTTCTAAATAAAAATAGAGTACATATAATCTTGAGGGTGTAGTTTAATTGGTCAAGTTCTATGTTGGCTCCCTAGAAGTCACCAGTTCGAGTCTTACAAACCTCAGGGTCACCGGAGGCTTACATGGTCATTAACTTCAGGACCCGTAGGATTAATCGAGGTGTGCGCAAACTAGCACGGACACCCATGTTAATAAAAAAAAAATGGAATACATAATTATCAGTAATGATCACTTCATGTAATATGAAATGAATTATATACCATGAAAAAATTTATGATTTTTACCGTATAAAACATTCGTCTAATTAACTTATACACAAAAAAAAATAACTGGATGTTACAATAAATCACAGTCTTTGACAATTTTGTGTTGAGCTAAAGCACTGAATAATTCACCTGCTTCATTATCAACTGTGACTTGGAAATTAGGTCTTCGATTTTTCTCGTGATAGTATATGTCTCCCACCTAAGCAGCAAAATACTCTTTTAGATGTCATTGTTCGGCTTTTCTTGTAGCACTCGATTGAACTTAAGCATATCTGTAACTACTGTTTATAGTTTTGGTATCAGTTATTTTTAAAATATTTTTATATAAATATATTAAAATATTTTTTAAAAAAAATTATTTTTGATATCAACAAATCAAAATAATTTAAAAATATAAAAATAATTAAAACAAAAAAAATAAAATTATTAAAAACTTTGATAATTTTAGTTACAGAACATACCCGTAAACATACGAAGATTGCCCAAGTTACAGAACATACATCTCCCACCTGCAAGTTATTGGTTCCTGCAAAACATTTTAGTTTGCTATGGAATTAATGTGACATGTATATATATTAAAAGGGCTTGAATTTTTTATTGTAGTAATGAATAATAAAAAGCCAAGCTCTTTTTTATTTTTAGGTTTTAAAAAAAAATTATTTCATTATTTATTATTGAGTTTACTAGGTATAGAGTTTTATGGTTTGTTTTGATATATTTTATATAGAGTTATCACAGTCTCATAACCCGAATCATGAATTTTATGGGTTAGCTAGCTGTGTTGACTCGGATCATTTTTTATTTAGATTTTTTTTCAATTTTATCCTTCAACATATAATGTTTTTCAAATTGCTTTCTATGGAGTTATCTTAGTATTCTAATCTGGTTTTAGTAGGTTCGCCTGGGTTGACTCGGGTCATTTTTTTGTTATTTTTTCAATTTTTTTTCAATTTAATTCTTCAAAATTATGTTGATTGGGAATTTTAATTTATAATTTTTTTATTTTCTTTTTATGTGATCATCACAGTCTTATGACCCGGGTCGTGAGTTAGGCCGGTTGATTGAGGTTTTTTTGTCTTATTTTTAGTTTATTTTAAATTTCATCTTATAATATTGGTTTGATTAATGATTGGGTTTAATAATTTTTCTTTATTTGTTTTCTATAATGTTATCATGGTCTCATAATCTAGATAATATATTTGACATGTTAAACCGAGTTGTTCAAAGTATATTTAATATGTTGTCGTTTGAATATCTATATTAAAAAAATATATGGTTTTGATTTTTTTAAAGTCAAATTGTATTTTTAACGGTCGTTCAGGTTGTTTTTAAATCTATCAAGTCGGGCATTTCATATAAAATCAATTCTTATATAGTTTAATTTTTGTTAAAAAACACATTAACAACACATGCACATTTTTTTATATTAAAAGAATTTAATGTTACTTGTAGCGCAGTGCGGAAATGATCCAGTGATATACCAGTACAAATTTAAAATCCTCTTCATGTATTCAAAGTTCTTCAGAATTATTATAAATCATTAATTAATCTCTGTATCTCAGTTAATCAAGTTTGTTGATTGTTGCTGTTGCTTGCTTGAACATGTGTACATAAATAGTAGGTAAAATTAGGATCCAAGAACAAGGATTCTAGAACCATAAAGGCTGTGCCCACAGATGTAGTAGCGGTTCAAACAAATTAAGGTGGACTCAGCAAGAAAATTATATATATACACAATAATTAATAATAATATTTTTTTTTTACCAACAAGAAACACTTGGGATTATCTTAATAGAAACACTTCGACAGCACCCATGATTAAAATAATAAGTAACTTAATAACATAATTGCATTTATATCCAAGTATTGATCACACGTCCTGATTGATTGGGGATTTGTTATCTTATTAGAGAAGCTAAGAGCTAGGGTTTGAAAGCTAGGGTTTGAAATTTGGGAGCACTTGTCTCCAAACAATATATAATTAAGGTAGATGCAATGGTTGTGACATGCTTATAGTCTAAGTTGTTAGGACAGAAGGAACTGTAAGTTAACAAGGTTTGAAGTGTATGCCATTCGTACAAGAACTTTCCAACGACCACTTACATCGTTCTGAGTTCTCAGTTATTCCTACTGCTTACATTTCTACAAAAGCCCTAGCTAGGCACAGCAGTACGTAGTTGTAAATTACGCCTGCATTGAGTACAATCATGATATAAATTAATTATTTTTAGTGTTTTTAAATGATTTTAATATACTGATATTAAAAATAAATTTTAAAAAATTAAAATATATATATAATTTGAATACATTTATAAATCAAAAACACTTTAAAAATTAACATGTTAGATTTCTAAACCATACCAGCTAAGAGGGATGATCCATGTACTTATTAACCATTTTGGTTTAATAAAAGTCAGGGTAAGAAACGTCACCCAAGAAAACCAAAATGTACTATTAAATTGGCGAGGACTTTTAAAGACTTGGTAGACTTTAATTATGGATGATTCATAAGTTAATTGGGTTAATAAAGATTGCTTTAAAATAATATTATTTTAATATTTTATTTAAAAAATATTACTATGCCGTTTTATTTAAAAAAAGTTTACCAGGATTTTAACAAGGTTATATCAAGTCTAATTTGTTTAAATTTTTTTTCTAACACCTGATTCAGGCTAAAAATCAAGTTTGCGAGTCATTATGTTGATTTTAATAACATGGGCCATTTAGAAGGTTTGATCAATTTATACTTCTATTTTTTTATGCAATTTATTTACAATAAACCTATACAAAAATTTTATTTGCGAAAAATAATATAATAAGTTAGCATTTTTTAAATTTAATATGTTGAAAATATAATAAATTCATTCCATTTATATATAGTTGTAAAATGAATAAATAAATTGTTGCCGGCATGGTAGTGATTCAATGAATTGCTAATTTTCTCAGGAAATTGCCTATGCCCTATAGATCACTAATAACTGGACACCCACCCACCCTCTATTCCTTGAAAATTAAAATCATAAGAAATTAATTAGGGTAATTGGCTCGATAACTGAACATGAACTCAAAACTTGAAAGCTATGGAAACGAAAAAGAAAAGGAAAAACAAAAATCAATGGATCAGAAGAAAACAAGGGATGGCCCTATCGAGCTGGTAATAAGGAGGGTGGTGGCCCAAGGCCTTATAAGAGAAAACACGGCAAGAAAACGGGGAAGAGATAATGGGCTAGCTTATTTGTTCTCTAACGAGCTCATACAGACTGTAGTTTCTCTCTAAAGTGTGCTTCTCTTTTAGAATTAAAGGACGTGAATTCTGTTTCGGTAAATATTTTATATTTTTAATTGAAATGAAGTATTTTAGTTTTGAAATGTTTTGGTATGCTATTTTAAAGATGTGCTGTTTATATATATATATATATATATATATATATATATATATAATAAATTAATTATAAATTATGTAATACAAATACAATGTCAAACATATATAATTTCAAAATTTAAAATATTTCTAAGTAATCAAGATTAAATAGATCTTTAACTTAAAATAATTCAACTTAAACAAAATATCAAAATATTATGAAAGTAAAATATTTTAACAAAAATATTTTAAATATAAAGTTAGGTCAATGTTATCAAAACTAATATAATCTAAAACATCCCTTGTTTTGCTCAAATTCCTACAAAGTATAAACATGAAAAAAACAACATGAATATAAACCATATATATTAGTGATAAATCTAATTTTAAAAAATTAATATCTTTGTTAATGAAAATAGTAATAATAATTTTTAATATTATTATTAATATCATTTTTATTGAAAATAGTAATGAAAAGGAGCTTTTTTATACTTGGATGGTTTAATTAATTAAATTGAACAAAGTTTAATTTGATTCAATGGTTTTTTAATAGCGAAACGGAACATGTGAAATGAAACCGGAACGTTCCAGCCAAAATTTAGCTGAAAAATCCGAAACGGACCGAGATTTAAAATGAGATGAAAATTGTTCTGTTTTGTTCCCTTTTTTGAGTTGGCATGGAATGTTTTGGCCATTCCGGACGAAACGGAATGGAATTGACAACTTTGGTTAGAATGAGTTTGTTTACAAGTTGAGTCCCGGCTGGTAAACAAATATAGTTTTAATATTTTTTTGATGATTTTAATGTATTGATATTAAATATAAAAAAATATTTTGATGTATTTTCAAGTAAAAAACTATTTTGAAAAATACTATGCACCACAATCCTAAACATATATTTAATATCGATTATATTTAATTTATAAAAATATAATATTTCACATCTAGTAAATAAATATAACCTTAGTATGGATATTAATTAATTCATGAAAAATATAACATTTCAAAATACCTATTATTCTAATATGTATATTGATTAATAATTATATATTAAATTTTTTATTCTTTTTATTTTTGAATTTTTATATGTTATTTTTATTTTTGAAAATTAAATAAAACATTTTTTACACTATGAGTATTAATTAGAACATATTCTTGAAATACGGGAAATATTATTTTTTTAGTTGAGTCGTCATCTTTATGTCGAAATAGGCCGCATGAAAAAGAAAAATATTTTTATTGTTACTTAATTTGGGCCGGGACAAAAACTTGAATCCAGAGAAGATCCTGAGTAGAACCCAACATTTCTTCTTGTAATTGTGCGAAGTCCAGTTTAGTAACTCATAAATGTCCAGTCCGCGGCTACATCTCACATCTGACATGACATGCGATTGCAGTAAACAAAAGGTTTTTTTTTTTAATAAAAAACACTTCATTATCAAATACTTATTTATTTTTTATTTAATTTTTTTAAATGGTCTATAAGATAAAGTTTTAAATTGTAGTAGAAAAAAGAATTAAAATTGAGAAGACCATAATGTAAAATATAGAGAAAATGCATGACCAATCTCAAAAATTTTAGAATTTTTATTTAGATTTAAAAGTTTATTTTATTTTTATTTTTTAGTCCATGAATTTAAGAGAGGAAAAAAAGAAAGTTACCGAAAAATGATAGAGAATAGAGAAAGTTGTCGATTCACCACATTCTAACAACAAAAATATGCTTGAAAAGACATATCGGGATTCATTTGAATTTTTTTTAATTTGATTGATTTTTGTTTTTTTTAGTGATTTTAGGGTATGATTTAGGGAGGGTTTAGGGTTTTTTGAGGTTATTTTAGATGAAAGTAAGTGAGAAAATGAATTTTTAGGCCCCCGTGATTTTTCAAGCTCTATAGTGAAAATCTTATTCTGGGCAAAAACATATGTTTTCTTGAATTTTTATGAATTAAGTTATATTTTTATTGTTCGTTCAGGTTATCTTTAAATCTATCAAGTCAGTCAAGTCACATCAGATCAACCTTTGTAGTGTTTAAGAGTTTTTTTTATTAGAAAAATATTAGTAACATTTAAATGTTTTTTTTTGCATGTTTAAAAAAAAATTTGATCTGACCCGCAAAGTAGCATGTACCAACGATCTAGTGATAATAAAAAGGGATAGTTACAAAATCCTTCATATAGTTTGATCTAAATTTCATTTTCCCTCCATATTTTTATAAATCACACTTTACATCATGTACTTTATTTGTTCAATAACAATTTACATCTTCAACAATGTATTTTGTTTGAATTTTTTGTTTGATCTAAAATGTAAAGTGTAATTTATAAAATAAAAAGGGTAAAATTTAGATTAAAATATAGGGGAGTTTTTATAATTATTCCTAATAAAAAAAGAAGAATTAGATTAGCAATAGGAAAGAGAAAAAACATGCAACTTTAACAACAACAAAAAAAACTAAAAGAGGAAGGACGTTTTTTTGACTTTGCCCCTCCTCACAAACCACTATTTAATGAAATAGTGCTTCATGTGTTTTTTTTTTAATTTTTAATTTTATCATTTAATATTAATTTTATTATTTATTAGATTATTTCATTGTCATCATATGAATCGTGGGTTAACCCGGTTAACTCGTTGTTTTTCTTTTTCTTAATTAACTTTCCCCTCAATTTTATTTTTTAATATTAGATTGATTGGGAATTAAGTTTCATGATTTATTTTATTTGCTTTCCATTATGTTATTTTAGCCTAGGAATACTGCTTAACGAGTTAACTCAGGTTGACTCGAGTTGTTTTTTTTATCTTTTTTTCAATTTCATCATTCAACATTGGGTCAATTGAGAATTGAGCATCATAATCTATTCTGATTTACTTTATATGGGGATATCTTGGTATCATGATTAGGTTCGCGGTTTTTGGTATTTTAACCGCAGTTAAATTGAGCTGTTTTTTTTCTAAGATGTTATTTCGGTTTCGTGACTTGGGTCATAGGTCCTTCAACAATGAATTTTCTTTTTACTGGGTTGTCCCTGTCTCATGACCCATGTCGCAAGTTTGACGGGTTAATTGAGTTAACTCATTTTCCTCTTTTTTTAATTGACTTTTGTTTTTCCAGTTTCATAAATTAACATTGTGTTTGATTGAGATTTAAGTTTCATGATTTTGTTTCGGTTTGCTTTACATTAGGTTGTCTTGGTCTCATGAATCGGGAATTGTGCTTAACGGGTTAACCCGGGTTGACTTGACTTATTTTTATGTCATTTTTTCAATTTTTTTATATAAATTTCATTGTTCAATATTGGTTCTGACAATGTCAATTGAAAATCAAGCTTCATAATTTTTTTAATTGGGTTATTTTAATCTTACGACTAGAGTTGTGAATTTGACAGGTTAACCAATGTTAAATCAAGTTATTTTTTTTATTTTCTTTCTATAATGTTATCTTGATCTCATAACTCAGGTCATGAGTTTGGTGGATTATATTATGATGTTTTTTAATTGTTTTTTTAATCTTATTATTCAACATTGGACTAATTAGGATTTGGACTTTATTATTTGTTTTGATTTGTTTTTTATGAGATTATCTTGATCTTATGACCCGGATTACGAGTTTGACATGTTAACTCGGGTCTTTTTTAAGTCTTTTTTTTTAATTTATATCTTTTCAATTTCATCCTTCAACATTGGGTTGATTAAGAATTACACTTCATAATTTGATTTGATTTGCTTTCTATATGGTTATCATAGTTCTATAACCCAGGTCACATATTTGACATGTTAACATGTGTTAACTTTAGTCAATCCAATATGTTGTTATCTTAATATTAAAAAAAAATGTCATCTTGGAATATTAAACTATGGTTTTACAGGTCATTTGAGTTTTTTTTACCAGAAAAGTCAACTAGGTCAACTCCTATACGATTTATTTTTTTTCTATTAGAAAAAAAATTAACAACTTCTAAATATTTTCTTATGTTCAAGAAAAAATTAATTTGACCCGCAATATAGCGTTTATTAATGATCTAGTAGAACACTAAATGACTTTTTTGGCATTATAATCCAACAACATTTTTGAAAAGTTTTAAAATTTTTTTATCTTTGAATTGATATTTTTTTAATAGAGTGTTTTTAAATATTTTTAATATACTAATATTAAAAATAAAAAATACTTTAAAAAATAACTTCAAGATCACTCCACATTACCTATAATCTAAACTGTAGGAAAAAATAATATACAAGTCCACAATGTTTTTTTTTCATTTTCCCTGTATTACTGATTACTTAAAATCTAAAATATGTGAGATGAACACTGTGCAATCGTATTATTCATCCCTTCATGTTTTACAATGGATGCATTATTTATTGTTTTTTTTTCTATAAATCTAGAGGGAAAATGCGTGAGATGAACACTGTGCAGCCGTACAATTCACCCTTTCATGTTTTACCGTAGACAATATTGTTCATTTTTTTTAGGTTTGTTATACATTTAAGGGGAAAAAAATATTAAATCCTGTTGAGTTCATGGTCTGGATTCACCCTAAATAAACTAAAGCATGTGGGATGAACACTGTGCAGATGAACTATTCACCCCCTCATGTTTTACTGTGGACAACACTAATTATTTTTTTTTTATAAGATTTTGCTATAAATTTCAGGGGAAAATATATGAGGTGGACACTGTGCAGCCGCACTGTTCACTACCTCATGTTTTACCGTTGATGAAATTGTTTATTTTTTTTTGGTTTGCTATAAATTTAAGGGGAAAAAATTTTTAAACCCGATGAGTTCATGGTCCGGGTTCACCCCATAAATTTTACAGTGGATGACATTGTTCACTTTTTGTTTTTGTTCAAGAAAAATATTTCTTTTTTTTTTCTATTTTTTTAAATTAATCTTAATCTTTTTTTATTCATATTTAGATTAATATCTCTTCTCTCTTTTATTTTATTTAGAAAGTTTATTTGAAATGAAAATTATTTTTTAATTAACATTTAGTTTTTGAGGATATTTTTCTATTAATCTATATTTTTTAATATTTTGTATGAATGAATTTTATTTTTGAAAACAAAAATAATGTATTTTAAAATAATATTTCTAATATGTGTAACGTTATATATTATGTTTTATTTTATTTTATTTAATCAATTTAATATGTGTGTCTATTTTTATTATTGCTTAATTAAATTAAAAAATTATTTTAATTAATAAATTTAGCAAATATAACCGCGTAAATATCACATCTTATGAAATTAAATATCTTGATCTACATCTATGTTTTGATTTTTGATTTTTTTTATTAACACATATAATTCTCAATTTATTTTACAACAAGTATAAATTTTTGATTTTTATTTATATTTTTTTAAATACAAAAATATATTGAAAAAATTTATATATAATTTGTTTTTTGTTAAGAAAAAAAATAGTAAAATATCTAGTCAAGTTATAAATGGAGTGACAGGAGGGAACAAGAAACGCAAGTACCTGCGTGTCCTCACGTGCAAACACCTGGACCCACCAGCGACCCCTCCAACGCTGCCCAAAAATCTGATCCAAAATCCACTCGTCGTCATCCTCTTTCCCATATCTGATACATTTTTAATCACTGTCATTTATATTTTTTTTTAAAAAAGGGTAAATGGTTGGTTACTGCCTGTGAAAAAAAAACGATCATGGCTATTTATTGAATTCCAAATATATGTATATATATTATTAACTTTATTCGTGTAGTAAATTTAAAATTTTATTTGTGTATGGCACTGCGGTTTTTTCCTATAATATCATATCATCTATCATGAGCACCGCATCAACAATTTTTAAATATGTTAATGGAAGTTTGAATAATACACTAATAATTTTATCTGATTTTCAAAATGTCTTAATATT
>Ga0325401_1007818_pt1 | contig 10386 bp, 9 predicted proteins | sample PopdelMetagenome_FD_205666 | JGI IMG/M metagenome (GOLD analysis project Ga0325401, IMG submission 205666) | Populus deltoides microbial communities from Bellville, Georgia, United States - Xylem-PdKOR-R2 | ecosystem: Host-associated > Plants > Phyllosphere > Stem > Wood/Secondary xylem | place...
AGGCACACCCCAGCACCGGACACGATGGGCTCGACAAGAGCGCACACCAATCCGGACCAGACCTGCCCAGTGGGTCCCACCCGGTTCCGACTGAGTCACTCGTCAGGCCCGAAAGCCTGCCTCCTGCTCGTTCGCTGCCCCGGGGGACGAGAAAGAACATTACGCCCAGATGACACGCAGGGCAACTCCTGAGCGGTGGCTGTTGTCACACGGGCCCACGCCGTCCATCCGTACGGAGCCGGGCGGCACCGGTGATAGTGGCACGTACGCGGGCAGGACGCGAGCCTTCTGGAGCCGGAGCCCCTCCCGACGCAGGGGCACCGACCATCACCGGCCGCCCCGTACCGCAGACCTAGGTGACCGTGACGCCCAGCTGCACGGCCGACCAGGAGAGGGCCGGGAGGCGCAGGCGTACGACGTCCCTCCGCTCCCCCTCCACCGTCACGTCCTCCAGGGCGCGGAGCCCCACGCGCTGGTCGTCAGCGGTGCTCACGCTGTGGCGGTCACCGCCCTCGGGGATCGTCAGGACCTCCGCCCCGACGACGTCGCCGACCCGGAGTCCGCGGAGGTCGACCTCGACGTCGGCCGGCCCCTCGAGGGAGCGGTTGGCGAGGAAGAGCGCGACCCTCCCCGACTCCGCGTCGTACGTCCCGCTGACGTCCACCAGGGGCGCGTCCCCGTAGCGCTGGGTCGGTGCGAGGTCCGACTCCACGTGGAGCCGGAGGATCTCCCCCTGGGCGAGGGCCGACGTCCGCGCGAACGGCCAGAAGATCGACTGGCGCCAGGCCGGTCCGCCCGGCTCGGTGAGGATCGGCGCGATGATGTTCACGAGCTGGGCCTGGTTGGCGATCGTCACCCGGTCCCCGTGGCGCAGCAGCGAGTTGAGGAAGGTCCCGACCACCACCGCGTCGGTCACCGTGTAGACGTCCTCGATCAGCCGTGGGTGCTCCACCCACCCCGAGGTGCCCACCTGCGACGGGCTGTCCGCGCCCTCGCGCTTCTGGTACCAGACGTTCCACTCGTCGAAGGAGATGTTGATCCGCTTGCGGCTCTTGCGGGCCGCGCCGACGGCGTCGATCGTCGCGACGACCGACTCGATGAAGTGGTCCATGTCCACCGCCGAGGCGAGGAAGCTGGCGTGGTCGCCGTCGCTCTCCTCGTAGTAGGCGTGCATCGAGACGTAGTCGACCTCGTCGTACGCGTGCCCGAGCACCGTCTGCTCCCACGCCCCGAAGGTCGGCATCAGCGAACCCGAGCTCCCGCACACCACCAGCTCGAGGTCGCGGTCCACGTAGCGCATCGCCTTCGCGGCCTCCTGCGCCAGCCGGCCGTACTCGTCGGCCGTCTTGTGCCCGATCTGCCAGGGCCCGTCCATCTCGTTGCCCAGGCACCACAGCTTGATCCCGAAGGGGTCCTTGGCGCCGTTGGCGATGCGCCGGTCGGACAGGGCGGTGCCGCCGGGGTGGTTCGCGTACTCGACAAGCTCCCGTGCCGCCTCGACCCCACGGGTGCCGAGGTTGATGGCCTCCATGGGCTCGACGCCGGCCTTGCTCGCCCAGCGCATGAACTCGTGCAGCCCGAAGGCGTTCGTCTCGACCGTGTGCCAGGCCCCGTCGAGGCGCCGCGGCCGCTCGGCGACCGGTCCGACGCCGTCCTCCCAGCGGTACCCGGAGACGAAGTTGCCCCCCGGGTAGCGGACCACGCTGATCCCCATCTCGCGGGTCAGGTCGAGGACGTCGGTGCGGAACCCCTCCTCGTCGGCGGCCGGGTGCCCCGGCTCGAAGACGCCGGTGTAGACGCAGCGCCCCATGTGCTCCACGAAGGAGCCGAAGATGCGGCGCGGCACCTCCCCCAGCGTGAAGTCCCGGTCGACGACGATGCGCGCGCGTGTCACGGCGGTCACGTTACAACGATGGAAACGCGCCCCGGAGGGCTGGTTCCGGCCGTCGTGGGCGGCCTCCCAGGGCCCTCGGGACGTCCTACCCGCGGCTCCGCTGTGGCCCGCCTGAGAGCCGGGCCGCGAGCACCCGTTCGACGCGGACGCCGCGCTACCGTCGAAGAGGAGCGACGCTTCCACGAAGGACAGGGATGACTGATCAGCTGCCCGGCCGTACACCCCCCTGGGCGATGGGGATGTGGGTCCAACCCCTGCGCCCGCAGCCCCAGCCGGCCTCCGAACCCGTCCGCATCGGCGACGCCGAGCGCGACGAGGCGCTGAACCGTCTCGGTGACCACTTCGCCGCCGGCCGGCTGACGCGCGAGGAGTTCGACGAGCGCAGCGAGACGGCGATGGGGGCACGCTTCGACAGCGACCTGACGCCGCTGTTCCGTGACCTGCCCAAGCCGCCCGAGGCCGAGGTGGCACGTCGACCGCAGGCGAACGGTGCCGCCGTGGCCCGGGCCGGGGTGTCGGCGACGCTGCTGCTGCTGGTGCCGGTGCTCGTGCTCGCCGTCGTCGCCTCGATCGCCCTGCACGGGCCGATCTTCTTCGGGCCGATCATCTGGCTGCTCGTCCTCGGCCACCTCGGTCGCCGGCAGCGCTACCACTAGGCCGTGTCTTCCAATTCCGGCAGATGGGGCCGCGCCAGCACCCGTCGGGATCGAGAGACACGGCCTGGCGCCGCGGGGTCAGCCGAACCAGCGCAGCAGCTCGGGAACGATCCCGCCCTCGGCGAAGGGGACGCTGACCGCGTCGGCGGCCTCCTGGACCTCGGGCGGCGCCTCGGCCAGCGCGATCCCACGACCCGCCCACCGCAGCATCTCGATGTCGTTGCGGCCGTCCCCGGCCGCCAGCACGTCCTCGGCCCTGACCCCGAGGTCGGCGGCCACCTGCGCGAGCGCCGTGGCCTTGTTCACGCCCTCCGGCGCGATGTCGAGCCAGGCGCTCCAGCCCACGAAGTAGGTCACGCCCTGCAGGCCCAGGTGCTCGGCGAGGGCGACGAAGTCGTCCATCGAGCGGCGCGGGTCGCGCAGGATGACGCGCGTCACCGGCTCCGCCCCCAGCTCCTCGGCGCTCTGGACCACCAGCTCGCCCGTCAGGTCGCCCTCGGGGAAGTGCTCGTTGAGCCGGAACCCGCGCCCGATCTCCTCCACCGCGATGAGCGTCCCCGGCGCGAAGGACTCGACCCGCTCGATCACCTCGCGCGGGTCGAACGTCACCGCCTGGAGGATCTCCTGCGGCGGGTAGGAGACGATCACCGCGCCGTTGGAGCAGACGGTGGGCCCGGTCGGCAGGCCGAGCAGCTCCACGACCTCTCGGGTGCTGTGCCACGCCCGGCCGGTGGCGAGCACGACCGGCACCCCGGCGGCGAGCACGCGGCCGATCGCGTCGGCCATCTCCGGCGCCAGGACGCCGTCGCGGTCGACGACCGTGCCGTCGACGTCGAGGGCGACCATGCGCGGCCGCCAGCCGGCCCGGGTCTCGGGCACGAACGCGGTCACGCGGTTCAGGCCGTACGCGTGGGGACGAGGAGCTCGCGACCGCCGAGGAACGGCCGGAGCGCGGCGGGCACGCGTACGGAGCCGTCGGCCTGCTGGTGGTTCTCCAGGATCATGATGATCGTCCGCGTCATGGCGCACAGCGTCCCGTTCAGGGTCGCGACCGGCGCCGTGCCCGTCTCGAAGCGGGAGCGGATGTTGAGCCGGCGCGCCTGGAACTGGGTGCAGTTCGAGGTCGAGGTGATCTCGCGGTAGCGGCTCTGCGTCGGCAGCCAGGCGTAGCAGTCGTACTTGCGCGCGGCGCTCAGCCCGAGGTCGCCACCGGCCAGCTCGAGCACCTGGTAGGGGATCTCGAGCGCGTCGATGAACTCCTTCTCCCAGGCCAGCAGCCGCTGGTGCTCGGCGTCGGCGTCCTCCGGCGCGCAGTAGACGAACATCTCGACCTTGTCGAACCAGTGCACGCGGAAGATCCCGCGGGTGTCCTTGCCGTACGAACCGGCCTCGCGGCGGTAGCTCGGGCTGTAGCCGGCGTAGCGCAGCGGCAGGCTCCCCGCGTCGAGGACCTCGTCGGAGTGGTACGCCGCGAGCGGCACCTCCGCGGTCCCCACGAGGTAGAGGTCGTCGGCCTCGAGGTGGTAGACGTCCTGGGCCGCCTGGCCGAGGAAGCCGGTGCCGGCCATGGCCGACGGCTTAACCAGCGCGGGCGGGATCATCGCCGTGAAGCCGTTGCGCAGGGCGGTGCTCATGGCGAGGTTCAGCAGGGCGAGCTCGAGCTCGGCGCCCTGGCCGGTGAGGAAGTAGAAGCGGGAGCCGGAGACCTTCGCGCCGCGCTCGACGTCGATGGCGCCGAGGATCTGGCCGAGCTCGAGGTGGTCGCGCGGCTCGAAGCCCTCGGCGGCGAAGTCGCGTGGCGCGCCGTGGGTCTCGAGCACGACGTAGTCGTCCTCGCCGCCCTCGGGGACGCCGTCGGCGACGAGGTTGCCGACCTGCTCGACGAGCCCGGTGAACGCGGCGCCCAGCTCGCCGGCCATGGCCTCGGCCTTCTTGACGAGCTCGGCCAGCTCCTTGGTGCGGGCCAGCAGCGCGGCGCGCTCCTCGCCGGAGGCCTTGGGGATCTGGCGGCCGAGGTCCTTCTGCTCGGCGCGCAGCTGCTCGAAGCGCGCGATCGCCCCGCGGCGGGCCTCGTCGGCGGCCAGCAGGTCGTCGACGAGCTCCACCGACTCCCCGCGGGCGGCCTGGGAGGCTCGGACGCGGTCAGGGTCGGTGCGCAGCACCTGGACGTCGATCACGCGGTTCAGCCTAGCGAGAGGGCACCTCGAGCCCGGCCCCGTTTCCACGGCGTCGTGGAACCGTCCTCAAGGAGCTCGCCCGGCTGGACGGCCCTCAGGCGGGACCGTTCAGCTGCCAGGAGACGCCGAGGCGGTCCTGGACCCACGCGAAGGGTCCGAAGCCGTAGTCGTCGAGCGGCATGAAGGTCTGACCGCCCTCGGCGAGGCCGTCGACCAGGTGGCGGTGCTCCTCGGGCGAGGCGCAGGTGACCCACAGCGCGACCGCGGGCGTGAAGTCCCACGCGTGCTCGACGTAGCTGTCGCTGAGGCGGACGTGCAGCCCCGCGACCACGAGCTCGGCCAGCTCCACGGTCCCGGGACCCTGGGCGGCGTCGGACGGTCGCCGCCGGTCGGAGACGACCTCGGCGTCGGCGAAGAGCGACGTCCAGAGCGCGATGGCCTCCGCGGCACCGTGGCCGCGGCTCGGCTGGAAGGTCAGGAACGGCATCGCCTCGGCCATCGGAGCCCCTCTGCTCGGAAGGCCCCATCCTGGCGGTCGCGTCGGACGGTTGTCACCCCACCGCGGACGACCACGGGCGGCGGCCATGATCGGGGAGGCGGCCGCCGCGGGCGCGGACGCGGGACGAAGGAGACGCACGTGAAGGCTCTGTTCATCGGGGGCACCGGGATCATCAGCTCCGACTCCAGCCGGCTGGCGGTCGAGCGCGGCTGGGACCTCACCCTGCTGAACCGCGGGAAGCAGAGCACCCGGCCCGCGATCGAGGGCGCCCGCGTCCTCGTCGGCGACGCGACCGACCCGGCGTCGGTCCGCGCCGCGGTCGGCGACGAGACCTTCGACGTGGTGGTCAACTTCCGCGCCTTCACCCCCGACCAGGTGCAGGCCGACGTCGACCTCTTCTCCGGGCGCACCGGCCAGTACGTGTTCATCAGCTCGGCCTCGGCCTACCAGAAGCCGGTGCTGCGCCGGCCTATCACCGAGTCGACGCCGCTGCGCAACCCGTACTGGCAGTACTCCCGCGACAAGATCGCCTGCGAGGAGCTGCTGGTGGCGGCGTACCGGCGCGACGGCTTCCCGGCGACGATCGTGCGGCCGTCGCACACCTACGACGCCACGCTGATCCCCTTCGACGCGGGCTGGACCATGATCGACCGGATGCGGCGCGGGCTCCCGGTCGTCGTGCACGGCGACGGCACGTCGCTGTGGGTGCTCACCCACGCCCGCGACTTCGCCCGCGGCTTCGTCCCGCTGCTCGGCGACCCGCGCGTGGTAGGCGACAGCGTCCACATCACCAGCGACGAGACGATCACCTGGGACGCGGTCGCCCACGCCCTGGCCCGCGCCGCCGGGGTGGAGGCCGACGTCGTGCACGTCTCCTCGGCCCGCCTCGGGCGTGCGGTGCCGGCGTGGGAGCAGGGCCTGCTCGGCGACAAGGCGCACTCGCTCGTCTTCGACAACGCCAAGGTCAAGGCGCTGGTCCCCGACTTCGCCGCCACGACGACCTGGGCGGAGGGTGCCCGCGAGGTCGTCGCCTTTCACGACGCGCACCCCGAGCTCCAGGTCGTGGACCACGAGCTCGACGCGACGCTGGACCGCCTGGTCGAGGCCGAGCGGGGCTGAGCCGGCGCCACCACGAGGACGGGTCCGCACAGGGCGGGCCGCGATACTGGACCCACCATGGTCCGTCGCACCCCCGCCCTGTCGGCGCTCTCCGTCGCCGTCCTGCTCGGGGTGGCCTTCGTCGTCTGGACCGGCGTGGTCCTCGCGCTGCCCGCCGTGCCGCGGGTCGACCGCGCCCTCCTCGCGCCGGCCCTGACCCCCGGCTCGGCGCTGTCGCAGATCAGCGCCGCCTTCGCGCTGCTCACCTACCCCGGCCTCGTCTTCGCCGCAGTCGCGGGCCTGGCGGTCTGGGCGTGGCAGCGCCGCCTGCGCCAGCTGACCGCCGCCCTCGTGCTGATGATCGTGCTCGGCTGGGGTGGCTACGGCCTCCTCAAGCTCGTCGTCCGGCGCGCGCGGCCGGAGCGGGCCCTGGACGTGCTCACGGCGCAGGGGTACGCGTACCCGTCGGGCCACATGACCGCGGTCGTGTGCGCGACGATCGCCGTCGGTGCGGCGATGGCGGTCACGCGCCAGCCGGTGCGCAAGCGCTTCGCCTGGCAGGTCGGCGCGATCGCGATCGTCGCGGCCGTCGCCCTCGACCGCTGGGTGACGAGCGCGCACTGGGTGAGCGACGTGGTCGGCGGAGTGCTCTACGGCGGCCTCGTCGCGACGGTCTCGCTGATCGTCGCCGGCGTGCACGTCCCGCTCCCCCACGACTTCGTCACCGAGATCGTCCGCGCCCGCGCGCCGGTCCCCGAGGACCAGGTCGTCCGCCGCGCGGCGGTGATCTACAACCCGGTCAAGGTCGTCGACTGGGTGACGTTCCGACGGCAGGTCGACTACGAGCTGCGCTCACGCGGCTGGCAGCGGACGATCTTCCTCGAGACGACCCCGGAGGACCCGGGCCACGCCATGACCGCGCAGGCGGTCCGCGAGGGCGTCGACCTGGTGCTCGGCGCCGGCGGCGACGGCACGATCCGGGTGATCTGCTCCGGCCTGGCGGGCACGGGCATCCCCTTCGGGCTGATCCCGGCCGGCACCGGGAACCTGCTGGCCAAGAACATCGGCATCCCGCTCGACGCGGCGCTCGCCCTGGACGTCGCGCTCGACGGCGTCGACAAGCCGATCGACCTCGTCGCGGTCACGGTCGACTCCCACACCCGCCACCACTTCGCGGTCATGGCCGGCATCGGCATCGACGCGGCGATCATGGACGGCACCAACGCCGACCTCAAGAAGGCCGTCGGGTCGGCGGCCTACTTCGTCTCCGCCGCCCAGCACGCCAACCACGAGGCGCTACGGACCCGGATCCGCGTCGACGACGCGGACCCGGTGGAGCGGCTGGCGCACGTGATCGTCATCGGCAACGTCGGCTTCCTCCAGGGCAACCTGCCCCTCATCCCCGACGCCCGCCCCGACGACGGCCTGCTCGACGTGCTGATCGCCTCGCCGGTGACCTTCCGCGACTGGGCCCGCGTGGTCACCCGCGTGGTCACCCGGCAACGGCGCGACGACGCCCAGCTCGACCGCTACACGGGCCGCAAGGTCACGATCACCGTCGACCGGCGCGACGCCTTCCAGCTCGACGGCGACACGGTCGGCGAGTGCCGCACGATGACCGCCGAGGTGCAGCCGGGAGCGCTCGTCGTCCGGGTGCCCCGCGACGCCGCGACCCCGCGCGCCACCAGCACCGAGCTGGCCGAGGTCGGGGCGGAGCTGACCGGCTCGGGGGCCGCCGACCTCCGGGCGGGCGACGGGCGGGGCCCGGCGGGCACCGCCGGGTAGCGTTGCGGCATGGGTGTCTTCGACAAGGTCCGTGACGTCGCCGAGAAGATCACGGGTTCCGACGACGAGGGGCCCGCGAAGGGCTCCCCGGCCGCCGCTGCCGGCGGGTCCGTGGGGTCGGCCCCGCAGGGCCAGCCGGGCGAGGCGTCGTCGGGCGGCTCGAGCCGCGAGAACCCGCAGGCCGCCTTCGGCGGCGCCGACGCGGTCCCCGCGACCCCGGACGCCACCCCGAGCGTACGGCTCGACGAGGGCGGCGAGGACAAGCCCAAGCACGAGGACGTCCGCTCCGAGAACATCTCCAGCTCGGCCCCGAGCGAGAACGTCCCGAACTCCGAGCGCGACGACGTCTGACCTCCCGCCCCGCTCAGGGGCGGGTGAGCGGAACTAGGTCGGGACGGCGCGGCCCTTGAGGCGCTCGAGCCAGGTCGCGGCGGCGGCGTAGTCGGCGTTCGCCGTGCCCGGCCGGACGTCGACCGCGGTGCGGTCGGCCCGGGGATAGCTGCCGAGGAAGACGACCTCGGCGCAGGTCCGGTAGAGGCCCATCATCGCCTCGGCGAGGCGGGCGTCGCTCACGTGGCCCTCGGCGTCGATGGCGAAGCAGTAGTCGCCGAGCGTCCTCCGCGTCGGGCGCGACTCGATGCGGCTGAGGTCGACCCCGCGGCTGGCGAACTGCTCGAGGATCTGCAGCAGCGCGCCCGGGTGGTTGTCGCGCATGAACAGCACCACCGACGTCTTGTCCGCGCCGGTCGGCGCCCCGACGGGCCCGGGCCGGGCCACGAGCACGAAGCGGGTGACCGCGTCGGCGTTGTCGGCGATGGCCGACGCCAGCGCCTCCAGCCCGTAGAGCTCGCCGGCCACCTGCGCGCAGACGGCGGCGTCGACGGAGGACCCGGGCTGCGCGACCTCGGCGGCCGCGCCGGCGGTCGACCCGCGCTCGACGACCTGGGCGGCGGGGAGGTGTGCGGCCAGCCACTCGCGGCACTGCGCCGCCGCGTGCGGGTGGGTGAGGACGACGCGGACCTCGCCGAGCGTGGTGCCCGGGCGGGCGTACAGGCCGAACTGCACCGGCAGCAGCACCTCGCGCACGATCACGAGCGGGTCGCCGTAGGTGAGGTTGTCCAGCGTCGCGCTGACCCCGCCCTCGACGGAGTTCTCGATCGGCACCAGCGCGGAGCCGACCACGCCATCGCGCACGGCCTGGAGCGCCTGGCCCACGGTCGCGTACGGCGCGAGCTCCGCCCGCTCGTCGCCGACGAGCGTCAGGAGCGCCTGGTGGGTGAAGGTGCCGACGGGACCGAGGTAGCCGTACGAGGCCGGGGTGCCGGGCATCCGCTCACCCTAGCGAGGGGACCCGTGCACGGGGCTGCCGTCCGGCCCGTGCACGACCGGGTCAGCGCTGCGCCTCCAGCGTCCCGACCGAGTCGACGACCGCCTGCAGCGCCTGCTTGCTGCCGTCGTGGGGGAAGTCGGAGAAGAAGGCCACGTGCTGCCCGCCCTCCAGGCGGACCACGATGACGACGAGGCGGTCGTACGGGGTGGGCAGTCCCTCGCGCTTCACGCGGACGTCGGCCTGCCGGCTCCAGGCCGCCCCGGACGGCGCCGCGACCTGCGCCGGGCCGTCGCTCTGCTTCGCGAAGGTGGCCCGGTCCTCGCGCGTGTAGAGGGCCGAGGTGAAGAGGTCGAAGACGTCCGAGGTCGCCGTCCGCAGGTCCGGCGACAGGCTCGAGGAGTCGATCAGCGCGACGCCGGTGGCCGCGACCCAGTCGCTGCCCTGCCCGTCGTAGTCCTGGTGCACCGGGGCCGTGCACTGCGCGAGCTGGGTGATGCCGGTGGGCGTCGGCTGCACGGCGGGGTCGCAGGTGAACGGCGGGCCGGCCAGGGTCGCGGAGAACTCGTCGAGGGTGACCTGCCGGCCCGACACCTCGAAGCGCGTCGCCGCTGCCGGGGCCTCCGGCGGGTCCCGCGGCGGGCCGGACGGCAGCCGGTCGGCGTCCAGCCGCACGACCAGGGCGACGACGAGGAGCGCGACGACCACGGTGGCCAGCACCGCGAGGACCGCGACGGGCAGCCGGAGCCCTGGGTCGGGCGCGGTGGGCCCGCCTCCGGGGGTGGGCGCGTCCGGCACGGGCCCGGCCGGCCCGGGCGCCGGGGTCGTCGCCGTCTCGCTCACGCGCTCAGGATAGGGAACGCCCGGCTCGCCGGCGGCGGTTCGTGAGCCGTCAGCGCGTGGTCGACCCCGCGTCCAGACGCGCGGCCGCGCGGTCGGCGTTCCGGCCG
>Ga0325401_1007819_pt1 | contig 10386 bp, 11 predicted proteins | sample PopdelMetagenome_FD_205666 | JGI IMG/M metagenome (GOLD analysis project Ga0325401, IMG submission 205666) | Populus deltoides microbial communities from Bellville, Georgia, United States - Xylem-PdKOR-R2 | ecosystem: Host-associated > Plants > Phyllosphere > Stem > Wood/Secondary xylem | place...
CTCGTGCACCTTGCTTGTACCAATGGCGCGCTTTTGCTTTGTTCTGCTCTGTGCCCTGGCCTTTCTCATACATGTCGCCTAGCGACTGCATCGCATCGGCATAGCCTTGTTGGGCTGCAATAGCGAAGAGTTTGAAAGCCTTGCAACGGCTTATTGCTACGCCAAAGCCATTATCGTAAATCACGGCTAGGTTGTAAGTAGCTAGCGCATGACCAGCAGCACTGGCCTTTTGCAGCCAATAAGTGGCCCAGAGATAGTCTTGGGGGACGCCCCAACCATCGCCGTATATTAGCCCGAGGAAATTCATGGCACTGACATTGCCCAACTTAGCTGCTTGATGGAGCAAATAAGTAGCGCGTCGAATGTGGCGGGAACTATGATTGCGAGTCCAACGAGAGCGGTAAAAGACAACTAGTGCCCGCTGAGTGCTTTCAGCTGCAACGTGAGAGTCAAAGGAGATGCGCAATTAACGTGACTGTTTATTTTAAGTAACTCCTACAAAGTAAAAATATAGATAAATAACTTTATTGGTAAGTAATTTATTTATCTCCTATCATCCTTATGCAAGAAGATTTTCTACACTATATCTGGCAGCATCAATACTTTGATAAAACCAATCTAAGAACAGAAGGAGGTGAGCCAATAACCGTACTGCGTCCTGGCAACCGCAACGCCGATGCGGGCCCGGACTTTCTTGGTGCGCGCTTGCAAATAGGAGAAGTGGAGTGGAACGGTGCCGTTGAAATTCACTTGAGTGCGTCCGATTGGCCCCGCCACCAACACCAAACCGACCCTAAGTATGACCAAGTAGTGCTGCACGTCGTGCACACTGCCGACTATGTTGTGCGCCGTACTAACCACACAGTGGTGCCCACTCTAGCTTTGGGGCCGCGCCTTGCCCCAGAACTGCTACGGCGCTACCACGCTTTGCTAGGTACGCCGCCCGCTACGTTGCCTTGCGCGCCCTTTCTGACGCAGGTGCCAACCATCACCCGCGCCATGATGGTCGAGCGAGCCTTGCTGGAACGCGTAGAACAAAAAGCGGCCAGTATGGAAGCACTGCACCAGCAACTGGGCGGCGACTGGGAGGCTACCGCCTATCATGCATTGGTAGTGGCCTTTGGGTTTCAGAAAAACAATGAGCCGCTTGCTCGTCTAGCTAAAGCCCTGCCGCTGAATGTCGTACGGCGTCACCGCCACGATTCGCGGCAATTGGAGGCCCTCGTCTTTGGGCAAGCTGGTTTCTTACAGGATATGGCTGAAACGGAGGACGACGATTACCTTGCAGGCTTACGAAACGAATATTCGTTTCTGGCCCACAAATACAACCTAGCTGCCACTGTCTTGCCCACTCACGCCTGGAATTTCTTGCGGCTGCGACCCGCCAATTTCCCGACGGTGCGCCTTGCGCAGCTGACGGCACTGCTGCACGCCCGGCCTACGTTGTTTGATGCTCTGCTCACCGCTGCGGATGTACCGACGTTAGAGCAATTCTTCGCCACACCACTGGCTGAATACTGGCGCGAGCATTACCGGCCAGGGCGCGCGGGCAAAGTGGCCATGCTCGGGCGGAGTAGTGCCCAATTGTTGATTATCAACGTGGTGGTGCCGTTGCGGGTGGCGTTTGCGCGCTACGTAGGGCAGCCGGAGCTTACCGAATCGGCCGTGACGCTGCTCACTCAGTTGCCTGCTGAGCGTAACCACCTTACGGCACCTTACGAAGCATTAGAATTTGGCCACCGCAGTGCCGCCGATTCGCAGGGGCTGTTGGCTCTTGGACGCTATTATTGTGAGCCGCGCCAGTGCCTGCGGTGTGCCATTGGTAGCCACGTATTGCGCCAAAACAGGGTAGTGCGGTGAAGATAGCGCTGGCACTTGTGCTAAATGCGGCGCTGCTGCTGGCTTTGTGGCACTGGTTGCGCGAACAATACCGGCAGCCAACCTTGCGAGCTTGGCTAGGTCCATTGCTCTTTCTGAAGCTAGGGGTAAGCGTTGTAACGTGGCTGCGACTCACCGGCGATGCTGATTTGTTTCAGCGTTGGGCCAGACTACTCACCAAGCAGCTCTGGACGGCACCCGAGGCGTGGCTGCAAACCTTAGGGGGTGAGACGTTTGCCTTTGAAGGCCAGCACCTTGTCTATCATGGTTTCTCAAACACATTTTTTCTGATTAAGCTGCTTTCAGTGCTTAACCTGTTCTCGTTGAGCAGTGTATTGCTCGACGGGTTATACCTCAGTTTGTTTTGCTTTGTAGGCTGTTGGCAACTGGTTAGGGCAGTGGAGGCGGTGTTCCCCTCCGCGCCACGGGGGGCAACTGTAGTAGCATTTTCGCTGTGGCCGACGGTGCTTTATTGGTCGTCGGGGCTCACGAAGGAGAGTTTGTTGGTGGGCAGTTCAGCTTGGCTGTTAGCATTGGTGCTGCGTTGGTATTACGGCAGCAAACCATTCACTAAACGCCAAATGCTAGGGCTAGGCGTGATGGCCGTGTTATTCTTCAAAATGCGATTTTTCTTTGCCGCGCTGTTGCTGGGGGCGCTAGCAGGCCTAGGTTTGGTACGACTGGCGCAGCGCTTAGGCGGAGCCCGCCGGCGTTGGAGCCAAGTCGCGCTAATGGCGTTTGTACTAAGCTGCGGTGCCTGGGCGGCAGGTGAAGTAAGTCCAGCGTTTCGCTTCAATAAGTTTACGAATCAGCTTATTCGCAACTATTCTGACCTGCGGACTAACTCTCTTTCTCGTCCGCACATCGAGTATGACCACTTAGCCCCTACGGGCGAAAGTATCGCTCGCAACGCCCCTTTTGCCATCGGGTATGCCCTCACGCGGCCGTGGCCCTGGGAATTTCACAACATCACCTACATAGGCGCCGGCCTAGAAAACCTGGTTTTGCTGACGCTGTTGGTCGTGGCGGGTATTGCCTTCGTGCAAGGGCGCAGTGGAACGCTGCCATTCGCGCTGGTGCTGACTTTGCTATTTTACTGTATTGTGTTGGCGGCGCTGCTCGGCTTGAGCACGCCCAACCTAGGTACGCTTAGCCGCTACCGCGTAGTGCTGTTGCCTTATCTGTTGCTGCTGCTGCTGGAAAATGTGTATGTGGCTCGGTGGCTGAACCGATGGTTCCGTTGAGGTGTTAGAGTACGCATTTGTGCCAGACTTTGCCCTCGCCTTGCTGGGGCGTATCTTTGCCGTTCAAACAACTGGCCGCTCCGTGGCTGTTCGCTCTTCCGCATGGAAAATCCTGTAATCATACTAGGCGCTCAAAACGTAGGTACCGCCGCCCTCGATACGTTTCTTAGCAACGACGTGGTGGTGTATTGCCTGCTCGACGACGACGCCAAGCTGCAACATACTGAACTCAACGATGTGCCCGTGATGGGTAACACTGAAGACAAAGAGCTATTGAAGTTGCTCGGTAAAAAGTGTGAAGTCTTCGTAGCAACGGAAGACACTGCCAGCCGCCGTAGCCTGACTAACATGCTACACGATGAGTACAAAGTAGCACCGGTTAATGCCATTCACGCCCGGGCTAGCGTTTCGGCGCACGCGTGGCTAGGCCACGGTATTTTGGTGGGAGCCAATGCCGTAGTAGCCAGCAACGCCAAGGTGGGCAACAGCTGCATCATTGGGCCAAACGCCGTGGTGGATGTGCGCGCCGAGCTAGGCGACTACGCCCAAATCGGGGCTGGGACCATCATCAACGCTGGGGTTACGGTGGGTGAGCAAGCCTTTATTGGGGCGGGTGCCATCATCGTATCGGGCGTGAAAGTGGGGAACAAAGCGCGTATCGGGGCTGGTTCAGTCGTGGTGGCCGATGTACCCGCCAACCAAACTGTGTTTGGCAATCCTGCCGCAAAAGTTTAAGAAGTATCAACTACAGCGTGTTACGGGTTGAATGATAAAGCGCAGGCTAAAAGGCGTACGCTCACGTTAGACGTAACTACTTAAAACTTGAAAATTCCGATGTACCGCGTTTTACTGTACTACTGCTACACGCCCATCGAAGATGCGGAGGCGTTCCGAGAGGAGCACCATCGCCTGTGTCTACGTTTGAACTTGCTAGGTCGCATCATTGTGGCACCCGAGGGGCTGAACGGCACCGTTTCGGGCCGCACAGCTGACTGCGAGGAGTATATGCGCATCGTGAAGGCTGATCCGCGTTTTGCGGCGCTGGAGTTCAAGGTAGAGCCATCGGATGCTCACACATTTCAGAAGCTGCACGTACGCGTGAAGCCGGAGATTGTGCACGTGGGGCTGCCTGACATTAAGCCCTACGAGCGCACCGGTATTCACCTCTCGCCCCAGGAATTTCGCGACATGAAGGACCAGGACGATGTCGTGATTCTGGATGTACGCTCCGACTACGAGCATGAGCTAGGTCACTTCAAGAACGCCGTGACGCTCGATATCGAAAACTTCCGCGAGTTTCCCGATAAGGTAGACGAGCTAGCCCAGTACAAGGACAAGAAGATTCTGACTTATTGCACCGGCGGCATCAAGTGCGAAAAGGCCAGTGCTTTCCTGTTGGAGAAGGGTTTCGAGAACGTATATCAGCTCCACGGCGGCATCATTAAGTACGGTTTGGAAGCGGGCGGCGAAGACTTCGACGGGAAGTGCTACGTATTCGACGGCCGCGTGGCCGTGGATGTAAACAGCGTTAACCCGACGGTAATTTCCACCTGTCACCACTGCCAGACGCCTTCCGCGCGCATGATTAACTGCGCTAATCCGCACTGCAACGCCCACGTGCCCCTCTGCGAAACCTGCGGCGAAAAGCTAGATGGTGCCTGTTCCGAACCCTGCCAGCAGCACCCCGACAAGCGCCCCTACGACGGCACGGGTACGTACCCAAAGCTGAGCAACAACTATAATCCCGAGCAAGGCCTGCTCTCGTACCGGTCGCCGAAGCTTGCGTTGTAGTTCACCGAGAATCAACTAGGAACCTTGAAAAGCAAGAACCCGCGGAAGCTAGCTTCCGCGGGTTCTTGCTTTTGGCGTGCTCAGATAGAATGACCTAGCTACTATCGGGCGTCTGACTAATAATACGAAGCAAAGCTGATTTCCGTAGCATAGAGCACCACCAAAACGGATTTGTTTGGCTAGGTCTACAGAAGGCGTGACGGAGTTTTTTACCATTCTAAACCTAAGAGAAAGTTTTCACCAGGAACTAAATGGTCAGCTGGCAAGTCGACATTCAATACGCTGGTTTCTGGTATACCCGTCTGAAAAAAGCTCATCAGCAGAATCTTTAACCACTGAAGTTTTCAAGCTAGGTAGTGTCCGAATGCAGAAGCGCAGATCTATTATTCAGCCGCATTCCGTTGAAGCGCCCATAGTATGTTGCGGGCAGCTATCGCCTGTTGCCGACCTAGGTCTTTACCTAGGCATTCTTCAAAGAAATCAGGTGCATAGAATGACGCAACTCTAATAGCTTTCTTATCAATCAAGTAGAACGTGTGCTCGTCGCCGTCATCTATGATGCAATTGTTAGTTTCCTTTCGGGTGCTCCGATCATCTTTTACAGTCCAAAAATGATGGGGCCGTAGCAGCTGCCAAGAGCGTGAAAGTGTAGAAGCTAGAATCGGTTTAGGAAGAAAGTAGCGGTTTGTGTCGGGTAATATCCTGTGAAAGCGTTGCTCTTCTTGCGAAAACTTTGCGGTTAGTCTGCCGGGATAATACATTCCTTCGGCTCCTCGGTAAGGGCTGACGTACGTGAAGAAATAAACCCTTTCCTTCTGTTTGGCAATGATTAAGTAATTCGGTGATTCATTCCAGGAAGAGCTACTCTGGTAGATGATGGTGCTGTCATAGTTGGCTTGAAAAAATAGATGCAAAGGCGTGCTTTTCACGGCCTGTTGTGCCTTGAGCGGACAGCATAGCGTCTGTAGGAAGGCAGCAGCTATAAATGCTGTAGTGCGCGAATGAATCATAGGTATGTGAGGCGTGCAAGATAGACTATTGAAGTGCTCTCGTACCGTGAAAAAGCAGTACTCGGGACAAGTAAACAAAGGCTAGCTTTCAGGCTCAAGTCGGAACAGCATTCCTCGCCGCCAATTGTAGCACATGTGCGATTATCTACCGCTAGCTCACCCTCAACTCAGCGCAAGCAAAGCCTAAAACCATGACCTAGCTTGGCGTGTGTCGCTAGGGAATAGCTATAGGTGCTAGCCCAAAAAGAAGGTAAAAAACAAGACGCAAGTATGATTATTGAGAGAGGTGACTTAGTGCAAAAAGCTAGGGCGGGTGAGTTCGACGTGATTGTGCACGGCTGTAACTGCTTCTGCACGATGGGAGCTGGGATTGCTAAAACAATCAAGCAGGTATTTCCAGGAGCTTACCAAGCTGATTTAAAGACGATAGCAGGCGATAAAACTAAATTAGGTAGTTATTCAATTGCTCACGTAGACGCTGGTGGTAAACTTCTGAATATCATTAACGCCTATACCCAATACCATTGGCGGGGCTCGGGAATAAAGGCAGATTATGCTGCAATTCGGCACGTATTCCATCAGCTAAAAGAAAATTACTCTGGCAAACGGATCGGGTATCCTGCTATCGGAGCTGGACTAGCCGGCGGCGACTGGGCTATAATTGCCGCTATCATTGATGAAGAGCTAGCAGGGGAAGAACACGTTTTTGTAGAGTTCACTAGATAAACAAACACGCACTGTACTTTCACTGGTAGTTTACCTTGATCTATACATTTACTCGGCGCAAGCAACTTCGTAAAACTATGGCCTAGCTTGTTCGTACGTTGTACCCTCATCAACTCGCACTCCCTATGACCGCCATACCTGATTCGGAGCTGATTCTTAACCGCGACGGCAGCATTTACCACCTCAATTTGCTGCCCGATCATATTTCCGATACTATCATTACCGTGGGCGACCCCGCGCGGGTGGCCCTTGTGAGCCAGCACTTCGACTCCATCGAAACGCAGATCCATAAGCGCGAGTTTGTGACGCATGTAGGCTACTACCAGGGCAAGCGCCTCACGGTAATCAGCACGGGCATGGGCACCGACAACATTGATATTCTGCTCAATGAGCTGGATGCGTTGGTCAACATCGATTTTGTGACGCGTACACCGCGGCCTCACGAAGAGCGCATTACCTTGCGCATCGTGCGTGTTGGCACTAGTGGGTCGTTGCAGGAGGATATTCCGGTAGGTTCGCACCTCGTAACGGAGCACGCTGTGGGCCTCGACTCGCTGATGCAGTTCTATCCCTTGGTCGAGACTGGCTTGGAGGTAGAAGTAGGCACGGGCGTGCAGCAAGCCATCGGGCTCGATTACCGTCCGTACTGCGTACGCGGCTCCGATCTGCTCCGCGAACAGCTAGGGGCCGGAATGGTGCCAGGAAATACGCTCACCTGTCCTGGCTTCTATGGTCCGCAAGGCCGCGTGCTGCGCCTCGACTTACGCCAGCCTGACTTGATTAGTCGCTTTCAAAATTTCCGCTATGAAAGCGCCGAAGGGGTGTTTCGACTTACCAACTTCGAGATGGAAACGGCGGGATATTATGCTTTGGGCCGCATGCTAGGTCATGAGGTAACTTCCCTAAACGCCATTGTTGCCAACCGCGCTACTGGCGAGTTTGCTGCCGATTCAGACGCTATTGTGAATGACCTAATTATGAAGACCTTGAACCGAGTGTAGCTTGTCTGGCTCGGAGTTTTCAATACAAAAAGCCCCAAGACGTCGGCTAGCAAGCCGGTGCCTTGGGGCTTTTTGTTATAACATAGCAAGTACCTAGCTTGCCAACTAGTCGAAGCTTAGTAAAAATCAAAGCTTAGCACAGCACGCAACGGAATTATATTGCCGGCCTTGAGTGATACGTATTCAGCGTCGCTTGCCCACACGGTGGTATACACCCGCTTCGTGCCACCATCGGCCGTTTGGAAGTAGATATCTACTTTGCTTTGGTAGCCATTGCCTAGCACAGCGGCGCGCTCAGCTTGCCAACGTCTTTGCTGACGCTCGTTGAGGGTAGTCAGAACGTCATCGGAGGAGAAAAGCAGGGTAGAAACGGTTTCTTTCGCAACCATCTCGGGAGCTAACGTATGCATGAATGGGTAGGAATGATAAGTGGCGTATAGATAGGTAAAGTACAATAAGTGTTCCACTTACTGCGTGTTTAGCGTCTATATAATGAAAGTGCAATTTATGCCTATAATTGTTCCTTTTAGAACGTTTTACACGCAAAAAGGCTGACACAACCAGCGATTTGCTGCTGTGTCAGCCTTGAGATTAAATCTTAGAATAAGAATCTTTCGCGCGGCGAAAGAATGGTGCTTGTCTACGTGCAGTAGGCCTAGAAAGAGAAGCGGAGTACGGCCCGCAACGGCAGCGTAATGCCTGCTTTGAGCGTGAGGTACTGCTCATGCGCGGCCCACACGGAGGTGTTCACGTACTTCGTAGCGCCGTCGTCGGTCTGGAAATAGATGCTCACTTTGTTGTGATACGCGTTGCCAAGCGTAGTGGCTCGCTCAGCATCATGACGGCGTTGTTCTTGGTCGGCAGGATCAGTGAGTACATCGTCGGAAGGAAAGTGCAGGGTGGGGATGCTTTCTTTCTCGATAAGCTGTACATCTTGTTGCTCAAGAGGTTGCATATATGGCTAGGATTCGAAAGTGTGTTGAAAAGGACGAAGCCCTGCGTGTGGAACGAGCAAAAGGCTCAGTTCGCATACAGCTGGGCTTGTCTTCTCCTACGCTATTCCGGCCAAAAAGGCCATGGTATCTACGCCATCAGCATAATCATCGACGGCAGGATACTGCGCTTGCCCAAAGGCGAAACTGTCTGCGTACCAACCATTATCTGACACAATGCACTGCGTGCGAGGGGCAATATCCGCAAGTTGGGCCACTAAATCAGCTTCGTTGGCATATGTGCCGTAGTGGACCACCGAAATTGGCGATACCAGCGGTGGGTTTTCGGTGAACAGTACAAAGCCCGTGTCGTAGTGCGGCACGCGGTTGACCAGCAGAATGCTTTTGTTGTAGTCGTAGTTGTTCTGGTACTTATGGTGGTTAAGCACCCGTTGCCAGGGCTGCAAGCCATCGAGCAGCGTGTTGAAATTGTAGCCTTCGGGCACAAACATCTTCGACACATTGCGGCAGCCTAGGCCGTAGTACCGGAAAATGTCAGTACCTAGCTTAGCTAATTCCTCCGGGGTTTCAGAACCTGTGAGTATCGCTAAGCTGGTGCGATTGCGGCGAATAAGGTTCGGCTTTTTGCCAAAGTAATACTCGAAGTAGCGGGCCGTGTTGTCGGAGCCGGTGGCAATAAAGGCGTCAGCGGCGTTGAGGCGCGGTATGAACGCCAGACGTTCGGTAAAGCGTGGCTCAAGGCGAATAAGCTCATCGGCGAGCCAACGCATGAGCAACGTGTCATCGGCGCTAGGTTTGGCCAGTAAGTGGTGGCCGCTGAGCAGCACACACAGCAAATCGTGGAACCCCACGAACGGAATGTTGCCAGCCATAACCACGCCTATTCGGCGGGGGGTGGTTGGTTCGGCCGGGTAGCGCGCTGCCCAAGCGCGCAACGGCTCCTCGGCGAGCAATTCGGCTACGCCGTGCAGTGCTGCCGTGACGTTGGGTGTATCAAACCACGCATTCGTATTGCGCGCCCGCAGTGCAAGCGAGTGAATTTCGTCGTCGGTAAGTTGATTTAAGCGGCGCCCCAGGGCCACGAAAGCATCGAGGCGTTCGGAATGAGTCATTCGAGAAATGTTGAATGCTAAGTGTTGAGAGTTGAAGCAGAAAAGGCAGCTGCACCTTTCAAAGTCATTGGGACTTATCAGGTAGCGTGATAACAGCTGTTTCGGGCATAATGTCCGCTATTCAGCTTTTAAAATTGCCCAATAACTCGCAAGGCTACGGGTTAGTTTCTACTTTTGCTTAGTTAAGCCGGGCCATGCCCGCGTTTTTTACGTAGTTATTGTCATTCACTGAAAATAAAATCTGAGGAAAACGGCTATGGCCATCATGATAACGGACGAGTGCATCAACTGTGGTGCCTGCGAACCTGAATGTCCTAACACCGCTATTTACGAGGGCGGCGCCCAATGGCGCTGGGCCGATGGCACCTCGTTGAAGGAAGTAGAAGTAGACGGCGGCCAGGTGGTGTCGGGCACGGCCCCCCAAACGCCCGTCTCGGATGAGTATTACTACATCGTGTCGGATAAATGCACCGAGTGCGTGGGCTTCCACGAAGAGCCTCAGTGCGCTGCCGTATGCCCCGTCGACTGCTGCGTGGACGACCCTGACTACCGCGAATCAGAAGACAAGTTGCTCACGAAAAAAGAGTGGCTGCACGCCAGCTAGGTTGTTTCTGAACCACGGATTCGAGCGGATTTTTCGGATTTCACGGATTTTGTGGACGATTGAAAAA
>Ga0325401_1007820_pt1 | contig 10385 bp, 6 predicted proteins | sample PopdelMetagenome_FD_205666 | JGI IMG/M metagenome (GOLD analysis project Ga0325401, IMG submission 205666) | Populus deltoides microbial communities from Bellville, Georgia, United States - Xylem-PdKOR-R2 | ecosystem: Host-associated > Plants > Phyllosphere > Stem > Wood/Secondary xylem | place...
CATAAATTGCCTTTTAATTTGATCATATAAGAGTGGAAAAATAAAAAAATTAGAGACAAACAAAAATTAACACCCTCACAATCATAGTGTCATGTGTGTTGGTCCACAAGACATGGTGTTTTCTACAATAATGGGAAATAACTTTGAACTACAATGAGTTGGGAGTAAAGAAATCACTGTTCAAGAAACATCAATCAGAAGATCTCACAGTATAAGATCAGTGATACAACATAAGGTCGGGCCATGACAACATATCACCAGACCAAGGTAAAAATCTGAGCCTTAGTTTGAAGGATTGGTGTTGAATGCTTCATTGAAGGCCGCATCCTCTCGCGGGTTGCAAAATACTTCATGACAAGTCTACATGACCAGTGTATTTCCTTCTGTTTTTGGAATAATGACATTACAGTGCAATTTGCACTAGCAAATTTTGTCAGGTTAACCTTGGCCATTGCATTAATCTCTCATAAGAAAAGCTCCCTAGATTCTGCAGTGATAAGATGCCTTATTGATATTCTTTTCGGTATCGGCAAAATAATACATGCATTTCAACAAACATTCACGAATGAGATTAAAAATACAAAACTGCAGTTTTGTGAAGAATTCTGTAACATGTATTTCTCTCATCTTTTGTTTTTACCTAACTAGTGCTATGAGTGCATGCCTGCCACGGAGACTTCCTTCCACATCACCATTCTTGAGAGAATATGAAATCCTTTTTTTCTTCCTCTCACCTCCTAGTAAAAAATCGCTTTGTCATGAAAGAATATCATGATGTATCAATGTCTCATACGACCAACCATAGCCCACAGTAACCAGCCATGCTACACGATCTTCGTCTACAGCTAGTCGAGTCAACTCCACACTCTTCATCACTGAAACACTTGTGATCACTTTGATCATCAGGGACATGGCAAGCGCTCTCAACCTGTTGTTCACCATGTCCTGCATTCAAACTCAATGCAGGACAGACTTGCAGAGACATTGCACTTGATCGTTTTGTTTGCCTTTCATTCTGCACAAGTAAAAGCACTTGATCACCCAACTGGTCTTCACATTTAATTTGGAACAAAATGAATATAACCTGTACAACTTCAAGTTGCAATTTTTTTTTTTTTAAAGTAGGGCCAAATCGTATTAAGCATTTAATTAACTTCTGAAAAAGTTGAAAGTAAATTATTCTTATCTGGTGCGGAAAGTTTCTGGATTCTCAATAGGCTTTTCCTTTACTTTTATTGTTTTAATTAGGAAGCACTGGACATGAAGAAAGCTATAAGGCAGACCTTGACATAAGTCCAGTTTGATGGGATGTATATCTCTGGCAGTCTCTCGTGCCAAGCACTTAGCACAGGCAAAGGGTGACCCTCAGTAGTGAATATATAATTCCGATCAACCAAAAATGAATCATCAAAGAGAAGATATAAATACTTGCACCTGCAAAAAGGAATATATTACATGAGAAATTTCATTTCTCATAAATGCATATCATAGATGAAAAGACGTTTCTGAATGCCAGGGCAAAAACCACTTACGTTTCAGCAAGGAAGAAGCTATGCATATGATCTTCTGTTTGCATGGTTGTGACATCTCTAATGCTTGCAAATCCTCCTTCCACTTTGGTGTATGAATTAAGAGAATTAACAATTGTTTCACCCACTTCTATGTACCATGGATCTGGGAATATTCATAAACATGATAGATGTACAAAGTTTAGAAGAGGTAATGGTGGAGCCTTTTCCTTCAGCTCAAAGACTGTATAGCACAACTCAAGAGCTATGCAATCAGTAATGCATTTATGCCTAAATGTATGCCTGCAGGGAGCTCAAAATGTCTGTCCTCCCTCAGTCATGCCCTTTTTTCCAATTAAATTGAGAATAATAGAATCAACAATTGTTCTAAAAATTACATCATGTTTAGTTATTTGTTAACAGAAGTCACTCAGCTTCATGCCATCATTGTTATATAAAGAGCAGGATCAACATTCTAGCCTTTTGTATGGCTGCAATGTTCAAGCAGAAAAAACAGGGGAAAGGGAAACAAAGAGAAGTAACCAGGCTGCCAGCCTGATCAATGCAGTCTCTAGTCTCAACCATAGGTTAGTGGTGGGTTATGCCCGTCTCTCTCTCTCTGTTGGCAAGTTTTCTCTTGGGAAGTAGTCAAACCCTACCCACCCCCTTCTCAAATGGGTCAATGCCCAAAGGCAATTTTGTTTCTTGGTGCACGCACATGCACACACAACATCCGTATACAGATAAAGCACAAATAGGAAAAAAATGTCAGTAAGAGAACATGACTTGGGAATCAGAAGCCATATATAAAGCCATGATATGCAAGTATGGTTTAAAAAGCAAGTCCATGATACAAGAACCTAGCCGCGCAAATTTGCGACATAAAAAAAGTCTAGCAAACAGCAACTTTCCCCTTGTGTTACTATAGTTTTTGCAAGCTGAATTTTCTTTGAATGGTATATGGATGCACAAATTCACACAACAGTAGCATTTTAAAGCAATAATTTTGGGCAGAAGTGAAAATCTAAAACTTCCAGAGAAAAGCTAAAAATAAAGAACCACAAAATAAAACAATCAGAACATAGCATTTTCAAGTACTGATTTTGAAAAAAGTACAGTGAAAATCTAAAAATTCCAGAGTAAAGCTAAAAAATAAAGAACTGAAAAATAAAACAACCAGACCTTTAGTTGCTTGATATAGGTAGAATGTTGACTCTGCTAATTCAGGGCGCAGTGGATAGTACTTTTCTGTAGGGTGTAACATTTGATGGTCCAGCAAATACCTAAGAGGTCATTACACATGTTAATTTCAATTCCATTAATCATTGAGCACTGAAATAGTAAAACCTTGCATATAATGACAAGCTGACAGTTTTCTTCCAGTAACAGAAGCAAAGAAGATTATAGAAAAACAAATGCGTGATACCTTTCTGGTAACACCCCAAACTTCTTCCACACATGAACAAACTCACGGTGTGATGAGTTGGCAGCTGCAATATCCCCAACAAGAACCTAACATATCATTAAACTAAGATCAGAGGAACCTTTAGAGGGATCGATAATACCATTTGGGCATAAGAGATTTCAATTACTTGCCTGTAGGCCAGGCCAGAATGCTTGAAGGCTTGTCAGTTGCCAATATGTTGCTTTTCCAGTCCTCATATCAGCTTCATGGTACCTAAATTAGAGAAACATGCTTTCCATCACCAGTGAACTATGTATTCCTCACGAAACAAATTCAATTACCTATTGCTTGAATCACAACATGAAATTCAAGATAGGTATGGGGTATGGACAACGGCTTCTTAGTTCTCAAAGTCTATCTTTAGCAGTCTAGAGAAAGCAACCACCCCTAACTTATGAACTAGGAAGCACTATGATGAAGTTCCTTACAATCATCTTATACCTTACATCAGAAAGTGCCCATCAAATCCTTACCAGATTATGTGGGTCGATGAGTCTATCTTAAGGTCCCTTGAGAATCTGGCTAATTGTCAGGAATCCGATTGACATACTTATATGGAGGCACCGTATGCTTCCCAAGCAATGGGACTTCATCTATCATAAGGGAAATGTGATGCTGATCCATGTTTTAATCCCAGGAAGTGAGAATGAGGATGTCCCTGGTGAACTCAGTCAGACATTATGTGGCTAAAGGGTGCAACCAAGGAAATCTTGATTTAACCACAAGCCCAGATTACTAATAGAAGGATGAGCTTCCTCTAAAATTCCATCTACACCTAAAGGATAAAACCCTCATCCCCCAACCAACCCCAGTCGTACCAACAATAATGAGAAAAACAAGAAAGAAACAAGAACAAGGGAAAAAAAAGTTGTTAAGAAAGAACCCAAACACAAGTGTGATGCTTTAGAACTTCTCTCAGTGCAGTACCATGGGCCATGTTTGAAATATTTCTGTACTGCAAGATAAGCAGAATGAAACATTCTCCAGAAGTCCTCCTTCCCGAAAAGAATGTGAGCCTTGAATAGATACTCATAGAATGAATCAACTCCTACATGAATCCACACAAAATCAAGAGTCTCTAATATCAATGTTAGGTAACAAACATGAAGTGAAAGGTAATTTAAGCATGAAATTCCATCAGGAGCTTTAACAATCCCATCAGAAGCTATAACACAGTTCAAATCCATTAAAGAATCTAATAGTACTAGTTAATGATATGAATTAAATTTTCAATACTGGAAACCTTGTGAACTACAAAACCGAGCATCTAAAGGCTATCAAAGTACTGTAAACACATACCAGCACCGATCCCAGATGAATGTTCAATCCATTCCCCAGTTTCCACATCCAGTGTCGTTCCTAACAAATTTAGAGAACTACGCATACTCCATAACTTTCGTAGAGCACGCAAGGCTGCAGACTCATATCTAGGATCACCAGTTAATTGTGACAAGGCTCCCATTTCAAGAATAAGAGAACCTATGTTCAGACATGAAAGTTAACCAATTTCAGGATTGCACATTTTGTGCTGGCACCAGCATAAACTGTAATGGATATGGTTCTCACCACATCCTGAAGTGCTTGTTTCAGTAGTCTCATTCTTCATGACTCCATACTGTCCACAGAATTTCGCATTGCTGCAGTGTCATATATCCTTCTTACAAACAAAATCAGCAGAACATATTCATACTTATGAAGAGCTGAAATAAATGCTCATTGAAATGAAGAGACAGTTAAGGTATGCCTGGACCTGTCTGAACAGCATTATCAAAGAATTAGAATCCAGTCTGCACATAGAATTCTAAAACATCTGATTCTTTGAAATGGCAAAACCATCTATCTTATTGGAGTTTTTGTTATTAACTAAAAGAACCAAAGTGCATATTCTGCCATGGTTCTTAGGAAGTAACCAATTTTCTGCATTAGATTATAATACGTGCAGGAATTTACTCTGAAAGGACATCATTGAGGTGAATGTGCACATCAATATGAATTATGATATCTTTTAACTATGCCTTGAGCACATATTCCTTTGAAGCAATATACATCACATAGTATTTTGGGAAAAGGATAATGAGTTGCATATCTTAATTCAATGTTTCATGCTGTGTGTTTTTTTTTTTTTTTTTGGGGGTGGGGGGGGGTGTTTTAAGGGATATAAGAACTTGTATCAATAATGTAAAAGCTAACATTCCTTGTTCTTTAGAAGAGAATCTGGAATTAAGCTCAAGTTTTTGTTATTGTTATAGGAAATTGGAATACACTTCTGAAATTAAGCATCTTTCAGCTAGTACCTTCAAGTTAATCCAGGCATATGGCAATCCAGTAGGTGTATCAAATGCAGGTAGGAAGCGTCGTCCTAAATCTTCAGCCAGAACAAGAAGCTGATTTTTGTAAGATCCTTGAACCAACCTGTTTGTAGAGTCAGTTGCAAGAATATGAGCAGAAACAAGTCCTCCAAGGACTCTTATGTTGCACTACACAATAGAACAGGTGTGGAAGAGCTCCATTAAGAACTTCAAAAGTAATTTGATTCAAGATATTTTGTGAACCACTTCTCCCAGAATTCAAAATTGGGAAAAAGTAGAGCCAGGAAAGCAGATTAAAATTCATGAAACTTTAAGGCAAAAAAAATCCAGGTATTTCCTAGATGAGTAACAAATTAGTACCTCAAAAAGGTTTACTCTTGCATCAACATCAAATGTTAGATTTTCAGAAAGCCAGAGAACTGCCCTTTCAAACTCAGTGTAGTTACCCAAAATAACAAGGCTGTAAGAGAAAGAGATCAAGAGGAAACTTATATTATAGAAATCATTCAACAATACTAGTACTTAATTGACATTAAGAATCCAAAAAAACTGAATAACTCATATCATTAGAAACATAGAGACACAGATAATAGATTTATATTTTGAAATCTACTAATTGGATATTCAAGTAGCCTACCTAGATAATGATTCAATGAGTGTAAGGGCAGTCCCATTATAGTTTTGTGGTAAGTGCTCAAGCTGTAAATAAGATCACAGACTATCAATTCTATTAGCAATTAACTATTATTTACACTTCCCGCTAATGTATAGTCAATCACCTTCAAATTTCCAAGCTCACTGAGTGAGTCAGTGAAACTTCTGCTAAGAGGCTTGAGCTCATCATGCTGCAATTTGATTGAAGAACAAATTCAAGATTGCAGAATAAAAAAGTCATGCTAATCCGAAAATATGGATAAATAAAAAGAATAACTGACCGGAAATGCGTGTGTCATGTAGTTTTCATATGCATGGTAGAACCTGCAAGAAAGGTCAAATAAAGCGAATCTACTGAGAAACACTTCGACTAGCCAAACTAGTCAACAAAATAATTCAACATTCTGTTGATAAAGCTCTTTGCTTTTGCCTCTTATCCCTTGTTTCAATCTTCATCAACAAGCTCATACAACGCCCAAATTGAATTGGGATTATTCCACACAGCTTCTAATAAAAGGCCAAGTGCTTCAAGATTTGAACCTTGGGCATGCAATCAATTAAAAGACAGAGCCTTTGAATTTCAGTTGATCACATCTCTATCTCTATAAAGCAATGTTTTTCAAGATGGCCAAACCATGCTAAATAGTTGTATTTTTTTTTGTGTAAGAATGTACTAATGTCAAGCTCCCAAATAAGGAAATCACATATTTTAAAATCAATTGTGTTTCTTTTATCTTTTTACGGCACTAGACGAACTTATCTAAGAAATCATGACTTGATAATCACAGAACAACAAGTTGAGAAGAGCCTAGGAATAATTGAAAGATTTCATGTAAAACCAAAATGAAATCTCAAAATTCTAGACACAAACTAATCCAAGAATGCACAAAATTGCGCACCCATCAGGAAAAATGGAAAGAAGAACCCAAAATGGGAGCATGAAATTTGCTTACATCTTTCGAACTTTCTCTCGCATTTGCTTTTTCTTAGCTGAATCGAAGTGGGAGAATGAAGGGTCAAATAAACTAGGAAAGATCACAAGAAGCAACAAAACCCATGTCCGAAATCTGCAAGCCAACATGGTTAGGATTCTTTCAGTTTTAATCAAAGTAATATTTTCTTTGGTTTTTGTGAGAGTCGAGAAGATCGATTTGATAATTTTAATGACTTGAATGGGATATACAAGGAAAAAGCTGGATTTTTCGAGGAGAGAATTGGAGTTCCACCATTACAGTTAGTATTGGATCTAGGATTGGCCAATCAAAATTGAGGATTCTAGGAGCAGCCAATCAAATCTTGGTCAAACTTCCAGCAAGTTTCTACTGTTCTAGATAGGACTAGTATAGTGCTTTCAAGTACAGTACTACTGCTCCCTCTCTTTTCACACTCTTTTTCCTTCCCAAATAGTGGATTGCTTAAGAGGTTGAGTACAAACGCCACCAATTTTAACATAAAAAGAGACTATAAAAACTTGGATATGAGGTCATTATAATTAGAAAATCTTGAATTAGGTATACGAGATAGATTTAATTGAGATTTTCAATTTACTTCGTAGGGTTTTTAGGACGAAATAAAAAGGTGAGGATTTTTGAAATATTATTTTTAATTATAATTTTAAGAGAAATTACTGTAGCAAATAAAAGGGTTTTCTCACCTAGTTTACTATCATATAATTTTTATAAATTAATTCAATTTAAAATTCAAGTTAATATCCTTAAAAGGATTCCTAACACAAAAATTAATTTAACTTATGAATTGAATTCAATTTACAGTTTCCAAAACAACCTTTTATAGTTTACAAGCTTAGATTTAGAGGTTGAGGAGAGAACAAATAGAAAATGAAAATGAGTTAGTTTTTTTTTTTCTTAAGAAAGAAAAAGGAATTAAAAGAATTTTTATAATAGTTTTTTTTTGTCAATTTATGTTGTTTATATGAAATTCAAAAAATCAAAAAATTTAGGATGTAAAATCAGGAATTTATTTTGTTTGTGAGGTGTTTAATTTTTCTCTTAAACTTAAAGGAGTATTTTACAATTTGACCTTTTGTTTAATATACATGCATTTTTTTTTATGGGCTAAATTATAAAACACTCCCTCAACTTGAGCAAAAACATAAATATGTATGAACTAAAAAAAATCCATGATTTTATATCCTAAATTTTATGATTTTGTCCATTTTATTAGGATTTTATTAATAAATTGATAGAAAAGCCCTTAAAAATCCTCTCAATTCTTCTCTTTTTTCTATATTACTAAACATGTTTTCCTAAGTTTGTTAAGAAAAAGGATAGAAATTGATGGGTGTTTCATGGATTTTTCTATAAATTTCTGAGTGAAACACTAATAAAAATGACATCTCTAAAAAATTATATTATTTAAGGGAAAAAAATTAGAGATTTTATAGTTCAAAAATATTTATTGTTTTGCTAAGTTCAAAGAGGCAATTTACAATCTAGTTTTTTTCTTACATTTTATATAATGAAAACTTAATTATAAATAAAGGGTATGCATGTGTGTGATGAATCCAAATAATAATCTTACATCTCAACCAAACTTCAACAAACAATTTTCTTTTAATTGTTAGTGGTGAAACTTTTTATTTCATGAAATGAAGGAAAAACAAAGCATGTAGTAAATGGTTAAAATAAATAGTTTTTTTCTTACATTTTATATCATGAAAACTTAATTATAAATAAAAGGTGGATATATGTGTGATGAATCCAAATAATAATCTTACATCTCAACCAAACTTCAACATATAATTTTCTCTTAATTATAAGTGACTGAAACTTTTTATTTCATGAAATAAAGGAAAAAACAATGATGTAGTGAATGGTTAAAATAAAGAACAATATCTTTTAAAATTAAACTACAACGCCAATATATATACATGAAAAAAAGTTTAAACTTTGAAGAAACAACTAGAATTTTTCATAACAAAAGTTTGAACTTTAAAGAAACAACTGGAATTTTCCATAACATGTATGGTTTCTTGTTGGTCCATTGTATTTCACTCACACGAGTTAAGATATGTATCACATGATAAGTTTTAAACCATTACAACTTAGCATGCAAGACCTTAAAAAAGTAATGCCAAAATGATAATATCTAGACTATTGATCAATAATAAATTAAAAACCAAAACTAAAACCAATCTTGAACACCCTACATAACAAATAAAAATATAACACCTAAAATATCAAGAAACTAACCTAACTAGATATTATATCCTAAAATAATATATACGTGTGTGTGTATGGTAAACGCTTTAGAAAATTATAGCCAAAATACTGAAGGGTGTGTAAAACATCCCCAAACCAGACTCAGACTATTATCATCCTTGCACTAATATGCTTTGTCAAGATAGTCTAGCATTATCAACTTTATATGTAACACTCGACTCTTTTAGAAAGAAATATCATTATACTCAGCAAGCAATAAGAAGTTTATTTGAATCTTATTGACATCCTATAATATTAAGGGTTAAAATGCGAGGCATCCAAAGATTCTCCTACTGGTATTGAAGTATACCAGCAATGCATACCAAAGAAATGGATATTGCTAAATAAATCTTTCCTTGTTTCAATTCATAAATGTTGATAATATTGGATTTCGCCTTAAATTTAGTTTAAGAAAAAAAATGTTTCCATAGAAAACTACTCATAAAACCATAATCAATCTTAGTCACCATTTTTCTAAAAATTTCTACGAAATCATAAATAAATCCAGAAATTTTACTTTTCCACTTTCAAAAATTATTGGCAATATAACAAATAAGCATTCTGCAAATTTAATAACACCTATTTCAAGAGAAACAACAAACATCTATTTGTCAGCAAGCCTAACTTGATATACAAACTTTCACGACCCTATGAAATATATAATGGTAAAGGCGTGACAACTAGTGTTTTGTTATAGGTGTTAGATACAACATTTCATGATCTGAGAAATATGGATTTAAATGTAAAGTTACAATATAAGAAATAATTCTATTGTGAGTGTTTAAAGCAAATTAGAGACTCGTTATAATATATGAATTTAGGTGCATGAAAAGAAAAAAAGCAAAGCGTGGAAGAGGATAAAGGTAAAAAATTAGAGCTACCACTCCTATCTTAAAGCTGAATTCTTTTCTTTTTTTTTAATCTTTTTCATCTTATGAGCATTCTGGTGACCCCGTTAAACTTGTGAATTCCTAAACTCCTTTAGTGAAAATAGACATTCATACTTCTTATGCTCCAGTTCATTTATTAAACCTTTTTTTTTTTTTTTGCATTCTTTTTAGATGAAACTTCATCCACAGACTTTCCATTTCAATTCTCTTATTCACATCCTTTAAGTTGTTTCTCACCTCCAATACAAGAATTCACGTCAATAAGCCCTCATGCATCAATTATGTTGAGACCAAAAAGGACGAGAAGGTATTTCATACAATCCCCGTTAAATCCCTAT
>Ga0325401_1007827_pt1 | contig 10380 bp, 8 predicted proteins | sample PopdelMetagenome_FD_205666 | JGI IMG/M metagenome (GOLD analysis project Ga0325401, IMG submission 205666) | Populus deltoides microbial communities from Bellville, Georgia, United States - Xylem-PdKOR-R2 | ecosystem: Host-associated > Plants > Phyllosphere > Stem > Wood/Secondary xylem | place...
TTTATGTAGGAGGATAATCGCTGCTGCGATGCTGTATATAAATTATAAATTAAATTAAATTAAATAAATTAAAATTACAAGGATGCATAAAGAGATAAGAAATTGCAAGGAAGTCATACAAAGAGACAGGAATGAGAAAGAGCGTGTTCCAATAAAATAGAAGGGCACTTTCGGTGTTTTAACCACGCAGACTTCTAGGAAAAAATTCACGGCAATACTGGTAAAGACACTAACTAATCAATTAATGTAATAAAAATAGATGAGAAAGAAATGCAAAGGATTTACTATTTTTCCAACTAACTTCGTTTTGTGCAACCGTTTGGTTAAGATTACTAATTATGTTTCCGAGTAAAATAATAGTTGATAATATGTTATTGTATTTATTTATTATAAGTTTTCTTCTTATTATTTTAATTACTCTTTTTTTTATCTTTATCTTATTTTAAAAATAAATTCTCTCAACATTTTATTTTATTTTTTATCTAATTTTGATTTTCATTCTTTAAATTTTTTTTATGTATATCCTTTTCTTAGTTTATAGGTTATCCCGATTTGCGAGTTAGTCAAAGTTAACCTAAGTAGTTTTGGATTTTTTTAAATTTTTTTTAATTTATTTATTTTTTTAATTTTATCATTTAACATTAGAGTATTAGATCTTGAGCTTTCTGATTTTTTATGTTTTTTCTTTCTACGAGGTTATCCTGAATTGCAGATTAGTCAGATTAACTCAAGGTGACTCGGTTTTTTTCAATGTTATTTATTTATTTATTTAACTTCGATCCTTTTTCTTGCTCATTTTTTTAAAAAAATTTAATCCTGATCTCATGTCGTGTGTGATAGGTTAATAGAGTAAACCCGAGTTGACTCTTGTTTTCTTCTTTGAAGTCTTTCTTTTAAATTAATTTTTTTTTTAATTTCATCTTTTAAGATTAGGTTTTTGAACCTTAAGCTTTGTTATTTTTTTTATATTTTATTCTATAAAATATTTTAATCTACTTTATGTATTTATCAAATTAACTCGAGTTATCATCCCATCACATAAATATCTTTTTTTATATTAAAAAACTTTAACTTTACCCGCGGTGCATAGCAGACAGAAAAAAATCTATTTTGTATCCAAAACCTAGACATCCTTTTCACCCTTGCATCTTTACTTTCAAAGCATCGCTGTTAACAATGCGAGGCCTAATTTTCTTCCCTCACTTCAGATGTCATGTTGAATTTGTCCACTCCAAAAATCCAAGTTTTTGTCTGACTTCTTGTTCTTGATAACAAGTGCAAGTCCCACATTATTTACTTTTTTGGATTAGTATTGAAGCAAGGGTTGTATTGGTAAGCACAAGTGTTTTTTTCTTTCATCAAGTAATTAATATTATCGGAAGGATAGCCCTAATGTAAAAATAGCTCCCAATTTTCCTCTTCTTAGGTGCTCTGATTTTTTTCCCCCTTCAACTCATCAGACCCTCGATTCTGAATCATGTTTATCTTAAGCAAAGGCAATACCAGCAGCAACATGGGTACACCATCATTCCATGAACTTAAGAAGCAAGCTTCTTTCTTCTTCAAGGAAAAGATTAAGAGTGCCAGACTAGCTCTCACTGATGTCACACCGGCAGAACTGTAAGGCTCATGTTAGTTATTTTATAGATTGAACTTTTAAACAGCTAGTAGTCTAGTAGTGATTTATTTCAACAAGGGTTTCATATGACATAGCATGTATGTCTTTTTGATCTGGGTTATATGCGTTTCCTGGTGGTGCTTCAATAATATTTGGAAGGTTGACTGGAGAAGTTACAAGTGGGAATCCATGGGCACCAGACAACCCTACCCTTGGATCCATTTCAAGGGCTGCTTTTGAAGTCGATGATTTTTGGAGAATTGTGGAGATTCTACACAAGAGGTTTTCATTTCTGGTTTCATGATTTATTTTCCTTCTTGTTATCTCTTTCCTGACTAGGATACTTTTGTATGTTTGAACCTTTCGGCCAAGTCAGATTCTCGAGATTTGAGAGAAAGAACTGGAGGTCCTCTTACAATTCCCTTATTGTACTTGAACACTTGTTGACTCATGGACCAGAGAGTGTGGCAGGGGAGTTTCAGATTGACCAAGATGTTATTAGGGAGATGGAAAGCTTTCAGTGTATAGATGAAAAAGGGTCTGTGATTCTATTTATGCTTGTATTCATATTTATCTTCTTCTCATGGACTTGACATGTATATATAAGCTACCAGCATTTTTTTTTTGTCTTTGTCGTCACTAGTAACAAAAAAATATGTGCAGATTCAACTGGGGTCTCGCTGTTCGAAAGAAATCAGAGAGTATCTTGAAGCTGCTTGAAGAAGGACCTCTTCTTAAAGAAGAGAGAGAGCGAGCTAGGAAGGTGACTAGAGAGATTCGGGGATTTGGGAGCTTATGCCACAGGTTTTCATCAGCGCAAGGCATTCTAAAGGAATCATCTAACGGAACATTTGCAAGAAGTAATTCTCAGTTCAACGATTCCTGGGAAAATCAATTCTTATCCCCGAAAGAAGAAATTTTGATCCAAACAGTGCAACACAAGGACACAAATTCCGAGTCTGCCAAGAAAAGGGCGAATCTGGATTCTTGGGAAAGTACCGTCAACGTTTGCCAAATGCCCGAGAAACCTGGAACAAGTCTCAAAGAAAACTTGGTTCCTAAGAAGGAAGAATTACATCGATGGAACGGCACAGGAGAGGGAAATCCCCTTTTGGTTGGCAGGAGAGATGAACCAGGGATTATAGAGGAAAACCACCCCTTTAGTGACGCCGAGAACCAAACCACTGCTTCCCTCCTTTGAGCAAGAGATGAAATCCTGCAAGGATTTTAGGATTTCATTCTAGTAGACATTGCGTCTGCAAATTTCTTTGTGCATTAGTCAGTGGCCAAGGTTTGTTCCTGTTATACGTGTTGCCGGTTGTACAATTCTGTAACCCACGGAAAACACAGCGAGCATTGAATTTCTATTATGCTAATATATACTGAGATAAGATGTGTTTCTTTAGCATTTTGTGAACGCTTATGAACGGTTTTGCTTTTGATCAAGACTTGATACTTGTTAGAGATGTATTAATTTTAACAGTCTCCTAGCACAATGGCTAGTGTTTGCCTCAAAAAGACTAGCATTTCTAGTTAGAAGCTTCAAATTTCTCAGACATCCATACATATCCATCTCGAATGACACATGGTTTTCAGGTTTCATTCACTTGGCTGAAACAATTTTGTACAAATAATCGAACAGCCGAATTTAACTCAACCAATGCAGCATCTAAAACACTAACCGCTATGTTTCATGCAGCTATTTCTATCATCTATACACGGTGAAGCAAGGATAGCCTAGAATGCGATCTATACAAACATGATTAACACGCAATATAACTGAATGCATGGGATTCTAATATTTACAAAGCCAGTCTTGAATGGCAAGACGCAATGCATGGTTGGGAGTGAGATGCAAGTGATCTAATCTCAGATTGGTCATTGGAGATGTTTCACGGCCATTTGCCAGCCATCCACGCAAGGCTTCTCCTTCATACGTGAACCCATCAGCTGCCACCTGAGGGTCGTGCATTATTTCCTGAAAGAAAACCATTTGATATGTAAGACAAATTGAGCAAAATACCCTGCTCTGTGGTAATCAGAATGCTTGCTAAAAACTGCACTTTGGAGGACTGATTTTTCAACTTCAAAATGACAAGGAGCTTGTATGCGCTGATTAAACCAAGCCACTGCATGTGAATATCTAGAAAATGAAATAATTGCTGGAAAAAGAATATAGGGAAGGGGGAGAAAGGGTGTGTCTCTGTAGTGTAAAACGTGGTCTCCAATCATGTTATTCTCAGTTTCATTATAAATGCGTGCCATCTTACCTGAAGAATAGGGCACAAGAAGAAAGATGGCACCGGTCTCTCCTCTGAAACATGCAGATGTTCCAATTCCCTTACCAGTGTAGGTGTTAGGTCTGGTCTACCCCTACTGCTCAATTCACAGAACTGCAAGGCCAAATCCACCAATCGCCTTGCCACAATCATTGGCCATTCAGCTGATGGATCCAAAATCAAGGCTAATTTCCTTGTTCTACGCACCTCACCTACCAATCCAGCAGGAGGCTTACCGGTGAGTAGCTGTAGAATGATTACTCCAAAGGCATAGATGTCAGACTTCGGTGTCAAGACTCCAATTCTTTGGAACTCTGGATCTGTATATGGAAAGGAACCCTTTGGAATAGTGCTCCAATGAAAACTTGGCTGATAAAGACTATCCTCTGTTACCAACCTGCAAATTCCAAACTCACATATCTTGCAGCTAAGTTCAGAATTTAGCAGGATGTTTTGTGGTTTCAGATCACCATGGACAATCTTTTCAGGTTTGGAAGAGTGCAAGAAGCAAAGGGCACTTGAGATTTCAGCAACAATACGTGTTCGAATCTTCCATGTCAAGGGGGCAATGTTGTTTTTCTGGAAAAGGCGGTCTTGGAGGCTCCCATTGGGCAAGTACTCATACACAAGAGACCATGCTTCTGGACACGCACCAAGCAGAGTCACCAGATGAGGATGCTGTAGTTTGCCAAGAACTTGGACCTGCTTAAATAAATACTAAAGGTTATTTCAGAGATATTGTGTGAGATAAATGGTGCTGGGAAATTCTAGATTCCAAATCAGATGGTTTAACATGTGTCTCGTTAAATACTGCATATTGTTTGCCGATCATCCCAAACATCAAAGTATGAAGATCATTTCGAATAGTGAATAGTCCAAATAATTGTCAAATACCCACGGACACTCAAGGCATGAGTAAGGCATTGAAAGGATTAGTAGTGATACATCCAAATAACTATATGGGATATCTCTCTCTGCATAGACAGAAAGAGAGAGAGTTACAAAGAGCTCTAACCTCCTTTTGAAACTCTGATTGCCCTTGCATGTTATTTGGATGCAGCCTCTTTATAGCAACAGTTCTACCCAACATTTCACCCTTGTAAACTTGACCACAACCTCCCTGACCAAGCTTGAAGCTCTCAGAGAAGTTGCACGTAGCAGTTTGCAAATCAGACAAAGAAAATTCTGCTAATTCAGGCAACTCTTCAGTGATTCCAAGAAAACCATTGCAGTTTGCAGTTCCTGCTTGCCCAGAGCTTCTCCACCGCTCAAGCCAATGCACAGCTTCCATTTTCTGCCGTCGGATCCTCTGCTCTTCCTGCCGCAGAGACAAAATGGATGTTTGAATGAGTTTTAATTCTCCAGAAGCTTCCTCACACCTGCGATTTTCTTCCTGTGCACGAATGTCCAGAAGAGCAACATTTCTCATGGTTCTCTCTAGCTTTCTAGCTACTTCATCTTTCTCTTTCAATAGCTTTTCTTGATCCTGTATTGTATTATTGAGTGCATCTTCAGCTTCTTTTCTAAGTTGAACTTCATGTACAAGAGCAGATTCATAGATTTTGACCTGATAAGAAGAAAGTAATTAGATTCTCTCCAATGAAGAACCAATACAGCATGTACCAAAGTTAGCCACAGGGAAATGACTAGGAGTACCTATTTTTTATTGCAATCAAATGTTACTTAAATCTTCAAATAGCTAGCACACTCCCCTAACTTGGAAGTCCAAATAAACATCTCGGAGAAAAAAAAAATGTAGGCACTTTAAGATTTTTCAATGATAGGGCGAGAAAATATATTTGGGAAAACTTGCCAGATTCCATGATGTGAATTTGTATAAAATTACAGCAAGTAATTTGAAAAGGAAAGCTATAGAAACAAATTGAAAAAGAACATGAAACATTACTGTCTATTTCTTAAGCAATTTTTCATCTGTTCGCCTGATTAAAAAAAAAAATCGAAACTTCACAACAAATAAAAGTGAAAAATGTGTGGAGGGCATCCCGAATTTTCTTTGCTTGCTGACTAATTGACCTTATTTCCTTACAATTGATTCAGACCTCTGGTGTGAGGTGCACAAGAATGATGAAGTTTCAACCCAGAAGATTCAGAACATGCTGGGCACAAAGTGAGTTGACCACTAATTTACAGTCTCCTCCAGAGTTTACACTCTGAGGAGTCAGGAAACAGCCACATGATCTACAAACCGAATCTAGAAATGAACCGGGAATGCTGAAGTGTGGTTACCTTGCTGAAAGCTTCCATTGCTTCCAGTTCCAACGTTTTGCACCTCAACAACCCTTCAAATGCTTCATTCCCCAAAGCTTCTGCTTCTAAACTCACTTCTTCAATGTGAGAATATGAGCTTTCTTCCTCCACTTTTGGATCAGAACCTGAAGACACTCTCATTTCAGTGGAAGTGCATCCTGAAGCACAGCTGCTACTTGTTGAACTAAATGAACCCTGGAGAAGATTTGAATTTTCAGAAGCTTCTCTTGTCCATATACATTTCCCTTTGTTGATAAACCATATCTCACAGAACAAGGGGACATGTTTCGCAGCATAGTTTTCTTTGCAGGAGCTCTTTTTGACCTTCATACAACTGTATCAAACCAATAGTATTGAATATAGAAAGGAACATCTAAAGCTCCCAGTAGAGCATAATGCTCCAGCATGTAAAACAGATAGTAAAAGAAAGTTTGTGCCAAGAAATACAAGACTGCTGATGAAATTTGCTACAGAGGCAAGATGATAAGTAAGGTATTACTCTCCTGTTCTGAAGTAACATTCAAAAAAAGAGTGGTCTTTGACAGAGAATGTATATTTTTCTTGAGAGATGATGATGTGTTATAGTTTTACTTTCAAATCTATCGGTGCATGGCTTACAGATTTAACAAACATGAAACTACGCACAAAGACAGTTGTTGCACCGCTAGAATCAACAAAAGTATTTCACGAAAGAAACACTTAATGGAGATCACCGAAATGCTGGAATAAGTGATTGTGATAATACTGGTTGTCTGCTTACTTTTCTTTTACAGCCCCCATAACAAGCTTCCTGACACCATGTCTGTTCACCAATTCTACAATTCCCTTATGAACTTGGTCACTTTCAATTGTAACAATAGTTGCTTCAACCTGCACAATGAACATTTTCCCTCAGATGATTAGCAAAGAAAACAAATTTCTGAAATGAAGAATCATTCAACTAGTTACTCTACATGCAGATTCATAAAAGTAATACAGTTAAATCAAGTTGCTATTAAATTAAGCTTGACAGCAGGGTCAAAGGCAAAGCTGCATTTCTTAACAGCAGAAGTAGATCAGGAAGAGTAGTGTCCTCGCTTACAGTTCAGTGACATCAAAATCACTTTCCAGGCAAAATTAAAATATCATTCACCTACATGTACAGAGATCTGATCTGGGAGATAACACACCTTTGCTCTACGACAAATGATCAAGTAATAATCAAAAAGTTTCTTCGTCCGTTCATTCTCCTCCCTTCTAAATGCGGACACTACTTCAGCATTTGCTTGACTAGCTGGAAGCTTCCCCACTACAATAAAAATCTCAAAGATGTGATTATATACTCCTATATAACTGGAAATCAAAGTACATATCTTAGTCGTAAAGCAAATTAAAAAACAAATCCTAACAAAAATTAACAGTAAATTAAAGAATGAAGAAAAGTCTCATCTTGGATCCAAGAAACTTTCTAAAAATAAACCAACAAGTGAAAAACAACAAGATTTGAAAACAAAACAAGAAATAAATTGAATTCAGCAAACATTTCAAGATTCGAGTACAGTACATAGACCAAAAACAAAAAAAGAAAGGAAGCAAGAAAGATAGAGTTTACAGAGAGTAGGTATCAGAGGAGAAGGACGGTGAACGTGAAGTAAACAAATTTGTCTGGTTCCCAGGCTTTCTAAAACCCAGTTGAGCAAGCTCACAGCTTTCTCTATAGAATTCCCTAAAGCCACATAAACTCTTTCGCTGCTACTTTCTTCCGCAATGTCCGGCAACTGAGAGCTCAACATCCCGTTAGGCCCGAAACCGAACCCCACAGAATGGGAATTCGGGTTCGGGTTGCGGTGGGGCGGGTGGGCAGGATTTAGGAGCTCTATTTTGCTGAAGAGGCTAGAGAGAGAGAGAGAGAATTTGGTGTTTCTTCGTGTGAGTCACAGGATTTGGTATGAGAGGGCAAGTCATAAGTGAGATTTTTTTCAGTATCTGTCGGTTTCGCAGAAATGAACGACGGTGGAGACCATTGGAATTTTGTGTTGACTGAATGGAGATGCCAAGCAAAGGGCACGTAACCCGTAAGTAGGAGGAAAGAGACAATGGCAGGATTGACGGAGGTTTTTTTTTTTATCTTTGTTTAAGAAAGGATCGTACGAGGAGAATCCTTATGGAATGAACGGGAGCGAGCGAGCGAGCGAGCGAGCGAGCGATCTCGGAGTAAAAAGTCTTACGTTTTGGTCATTGCCATAAACATGTGTAGAACGATGTATTGTAATATAAGAAATATGATTTAATGCAATTGAATCGTCCATTGTATTAGTTTTTCTGGCTGTATAATTATATTGTAATGCAATGAAATTAAAATTAAGGAAAAGTTACTTAGGAATCAAGTCAAGATATGTCTGAACCTAGTAACTTTAGATCAACACTAGTTTATACATGTGCCCCATGTTATGGAAGACCCAAAATCTTTGCATGCCTAAAAACATTCAATCTTTTTAGTTGTTAGATTGATGCCTTCAAAATTGTCTTCAATTTAGCATTCCAAACTCTATTTTAAATGTTATAGATCCATGAAATATGATGTATTTGTCATTACAAATAAGTGGGTTAATTGACGCAATTTCATTTTAAAATAATTAAGATATATGAAGATAAATATTGAATTTTTTGTAAAGTCTAATGAATATGTTTATATACTATATAAAAAAATTAAAATTTAAAAAAATTTAAATGCATCAAATTTCTTATATGACTAAAAAACTAAAACTTTTGATCTAGTCTTAAAATTAGGTTTGAATTTTGCCACAATGTTCTCTGTGCCTAGATCCGAATAGGGTTGGGCATTATATCTAGTTAGTTAAGGTTAGATCAAGAAGATGTTGTTTTGAATTTTTTTTATATTTTTACTTTTCTAGTTTTTTTGAATGTTTTTTAGTTTATATTAGTTTGGCGGCTATTTAATCATTATTGTATGTTATTTTCATAACAATTTTTATAAGTTATTAAATTTTAGATAGATTAAATTGATTTTCTCTACAATTAAAGGTTCAATCTAAGATGTTAAACAAATTTTCTTTATAGTTTAGAAGTTTAATCAAGAACTTCGAAAACCCTGATTAAATCTTTTACTTAATGCTGTGTTTAATTTATCAAGGCTAAACTAGCCTAGCTTAGATCCCTGCACCTTAGACATGAAATACTTTCTAATATCAAGGTTTATCCCAACTATCGATCCTTCAGATCAAATACAAACTCGACATCTAGAATCAAAGAACTAGCTTGAACCTTGAGTGCCTTAGACATGGTGTAGCCTCCCTTCGACCACTTAAAGTCCTCAAGTCAGCACCACATAACTCTTGGTGGAGTCCAGGACCTAACCTGAACCAACCCTTGAACCCTTGTCCTGCTCTTACCTCCTGTGTTACGCACCAAACATAACAAAACCTAGCCTCATATAGGCTCAACATGCAGTGAACTTGGCCTAGTTTGACCTAACACTTAAGCACCCTACACGTGCTTGAGGCATCGGATCTCATGTTTTTCAATTAACGGATCCGAACCATGGCCGATCGATATCTAGGCACTTTAGACCTATTTGAGATCAATCTTCGAGCTTTCTGAACCTGTCCGACAGACCCATGGTGCTCTAGACCTAACTCAACACCAGTGCTTCGAACATGATCTCGCCAAATAAGCAAGGGGACCAGATGCTCCGGGGGAATGGGTATAGTTTTAACAGTCCAAACATTGCATCCTAGATTATTTGGTGGCTTACGCATTGGGACAAGACCACTAATTGATTTTAAAATAATTACTAGCTAAGTTTTAATCATGTCATAGTTCACTGACATTTGTCTTTTTCATTCTTGCTCTAATGGCTTATCCAAAATTAAAGCCGTGTCTTTATCAGGGAGTTTTAGTGTCTTAAAACAACGAATATGGAGCCAGCTAGGTGCCACCGCGCTGCCTCCCCCGTATTGTCAACTCATTTCCAGCTCTAATACTCGTCAAAAACCACATATTATGATTGGAAAGTGATCGAACCACCCAGCTTGAAAACAGGGATGTCTTAAAATCGCCTAGACACCAGTCAACCACCCTGTCTAATGGCTAGCTTCTAGAAAGCATGGTATTCTATATATTGCAAATATTAATCAATAAACAATCATGTTAGTTCTTGAATGAAAACAAACAAAACTTAAGGATAAATAAATTAGATGAGTTTTATTTTTTTTT
>Ga0325401_1007828_pt1 | contig 10380 bp, 2 predicted proteins | sample PopdelMetagenome_FD_205666 | JGI IMG/M metagenome (GOLD analysis project Ga0325401, IMG submission 205666) | Populus deltoides microbial communities from Bellville, Georgia, United States - Xylem-PdKOR-R2 | ecosystem: Host-associated > Plants > Phyllosphere > Stem > Wood/Secondary xylem | place...
CTGCAGCGACGCCTTGGTGATGCCGAGCAGGATGGGCTTGCCCTGCGCACGCGCCTGGCCGTCCTCCAGCTTGTCGTTGGTCGCGTCCATCTCCTCGCGGTCGACCTGCTCGCCCTTGAGCAGCGTGGTGTCGCCGCCGTCGGTGATCTCGACCTTTTGCAGCATCTGGCGAACGATCACCTCGATGTGCTTGTCGTTGATCTTCACGCCCTGGAGACGATACACCTCCTGGATCTCCGACACGAGATACTCGGCCAGCGCTTCGATCCCCAACACCTCGAGGATGTCGTGCGGATCGGGGGAGCCGCCGATCAGGTTGTCGCCACGCTTGATGTAGTCGCCTTCCTGAACGTCGATCACCTTCGACTTCGGGATCAGGTACTCCACGACTTCGCCGCCGTCCTCAGGCTGGATGCCGATCTTGCGCTTGGCCTTGTAGTCCTTGCCGAAGGTGACGCGGCCCGAGATCTTGGCGATGATCGCGTTCTCCTTGGGGACGCGTGCCTCGAACAGCTCGGCAACGCGCGGCAGACCGCCGGTGATGTCGCGGGTCTTGGCCGATTCACGGCTGACACGCGCCAGCACGTCACCCGCCTGGACCTGGGCGTTGTCCTCCACCGACAGCACCGCGCCCGACGCCAGCAGGTAGCGCGCGGCCTCGCCATCGTCGCTGGTGGTCAGCGTCAGGCGGGGACGCAGATCCTCCTTGGACTTGGTCGAGGTGCGATATTCGATGACGACGCGCTGGGCGATGCCGGTGGCCTCATCGGTCTGCTCGGTGAGCGTCTTGCCCTCCAGCAGGTCCTGATACTTCACGATGCCCGAGTTCTCGGTGATGACGGGCATGGTGAACGGATCCCACTCGGCCATCCGATCGCCCTTGGACAGCATGTGGCCGTCGTCGAACATCACGTACGCGCCATAAGGGATGCGGTGCGAGGAGAGCTCGCGACCGTCCATGTCGACGATCACGATCTCGCCCGAGCGGCTCAGCACCACCCGGCGACCACGCTGGTCGACGATCAGGCGCAGATCCTTGAAGTGGGCGGTGCCGTCGACCGGCGCCTCCAGGTTGGACTGCTCGTTGAGCTGGGCTGCGCCACCGATGTGGAAGGTGCGCATCGTCAGCTGGGTGCCCGGCTCGCCGATCGACTGGGCGGCGATGACGCCCACCGCCTCGCCGATGTTAACCGGCGTGCCGCGGGCGAGATCGCGCCCGTAGCACTTGCCGCACACGCCGATCTTCGACTCGCAGACCAGCGGCGAGCGGATCTTCATCCCCTGGATGCCGATCCCCTCGATCCGGGTGATCATCGCCTCGTCGAGCAGGGTGCCCGACGGGATCACGACCTCGCCGGTCTTGCTGTCGACCACGTCCTCGGCCGTGGTGCGGCCCAGGATGCGCTCGCCGAGCGACGCGATCGTCGATCCGCCCTGCACGATCGCCTTCATCTCGAGCATCCGCTCGGTGCCGCAATCATCCTCGATGATGACGCAATCCTGCGACACGTCGACGAGACGACGGGTGAGATAGCCCGAGTTCGCCGTCTTCAACGCCGTGTCCGCGAGGCCCTTGCGGGCGCCGTGGGTGGAGTTGAAATACTCGAGTACGGTCAGGCCCTCCTTGAAGTTCGAGATGATCGGGGTTTCGATGATCTCGCCCGAGGGCTTGGCCATCAGCCCGCGCATCCCGGCCAGCTGCTTGATCTGCGCCTGCGAACCGCGGGCACCCGAGTGCGCCATCATGTAGATCGAGTTGATCGGCTTCTCGCGACCCGACATCTCGCCCTCGTCGTCACCATAGTGACGCACGGCCTTGATCTCGTTCATCATCGAGTTCGCAACCTGGTCGCCGCAGCGGCTCCAGGCGTCGATCACCTTGTTGTACTTCTCCTGCTGCGTGATCAGGCCGTCCTGATACTGCTGCTCGAAGTCCTTCACCTGCTCGCGCGTCTCGTCGACCAGCACGTCCTTGTCGGGCGCGATGATCATGTCGTCCTTGCCGAACGAGATCCCCGCCTTGAACGCGTGGCGGAAGCCCAGCGCCATGATCGCGTCAGCGAACAGCACCGTCTCCTTCTGCCCGGTGTGGCGATAGACCTCGTCGATCACGTCGCCCACGTCCTTTTTGGTGAGGAGGCGGTTGACGGTCTCGAACGGCACCTTGGACGACTTGGGCAGCGTCTCGCCGAGCAGCATGCGGCCGGGGGTGGTTTCCACCCGCTTCATGTACTGCTTGCCGGCTTCGTCGGTCTGGGGGACGCGGCTGATGATCTTGGTGTGCAGCGTCACCGAACCGGCGTTGAGCGCCTGATGCACCTCCGACATGTCGGAGATCAGCATGCCCTCGCCGGGCTCCTTCTCCTTCATCATCGACAGGTAATAGAGCCCGAGCACCATGTCCTGCGAGGGCACGATGATCGGCTTGCCGTTGGCGGGGCTGAGGATGTTGTTGGTCGACATCATCAGCACGCGCGCCTCAAGCTGCGCCTCGAGGCTCAACGGTACGTGGACGGCCATCTGGTCGCCGTCGAAGTCGGCGTTAAACGCCGAGCAGACCAGCGGGTGGAGCTGGATCGCCTTGCCCTCGATCAGCACGGGCTCGAACGCCTGGATGCCCAGGCGGTGGAGCGTCGGCGCGCGGTTGAGCATCACGGGATGCTCGCGGATCACCTCGTCGAGGATGTCCCAGACTTCCTTGCGCTCCTTCTCGACCCACTTCTTGGCCTGCTTCAGCGTCATGCTGAGGCCCTTGGCGTCGAGGCGCGCGTAGATGAACGGCTTGAACAGCTCGAGCGCCATCTTCTTCGGCAGGCCGCACTGGTGCAGCTTGAGCTCCGGCCCGGTCACGATGACCGAACGGCCCGAATAGTCGACTCGCTTGCCGAGCAGGTTCTGCCGGAAGCGGCCCTGCTTGCCCTTGAGCATGTCGGACAGCGACTTGAGCGGGCGCTTGTTGGCGCCGGTGATCGTCCGGCCGCGGCGACCGTTGTCGAACAGCGCGTCCACCGCCTCCTGCAACATGCGCTTCTCGTTGCGGACGATGATGTCCGGCGCGCGCAGTTCCATCAGCCGCTTCAGGCGGTTGTTGCGGTTGATGACGCGGCGATAGAGGTCGTTGAGGTCCGACGTCGCGAAACGGCCGCCGTCGAGCGGCACGAGCGGGCGCAGCTCGGGCGGGATGACCGGCACGACCTCGAGGATCATCCACTCGGGACGATTGCCCGACTCGAGGAACGATTCGACGACCTTGAGGCGCTTGATGATCTTCTTGGGCTTGAGCTCCGACTTGGTGGTCGCGAGCTCTTCGAGGAGGTCACGCTTCTCGCCCTCGAGGTCGAGGTTCTCCAGCATGATGCGGACGGCTTCGGCGCCGATCCCGGCCGAGAACGCGTCTTCGCCATACTGATCCTGCGCGTCGAGCAGCTCGTCCTCGGTCAGGAGCGAATACTTCTCGAGCGGGGTCAGGCCCGGCTCGATGACGATGTACGCCTCGAAGTACAGCACCCGCTCGAGCTGCTTGAGCTGCATGTCGAGCAGGAGGCCGATGCGGCTCGGCAGCGACTTTAGGAACCAGATGTGAGCGACCGGCGCGGCGAGTTCGATATGGCCCATCCGCTCGCGGCGGACCTTGGAGACGGTGACCTCGACGCCGCACTTCTCGCAAACGATGCCCTTGTACTTCATGCGCTTGTACTTGCCGCACAGGCACTCATAGTCCTTGATCGGACCAAAGATGCGCGCGCAGAACAGGCCGTCACGCTCGGGCTTGAACGTGCGATAGTTGATCGTCTCGGGCTTCTTGATCTCGCCGAACGACCAGGAGCGGATCTTGTCGGGCGACGCGATGCCGATCTGGATCTGGTCGAACGTCTCGGCCTTGGCGACCGGGTTCGCGAATGGGGTCATCTCGTTCATGGGTACAAGCCCTCATCTGAAACTTTAGCCCTCTCCCGCTGGCGGGAGAGGAGGGGCCCATTGCCTCTTCGGCGATGGGAGGTGAGGGTGGCTTGCCTTCCGGAAGAAGAAGGCCACCCTCACCCAACCCTCTCCCGCGAGCGGGAGAGGGCGAAAAGGGTTACTCCGCCGCCTCGGCGAGGTCGCCGTCGTTGGCGTCCTCCATCGTCTGCAAATCGACGTTGAGGCCCAGCGAGCGCATTTCCTTGACGAGCACGTTGAAGCTCTCGGGGATGCCGGCCTCGAAGGTATCGTCGCCCTTGACGATCGCTTCGTAGACCTTGGTGCGCCCGACCACGTCGTCGGACTTCACCGTCAGCATCTCCTGCAAGGTGTAGGCGGCGCCGTAGGCCTGCAAGGCCCAGACCTCCATCTCGCCGAAGCGCTGGCCACCGAATTGCGCCTTGCCGCCCAGCGGCTGCTGGGTGACGAGCGAGTAGGGGCCGATCGACCGGGCGTGGATCTTGTCGTCGACGAGATGGTGGAGCTTGAGCATGTAGATGATGCCCACCGTCACCTTGCGATCGAACATCTCGCCGGTGCGCCCGTCGAACAGGTCCGACTGACCCGACGAGTCGAGCCCGGCCAATGCCAGCATGTCGGTCACGTCGCGCTCGACCGCGCCGTCGAACACCGGGGTGCCCATCGGCAGGCCGGCACGCAGGTTGTGCGCCAGCTCGACGATCTCGTCACCCGAACGGGCGTTGATGTCGTCGAAATAGTGTTCGCCATAGACGGTCTGGAGCCGTTCCTTGACCGCGTCGGGCATCGCGCCCGCCTTGGCATCCGGATTGGCCTCGTGCCACTCATCGAGCTGCTGCGCGATCTGCTGGCCGAGGCCGCGCGCGGCCCAGCCGAGATGCGTCTCGAAGATCTGGCCGACGTTCATGCGGCTTGGGACGCCCAGCGGGTTGAGCACCAGGTCGACCGGCGTTCCGTCGGCGAGGAAGGGCATGTCCTCCTGCGGCAGGATGCGGCTGATGACGCCCTTGTTGCCGTGGCGGCCGGCCATCTTGTCGCCCGGCTGGAGCTTGCGCTTCACCGCGACGAACACCTTGACCATCTTGAGCACGCCCGGCGGCAGCTCGTCGCCCCGCTCCAGCTTCTCGCGCCGATCCTCGAACTTCTCGCGGATCAGCTTGGCGGCATCGTCATATTGCTGCTTGACCGCTTCGAGGTCCGACTGGGCCGCATCGTCCTGAACGGCGAACTTCCACCATTCGTGACGATCGACCGAGTCGAGGGTGTCGGAGGTGATCTCCGACCCCTTCTTAACGCCCTTGGGCGCGCCGGTCGCAACCTGGCCGAGCAGCATCTCGCGCAGCCGACTCCAGGTGGCACGGTTGAGAATCGTGCGCTCGTCGTCCGAGTCCTTCTTCAGGCGCTCGATCTCCTCGCGCTCGATCGCCATCGCGCGCTCGTCCTTGTCGATGCCGTGCCGGTTGAACACGCGCACGTCGACGATCGTCCCGGCGACGCCCGGGGGCAGGCGCAAGGACGTGTCGCGCACGTCCGAGGCCTTCTCGCCGAAGATCGCCCGGAGCAGCTTCTCCTCGGGGGTCATCGGCGATTCGCCCTTGGGCGTGATTTTGCCGACCAGAATGTCGCCCGGCTCCACCTCGGCCCCGACATAGACGATCCCGGCTTCGTCGAGGTTGCGCAATGCTTCCTCGCCGACATTGGGGATGTCGCGGGTGATGTCCTCCGGCCCGAGCTTGGTGTCGCGCGCCATCACCTCAAACTCGTCGATGTGAATCGACGTGAACACGTCGTCCTTCACGATCCGCTCGGAGATGAGGATCGAATCCTCGTAATTGTACCCGTTCCACGGCATGAACGCAACCAGCGCGTTGCGGCCCAGCGCCAGCTCGCCGAACTCGGTCGACGGGCCGTCGGCGAGCACGTCGCCCGCCTGAACAACGTCACCCACCTTCACCAGCGGGCGCTGGTTGATGCAGGTCGACTGGTTGGAACGCTGGAACTTCATCAACGTGTAGATGTCGACGCCCGACTTGCCTGCGTCGACCTGTCCGGTCGCGCGGATGACGATGCGGCTCGCGTCCACCTGATCGACGATGCCGGCGCGGCGTGCGGAGATGGCGGCACCCGAATCGCGCGCAACCGTCTCCTCCATGCCCGTCCCCACGAACGGCGCCTCGGCCTTGACCAGCGGCACCGCCTGGCGCTGCATGTTCGAGCCCATCAGCGCGCGGTTGGCGTCGTCATTCTCGAGGAATGGGATCAGCGAGGCCGCGACCGACACCAGCTGCTTGGGGCTGACGTCCATCAGCGTCACCGTCTCGGGCAGCGCCATCAGGAACTCGCCCGCCTGACGTGCCGACACCAGCTCCTCGGCAAAGCTGCCATTCCCGGTCAGCTCGGCCGAAGCCTGCGCGATAGTGTGCTTGGCCTCCTCCATCGCCGACAGGTAGACGACCTCGTTGGTGACCTTGCCGTCGATGATGCGGCGATAGGGCGTCTCGATGAAGCCGTACTTGTTGACGCGGCTGAACGACGCGAGGCTGTTGATGAGGCCGATGTTGGGGCCTTCGGGCGTCTCGATCGGGCAGATGCGGCCATAGTGGGTCGGGTGGACGTCGCGGACCTCGAAGCCCGCACGCTCACGCGTCAGGCCGCCCGGCCCGAGCGCCGAGACGCGGCGCTTGTGAGTCACCTCGGACAGCGGGTTGGTCTGGTCCATGAACTGCGACAGCTGCGACGAGCCGAAGAACTCGCGCACCGCGGCCACGGCGGGCTTGGCGTTGATGAGGTCGTTGGGCATCACCGTCGACACGTCGACCGACGACATCCGCTCCTTCACCGCACGCTCCATGCGCAGCAGCCCGACGCGGTACTGGTTCTCGAGCAGCTCGCCGACCGAACGCACGCGGCGGTTGCCGAGATTGTCGATGTCGTCGATCTCGCCCTTGCCGTCCTTGAGGTTCACCAGAGTCTTGACGACCTCGAGGATGTCCTCGGTCCGCAGCGTCGTCACCGTGTCCTCGACGTCGAGGTCGAGGCGCATGTTGAGCTTGACGCGGCCGACCGCCGACAGGTCGTAGCGGTCGGGATCGAAGAACAGCCCGGCGAACAGCGACTCCGCGGTTTCCAGCGTCGGCGGCTCGCCGGGACGCATGACGCGATAGATGTCGCTCAGCGCCTGCTCGCGCTCCTCGGCCTTGTCGGCCTTCAGCGTGTTGCGGATCCAGGGGCCGGTCGAGACATGGTCGATGTCGAGCAGCTCGACGGTCGAGATGCCCGCCTTGTCGAGCTTCTCCAGGTTCTCGGCCGAGATCTCGTCGCCGGCCTCGACATAGATCTCGCCGGTCAGCTCGTTGATGAGGTCATAAGCCGAATAGCGGCCGTAGATTTCCTCGGTCGGGATCAGCAGCTCCGTCAACCCGTCCTTGGCCGCCTTGTTGGCCGCGCGCGGGCTGATCTTCTGCTGGGCGGCGAACACCACCTCGCCCGAATTGGCGTCGACAATGTCGAACAGCGGCTTGACCCCGCGCCAGTTCTCGGGCGCGAACGGGATCCGCCAGCCTCCGTCGCCGCGAACGAACGTCACGCGGTTGTAGAAGTAGTTGAGGATTTCCTCGCCGTTCATCCCCAGCGCGTAGAGCAGCGCCGTGACCGGCAGCTTGCGCTTGCGGTCGATGCGGACGTTGACGATGTCCTTGGCGTCGAACTCGAAATCGAGCCACGAGCCGCGGTAGGGGATGACGCGCGCGGCGAACAGGTACTTGCCCGAGGCATGGGTCTTGCCGCGGTCATGGTCGAACAGCACGCCCGGCGAACGGTGCATCTGGCTGACGATGACGCGCTCGGTGCCGTTGATGAAGAAGGTGCCGTTCTCGGTCATGAGCGGCATGTCGCCCATGTAGACGTCCTGCTCCTTGATATCGATGACCGACTTGGCCTCGGTATCCGGATCGACTTCGAACGCGGTCAGGCGTAACGTGACGCGCATCGGCGCGGCATAGGTGATGCCACGTTGACGGCACTCCTCGACGTCGAACTTGGGGGGTTCGAGAACATAGTCGTCGAAGTCGAGGTAGGCGGTGCCGGCGAAATCCTGGATCGGGAACACGCTGCGCAGCGTCTTCTCCAGCCCCGACACGTGGCCGGTGCTCTTGTCCGACCGCAGGAACTGCTCGTAGCTTTCGCGCTGCACCTCGATCAGATTCGGCATCTGCACCACTTCGTGGATGTTGCCGAACACCTTGCGGATGCGCCGCTTGGCGGTGCCGCTCTTTGCCTCGCGCCGGGCCGTTCCGCCGTCGATCGCCTTGGTCGCCATATCAGTGCTTGCCTCGTCAGCCAGTATCACGCGCGCAGATCGACGCCGAAAAGCCGATCGCAGCGGGTGCGTCGGCTCTCAGCGTCCAAGGAACCACAAGCTTCCCATCCGATCGGCCCGTCCGCGCAAAGACGATCCATTTCCCGAAAGCTGCGGTGATGGTTGCCGTATAGTCACACGTGCTGGCGGTGTAAAGGGCAGCAGCCCGGTTCCGGCGAGCGGTGGTGGGGCAGGGCGGAACGGATCGACGCCTTGTTCGCGCGCTTCGTCGCAGCGACGCTTGCGTCATCCCGTCGAACCGCGTCGCGCGACAGTGATGACCTACAATTTGCGCATCGGCGCCACGGTGGCTGCCATGGCTTGGGCGGGCCCCGCATCGGCCCAGGACAACACCGTCTCTCCCGCCATCGTCTCGCCAGAGATCCTGCCTTCTCCGACGCAGGGGCCGGAGCCGACGCCGATCCCCACGCCGACAGCGACGGTCGTGCCAATTGCGACGCCCACGCCGATCGTCAAGCCAAGTGCGAGCCCGACCTCCGTTCCGACGCCACGTCCGATCGTTCGTCAGGCACCGGACCCGACGCCGTCGTCCTCCGGTGTCGTAGCTCCGGTGCGGACGTCGATTGCGACCGTGGCGCCCAAGATGCCTACGACTGCTGCGCCAACGCGGAAGACCGGCGGCGTGCCCGGCTGGGTCTGGCTGGCGGGGGTGGTCGGGTTAGCCGCGGCCGTCATCGTCCTGACCCGTCGACGTCGCGCCGACAAGGTGGCAGGCAAGGAGGGAGCGGTCGAGGCCGGGGCCGCAAACGTTGCGCCTCTGGAAGCGCCTCGCCCGGCTGTACGGGTCCAACCACCCGAGGTGACGTTTCGGCCGGTGCGGATCGGGTTGAACCTGATTTCCGCCACCGTCGAAGGAGAGGTCGCGATCCGCGCTACCGAAGTCGTGGAGGACGTGCGGGTGTGGGTGATACTGCTGGGTGCGGCGGCTGGGCATGAGGCAGCGGTGGCGACGTTTCATGAGGGACCTGCCGGACGGTTGGTGGTGCCGCCTTTCGCGCTCGAGGCAGGCGAGACGCGCCGGTTGCGCGCGGTCGCGGGCCTTGCGCGGCAGGCGATAGCGCCCTTGGAGGCCGGCGGGCGGGCGATGTTCGTGCCGCTGCTCGCGATCACGATCGAGTGGCGCGACGGAGCCGGCGAGCACCGGCGGACCCAGGCTTTTGCAGTGGGGGTCGAGCGGGTCGACTCCGCCAAACTTGCACCGGTGTGGCTTGACGATGGTGCGCGCAACTATGACGCGGTGGCGGCGCGCCCGCATGGACCGGCGCTCGGCTGAGCTATTCTTCCGTGCGGAACAGTACCGCCTCGCCGATCAGGAAGAACAGGAGGAACGGCGCCCAGGCCGCGAGGAAAGGAGGGTAGGCGCCCAGATTGCCCATCGCGAGCGCGAGATTGTCGGCCAGGAAATAGGCAAAACCGAGCGCCATGCCGACTACCGCTCGGATGAACAGCTTGCCCGAGCGCGCGATGCCGAACGCCGCCACCGCGCCGAGCAGCGGCATCAGCACCGACGAGAGCGGGCCGGAGAGCTTGTGCCACAATGCGCCCTCCAGCGCCTTGGTCGGGCGACCGGACTCGGCGAGGTCGTCGATCGCGGCCTTCAACGCCTTGAACGACAGCCCTTCGGCATCGACGGACGCAAGGGTGAGCTGGTCGGGGCGGACCCCGCGAGCGACCAGCAGCGAAGGAAGCCTGGTCTGCGCGCCGGTGGCGACATCGAACCGCGTCGCCGGGCCGATCCGCCAGCCATCGCCGTCGCGACGCCCGAGCGGGGCGGTGACGATCGACCGGAGGCTGCCTTCGCGACGGTCGTAGACGGTGATGCCGCCGAGCCGGGTCGCATCGCCGCGGCCGCGCACCTGCGCGACCTCCAGCAGGCCGTCGCCGTCGCGTACCCAGACGTTCGCGCGTTCGCCGCGATCGAGCGGTACGGGGCGGTAATCGGCGCGCTGCCACTGGTCGAGCGTCGCGCTGGCGCGGGCGACGATACGGTCGTTGAACGCGAAGGAAACCACCGCGACGCCGAGGCTGGCGACGATCAGGGGCGCCAGCACCTGATGCGCGGA
>Ga0325401_1007829_pt1 | contig 10380 bp, 8 predicted proteins | sample PopdelMetagenome_FD_205666 | JGI IMG/M metagenome (GOLD analysis project Ga0325401, IMG submission 205666) | Populus deltoides microbial communities from Bellville, Georgia, United States - Xylem-PdKOR-R2 | ecosystem: Host-associated > Plants > Phyllosphere > Stem > Wood/Secondary xylem | place...
CACTACTCCGTGCGCGAGGTGGGCCGCGACGTCGACCACGTCTGGGAGGACGTCGAGCAGCGGGTCGAGGCCGACCGCGTCCGGCAGGGCCTCCGTTCGCTGAGCGCGCTGCAGCGTGAGGTCCTCACGCTCGCCTACTTCGGGGGCTACACGCAGAACCAGATCGCCGCCCTGCTGCAGGTGCCGCTCGGCACCGTGAAGACACGGGTGCGCGACGCGCTGATCAAGCTGAAGGCAGCGCTCGACGAGGAACCAGAGGGGAAGGAGCGCAGATGACCGAGCACGACGCAGAGCACGACGCCGCAGGGACGTACGTCGTGGGGGCGCTCCAGACCCGCGACCTGGAGACCTTCGAGCAGCACCTCCGGCGGTGCGCCGACTGCCGGGTCGAGGTCGCCCAGCTGCAGGAGACGGCCGCGGAGCTCGGCTGGCTCGCCGCCGCTCCCCCGCCGCCCGCGAGCCTGCGGGCCGCGGTCCTCTCGGCCGTCCCCGGCGTCGCCCAGCTGCCACCGATCCCCAAGACCGACGTGCCGGCCGGGCTCGGCGACCTCGCCGCCGCCCGCACGGCCCGGAGCCGGGGCCGCGACCGGCTGGCCCGCCGCACCCGTGCCCTCAGCCTGCTCGTCGCCGCCGTCAGCGTCGTCGCCCTCGCCCTCGGCGGGGTCGTCGTCTCCCTGTCGGGACGCCAGGACGCGCCTGCGGCCTCCTCGGGGACCGACGTCGGCCTGCTGGCTGCCCCCGACGCCCGGATCGTGCGCGCCGCGATGGCGGACGGGACGACGGCCTCGTTCGTGGTCTCCCAGGGCCAGAACCGCGCGCTGTTCGTCGCCCACGGGCTGCCCGACGTCGGCTCCGGCCGGACCTACCAGCTCTGGACGATCCGCGGCGGCACCGCGGTGCCGGACAGCACGCTGGGCGGTGGCGCGGACGTGTCCCAGTGGTTCCACGGCTCGGTCACCGAGGCCGAGCAGCTCGCGGTCACGGTGGAGCCGGCGGGCGGGTCCACCCGCCCGACGACGCCGGTGCTGGCGAGCGTCTCCCTCTGACGAGACCGTCCGGTACGGCTCACTAGGCTGACCCCGTGACCGTCGTCTGCGTGCCCGATGCCGAAGCCGTCCAGCTCCTGGGCGAGGTGCCCGAGGGGGTGGAGGTCGTCGCCTGGAACGGCGAGGCCGACCAGCCCGAGCGGCTCGGGGAGACCACGTTCTGGGTGCCCCAGGTCGAGGACTCGAGCGACCTGGAGCACAAGCTCGCGGCGATGCCCCGCCTCGAGGTCATGCAGCTGCTGAGCGCCGGCGTCGAGGACGTGCTCGGCCAGACCCCGGACGGTGTCGCCCTCTGCGACGCCCGCGGGGTGCACGGCGGTCCCGTCGCCGACCTCGTGCTGACGCTGATCCTCGCCACCTACCGCCAGGTCCCCCACTTCGTGCGCTCCCAGGAGCAGCGCCAGTGGGACAACGTGCAGGGTGACGACCTCGAGGACAAGGTGGTGCTCGTCGTCGGTGCCGGCGACCTCGGCGAGAAGACCGCACGGCGCCTCGAGGGCTTCGGGGCGGTCCCGGTGCTGGTCGCGCACTCGGCCCGCGACGGCGTCCACGCCACCAGCGAGCTGCCCGACCTGCTCCCCGACGCCGACGTCGTCGTCCTCACCGTCCCGCTGACCCCCGACACCGAGGGCATGGTCGACGCGGAGTTCCTCGCGTCGATGAAGGACGGGGCCCTGCTCGTCAACGTCGCCCGCGGCAAGGTCGTGCACACCGACGCGCTGCTCGCCGAGCTGACGTCGGAGCGGCTGCGCGCCGCCCTCGACGTCGTCGAGCCCGAGCCGCTCCCCGAGGACCACCCGCTCTGGTCGGCGCCCGGCGTGCTGATCACCCCGCACGCCGCCGGCAGCGTCAGACGGTCCGGCGAGCGTGCCTACGCCCTCGTGCGCGCCCAGCTCGAGCGCTTCGTCAAGGGCGAGGAGCTCGAGAACGTCGTGACCGGCGCGTACTGAGCGCTCCTCCTCGCGCCGGCACGCCCCCTGAGCCCGTCGAAGGGCTCCACCACGCCCCCTGAGCCTGTCGAAGGGCCTCGAAGAGGTCGGCGTCCCTGCCCAAGGATCACGCCAACCCGTTCCGGCCCTTCGACGGGCTCAGGGAGCGTTGTCCGTCGCGAGCAGGCTGAGGACCCAGGCCGGGTCGGCGTACCAGTCGAGCGCGCTGCCGGTGTTGTGCGCGGGGAAGGCGCCGGGGCCGAAGCCGGCCAGCGGGCGCCACTCGTCACCCCAGCGGGCGTCGAGGCCGGTGAGGATCTCGGCGCGGTTGTCCTCGGCCGTGCGGCCCACGCGGGTCATGGTGACGCGGCGCAGGTGGTGGACGTACGCGGCCTCGGTGACCGCGACGCGCCAGCCCGCGCGGCGCGCCCGCAGGGCCCAGTCGACGTCCGCGCCGTAGCCGTGGTGCGGGAAGGCCTCGACGTCCATCCCGCCGACCTCGGCGACCGCCTTCATCGAGAAGGCGATGGCCGTGCCGTCGCAGAAGGGGACGTCGCGCACGACGTCGCGGGGCACGTACGACTCGGCGTCCACCGGCACGCGGACCGCCCGCTGGTGCAGCCAGAAGTCGTCGTAGCAGGCCGCCGCCACCGCGACCCCGGGGTCGTCGAGCGCGGCGACGAGGGCTCGGGTGAAGCCGCGGGAGAGCCGGGTGTCGTTGTTCAGGAGCAGGACGACGTCGTCTCCGTCCCGCCGCGCCCGCTCGAACGCCCAGCCCGCCGTCCCGATCCAGCGCAGGTTGTCCCCCGTCCGGACCAGCTCGACCCCGGCCGCCCAGCCCGGCAGCACGTAGTCCCCCGCGTTGTCGACGACGACGACGCGCAGGTCGTCGCGCGGCAGCGGCTCGTCACGGACCAGGTCGCGCAGGACCGCGTCGGTGAGCTCGGGCGACCCGTACGCCGGGATGGCCAGGAGGGTGCGTGACACGGGAGGAATCGTAGGTCGGTCGAGCCACCGGACCGTCCGTCCTGGCACGATGCTCGCGTGGCCGACGGAGGCGAGTCCAACGGGGGCGTCCGGACGTGGCGCGTGACCGGCTGGCGGCGCTGGGTGTACGTGGTGCTCCTGGTCCTCTTCCTCGTCCAGGCCGCGTCCCGGCTGGTCTCGCTGCTCACCGAGCCACCGCCGCACACCGGCGACGGCATCCTCCTCGGCGTCTGGCTGGTCGGCGCCCTCGGGAACGGGGTGATCGTGCTGCAGTACTGGCGCACCCGGGTGACGCTCCGCGCCGACGGGGTCGAGGTCCGCGAGCTCCGCCGCCGGTTCATCCGCTACGCCGACGTGGAGCGGGCGTACCGGGACAGGTTCAGCGCGCACGTGGTCTCGCTCGACCTGGTGGACGGCACGCGCACCTCTCTCCCCGCTCCGGTCGGCGGACCCAAGGACCCGGCGCCGGAGATCGACGAGGCCGTCGCCCTCGTCCAGGCACGTATCGCTGCGGCCCGACCTCCGGTCGTGGAGGACCCGCCCGGGTAGGTTCCGCGGCGTGGGGTTCACCAAGGCCGAGCTGGCGGCGTACTACGACGCGAGCGTGCCGGACTTCGTCGGTCCCGAGCCGCGTCTCGTCTTCGTCGGCATCAACCCGGGACTGTGGACCGCGGCGGTCCAGACGCACTTCGCGCGGCCGGGCAACCGCTTCTACCCCGCGCTGCAGCTGGCGGGCATCATCGACCGCCGCATCGACCCCGCCACCGGCCTCACGCCCGACGACCGCGCGTACTTCCTCGCCCGTGGGCTCGGCAACACCAACCTCGTGAACCGCGCCACCGCGCGCGCCGACGAGCTGACCGACGACGAGCTGCAAGCGGGCCGCACGCGGCTGGAGGCGTTCGTCGCCGAGCACCGCCCGCGCGTGGTCGCGGTGGCGGGCATCAGCGCCTACCGGACCGCCTTCGGCGAGCGCAGGGCCACCACCGGCGAGCAGCCGCACGGCATCGGCCCGGCCGGGGCGGAGGCGCGGCTGTGGGTCGTGCCCAACCCGAGCGGGCTGAACGCGCACGACACGATCGCCAGCCTCGCCGCCGCGTACGCCGAGCCCGCCCGCGCCGCCGGGCTGCTCCCCGGTCCGGGTTGAGCGCACCCGCGCCCCGGTTGGCGTCACGTGGTCGAATGTCAGGCGTGACCTCCGGACCCGCGGCCTACCCGATCCACCAGCACGTCCTCGACAACGGGCTCCGGGTCCTGGTCAGCCCCGACCACGGTGCGCCCGTCGTCGCGGTGAACCTCTGGTACGACGTCGGCTCGCGCGACGAGGAACCGGGACGCACCGGCTTCGCCCACCTCTTCGAGCACGTGATGTTCCAGGGCTCGGCCAACGTCGCCTCCGGCGCCCACATCGGGCTGCTCCAGTCCGCCGGCGCCTCGGTCAACGCGACGACCTGGTTCGACCGCACCAACTACTTCGAGACGCTGCCGGTCGGCGGGCTCGACCTCGCGCTGTGGCTCGAGGCCGACCGGATGGGCAGCCTGCTGGACGCCCTCACCGAGGACAACCTGAACACCCAGCGCGAGGTGGTCAAGGAGGAGAAGCGGCAGCGCTACGACAACGTCCCCTACGGCGACGTGATGCAACGGCTGAACAGCCTCACCTTCCCCGCCGAGCACCCGTACGGCCACACGACGATCGGCTCGATGGCCGACCTCGACGCGGCGAGCCTGGCCGACGCGCACACGTTCTTCCGGAAGCACTACCTGCCCAACAACGCGGTCCTCTCCGTCGTCGGCGACGTCGAGGTCGGCGACGCCCTGCAGCGGGTCGAGCGCTACTTCCGTGCGCTGCGGTCCGGCGAGGTCCCCGCGCACCCGGCGCAGGACCCGCTCGGTCCGCTGAGCGGCACCGAGCGCGAGGAGACGTCGGCCGACGTGCCCGCCGAGGCCGTTTACCTCGCCTGGCGGCTGCCGGCCCGCGGCACCCGCGCCTTCGACGCGCTCGACCTCTTCTTCGGGGTGCTCGGCCACGGCCAGACCTCGCGGTTGCACAGGTCGCTGGTGCGCGACGCCGAGGTCGCCGAGAGCGCCGGCGCGGCCAGCACCGGGCTCATCGGCGGCAACTCCTTCGGCTACGCGTACGCCCGCGCCCGCGGCGGCGAGAGCCTGGCCGCGGTCGAGGAGGCCCTCGTCGACCAGGTCGACCGGCTGGCCGCGGAGGGCCCCACCGAGACCGAGCTGCGCCGGGCCAAGGCGCAGTACGAGCGGCACTGGCTCCACGAGCTCTCCCGGGTCGACAGCCGCGCCGACGCGCTGGGCGAGTACGCGACCCTCGAGGGCGACCCCGAGCTCGTGAACACCCGGACGGCGCAGGTCGAGGCGGTCACCCCCGACGACGTCGCCGCCGCCGTCACCGAGTGGTTCGGCAGCGACCGCCGAGCGACCCTGTCCTACCGGAAGGCGGCGGCATGAGCACGCCCGAGCAGCTCGACCCGACCACCTGGCGGGCGGCCCCGCAGCCCGAGGTCGCCGCACCGGGCGCCTGGTCCTTCCCCGAGCCGGTCGTCAGCACCCTGGCCAACGGCATCGAGCTGGTCTGCTTCGACCTCCCCGGCCAGCACGTCGTCTCGGCGCACCTGGTGCTCGACGCCCCGCTCAACGGCGAGGACCCCGACGTCGAGGGCGTGGCGACGATCGCCGCCCGCACGCTCGACGAGGGCACGCGCAACCACCCCGGCGAGGAGTTCGCCGAGCTGCTGGAGACCGAGGGCGCGGGCTTCGGCATCGAGGTGTCGCTGTCCGGGCTCCAGGCCGTGCTCGACGTCCCCGCCTCGCACCTCGAGCAGGCGTTCGCGCTCTTCTCCGAGGCCGTCACGCAGCCCGAGATCTCCGACGCCGACGTCGCCCGCCACGTCCAGATCCGCCTCGCGCAGATCGAGCAGGCCTCGGCGAACTCCGCCCAGCTCGCCTCGACGGCCTTCCGCGAGTCCGTCTTCGACCCGGCCAGCCGCGCCTCGCGCATGAGCGGCGGCGAGGCGGCCAGCGTGGCCCGCGTCGACGGGGCCGCGGCGCGGCGCTTCCACGCCGAGCACCTCGGCCCGGCCGGCGCGAGCCTCGTCCTGGCCGGCGACTTCGGCGGCACCAACCCGCACGACCTGGCGCAGCGCTGGTTCGGCGACTGGGCCAACGACGCGCAGGTCCGCACGCCGCAGGAGCAGGCCGCGCCGGGCGCCCGGCGCCACGTCGTGCTGCACCGCCCGGGTGCCGTCCAGGCCGACGTGCGCTACGGCGGCTTCGGCATCGACCGGCTCGACCCGCGTTGGCCCGCAGCCAGCGTCGCGACGTACGCCATGGGCGGGGCGTTCCTGTCCCGGCTCAACGCGGTGCTGCGCGAGGAGAAGGGCTACACCTACGGGGTGCGGATGTCGCTGACGCCGCTGCGCAGCGCCGGCAGCTTCGCCATCGGCGGCTCGTTCCGCACCGACGTCGTGGCCGACTCCGTGCGCCTGGCCCGCGAGCTGGCCGACGTCTCGGGCCCGGAGGGGCGCCCGTTCACGGCCGAGGAGGTCGCCGACGCCGTGACCTACACCAGCGGCATCTCCCCGCTGCGCTACGCCACCGCCGACGGCGTGGCCGACCAGGCCGCGGTCAACCGGCTCGTCGGCCTGGGCGACGACTACGTCACCCGCAACCTCGCCGAGCTGCGCCAGGTGACGCCCGAGGCGGCGACGGAGGCGTACACCTCGCTCGTCGACGTGGGCGCCCTGACCCTCGTCGTCGTCGGCGACGCCGACGTCATCGCCGACCCGCTGCGCGAGCTCGGGTTCGACGACCTGGAGGTCGTGCGCACCGAGGGCTGAGGTCCGACGACCCGCTCGAGGACGACGAAGCCCCCTGGACCCGACGGGTCCAGGGGGCTTCGATCGGCGCGTACCGGGCTACCGGCCGAGCGCCCGCTGGGCCCTGACCAGGTCTTCCTGCATCTGGTTGATCTTGGTCTGGTACTCACCGAGGTTGCCCGCGGTCAGCGCCTTCTGCGCGTCGGAGTAGGCGGTCGAGGCGTCGTCGAGCGCCGACAGCGCGGCCGCGTTGTCCGCCTCGCCGGCCGGCGGGGTGCCGCCGGTGCCCTCGTCCTCGCCCGTGTCCGCCCCGGCGTTGCCCTGGAACACCTGGTCGAGCGCCGCCTGCAGCGAGGTGCCGAAGCCGACCGACTGACCGAAGCGGACCACCACGAAGCGCAGGACCGGGTACGAGCCGGTCGCCCCGGGCCGCTGGGCGTAGACGGGCATCGCGTAGAGCAGCCCGCCGCCCAGGGGCAGCGTGAGCAGGTTGCCGAACGACGCCTGCGCGCTGCCCTGCGCGGTGAAGTTCCGCAGCGCGGCGCTCACCGTCTCGTTGGTCGTCATCGCGTTGAACGACTGCCCCGGCCCGTCGATCTGGGTCGTGTCCGACATCTGCAGGATGCGGATCTTGCCGTAGTCGGGGCTCGCCGCGTCGGCGTTCACGGCCATGTACGCGGCCAGGTTCGAGCGGCCGTTCGCGACGTAGGCGGTGGTCAGCGAGAACGTCGCGTTCGGGTCGCCCGGCCACTTCACCGAGAGGTAGAAGGGCTGCTCCTTGGAGCTGGCCGAGGCGTTCACCGGGTCGTTGGGGATGTCCCACAGGCTCGAGTTGCGGTACCAGGTGCCCGGGTCGGTCTGGTGGTAGCGCGAGAGGATCTGCCGCTGGACCTTGAACTGGTCCTGCGGGTAGCGCAGGTGCGCCAGCAGGTCGGCCGGGATCGCGCTCTTCGGCTGGATGACGCTGCCGAAGACCTTCTGCCAGGTCTTGAGCACCGGGTCGGTGTCGTCCCAGGCGTAGAGCTTGACCGTGCCGTCGTAGGCGTCGACCACGGCCTTGACCGAGTTGCGCATGTAGTTGATCTGGTCGCCCGGCTGCGCCACGACCTGCGTGCCCGGCGTCGCCGTCTGGCTGTCGGCCGTCGTCTGCGCCAGGTTGATGCGCTCGGAGTTGGGGTAGCTGTTCGAGGTCGTGTAGCCGTCGACGACCCAGACGATCCGGCCCTCGACGACGGCCGGGTAGGCGTCGCCGTCGACCTTGAGCCACGGGGCCGCCTGCTGGACCCGCTCGCGCGGGGTGCGGTCGTAGATGATCTTCGAGGCGGAGTTGACGCGGTCCGAGAGCAGGATGTTGATGTCGGCGAACTTCGCGGCGTAGAGCAGCTTGTGCCACAGGCTCCCGATGGCCACGCCGCCCTTGCCGGTGTAGGTGTAGTTGGGCCCGCCGGGCGTGTCGAGCTCGATGGGCGCCGCGCCCGCCGGCGCTCCGACGATCGAGTACTCGTTCGGGTTGGCCCCCTGCAGCTCGCCGAAGTAGACCCGCGGCTCGTGCTCGGCGATGGCGCCCGTCGGCGGGATGCCCTCGGTGATCCACTGCGGCTCGCCGGTGGCCTGCGCCCGGTTGCCGTACGCGGACACGAGCCCGAAGCCGTGGGTGTAGACGGTCTTGAGGTTGTTCCAGTTCTGGCCCTCGACGCCGTCCAGGTTCATCTCGCGCACGGCGACGACGGCGTCGGTCTCCTGGCCGTCGATCGTGTACCGGTCGACGTCGAGGATCTTCGGGAACTGGTAGTAGCCGCGGACCTGCTGCAGCTGCTCGTAGGTCGGCGAGACGGCGCTCGGGTCGATCAGGCGGATGCCCGGCAGCGCCTCGGCGTCGGTGCGCAGCTGGCCGGCGGTCGCGGTCTGGGTCGCGGAGTAGTCCGTGACCTCGGAGTCGGCCACCCCGTACGCCGCGCGCGTCGCGTCGATGTTGCGCTGGATGTACGCCCGCTCGCGCAGCTCCTCGCTCGGACGGACGCTGAAGTACTGGACGGCACCCGGGTAGACGTAGCCGAGCACGATCGCCGACAGGATCAGCAGCACCAGCCCGGCGGTGGGGATGACCCACCGGTGCAGCACCGCGTTGGCGAGGAAGAGCAGCGCCACGATGCCCGCCGCGATCGCGAGGATGAGCTTGGCGTTCGCCGTCGCGTTGTCGGCGGTGTAGGAGATGCCGGTGAACAGCGGCGAGGTCTTGGTGATCTCCAGGCCGTACTGGTCCATCCAGTAGCTCGCGCCGCGGACGAGCAGCGTGAGCCCGACGAGGACGGACAGGTGCGCCTGCGCCGACGTCGTGCCGCCGCGGCGCGGCCCGCTGAAGCGCACGGCACCCATGACGTAGTGCATGACGGCCGCGGCGATCACGCTGATCGTCAGCGCGGTGAACGCGAACGACAGGACGAAGCGCAGCCACGGGTAGGTGAAGACGAAGAAGGAGACGTCGAGGCCGTACTGCGGGTCGGTGACCCCGAACCCGGTCTTCTCGCTCCACGCGAGGAAGGTCAGTGCCTGGCCGCTGGCCGCGGCGCCGGCGAAGAGGCCGACGACGACGCCGATGGCAACCATGACCCAGATGAAGCGGGTCTCGACGATCTCGCGGTAGCGCTCGAGCAGCGGGCTCGTCGGGCCCTGCGGGCGGAACCGCGGGCGCAGCCGGTAGGCCAGCGCGGCGTTGGCCGACACGAGCCCGGCCATCACCAGCCCGAAGACCAGGAACAGCCCCGTGCGGGTCAGCAGCATGGTGTTGAAGACCGACCCGAAGTCGAACGAGTCGAACCACAGGCGCGAGGTCCAGACGTTCGTGAAGATCGCGAAGGCCACGACCAGCACGGCCACGACCACGAGGGTGGGCAGGATGGCGCCTCGGCGTCGACCCGGTGCCCGCAACGTGCTCAAACCGACCGTCTCCTCGTCATGTGCTGAGCCCGTACGACCCGTACGGGTCAGCCAAGGGTATGCGCCAGCGCTGAGGCCAGCCCCGGCACGAGATCGGTGCCGCCCAGGAGCTCGTCGGGCTGCGAGCGCAGCCGGGCCACACCGTGCTGCTGCCCGGAGCGGTCGACCCCGACCACCACGCGGATCTCCTGGGCCGCCGGGTGGGCCGCCACCAGCGCCGCGGCCTCGTCGGCGTCCTCGGGCAGCTCGACGTCGGTGCCCGAGGGCAGGAAGGTCCGCACGGCGGCCACGGCGGTGCCGAATACGCCGTCGGGCCACTCGATCCCGTCGAGGTCGGACAGCAGGTCACCGGTGCCGACGAAGGTGTCCTGCTCGATCGCGGTGAGCGCACCGGGCGCCGCGCCGTCCGCCGTGGTCCGCAGGCCCAGCGAACGGGCCAGGTCGGGCTCGGCGGCCGCGAGCTCGTCGGTCTCGACCAGCGCGAAGAGCCGCGGCGGCCCCTCCCAGCCGGCGTCGGCCACGTGGTGCTCGAGCTCGACCAGCGCGGCGACCAGCGCCTCGCGGCGGTCGTCGGCGCCGAGCGCCGGGCCAGAGGGGGTGGGCGGGGTGGACGCAGGCATCAGGACCTCACGGGGTTCGAGG
>Ga0325401_1007832_pt1 | contig 10378 bp, 5 predicted proteins | sample PopdelMetagenome_FD_205666 | JGI IMG/M metagenome (GOLD analysis project Ga0325401, IMG submission 205666) | Populus deltoides microbial communities from Bellville, Georgia, United States - Xylem-PdKOR-R2 | ecosystem: Host-associated > Plants > Phyllosphere > Stem > Wood/Secondary xylem | place...
AATCACCTAGATCTCTGCTTTATTTATCCTTGTCAAGCTTCAGTTTTGAGCTTGCTTTGTTTCTGTTTTGGGTGTTGATTTCGTAGGTTCTGATAAAAAGAGACTTTATAGGCTGTTTTGTTGAGGTTGAGTCCATGAGAAGCATGGATAAGTGTTTCTGTGCTTCTGTTCTTGTTCTTCTTTGCTTGTTATCGTCAATTCAAGTTATTTTTGCTGCAAATTATGTTCCCACTGAGAAAACCCTCCTAGACTGTGGGGCCAACTCCGATCTACCTGATTCGGATGGTCGAGGTTGGAACTCAGATAAGGGTTCTTCATTCTTGTCTTCCTCCGGAAAATCATCCACAGCCACTGCTTCCACTCAAGATCCTGCCGTTCCCCAAGTTCCCTATCTAACAGCTCGCATTTTTCAGTCAAGTTTTACCTATAGTTTCCCAGTGGTTTCTGGTCATAAATTCGTTCGTTTGTATTTCTATCCTTCTTCATACAATGGGCTTAATGCGTCCGATGCTCTCTTTTCTGTTACTGCTGGGTCTTATACACTTCTTAGCAATTTTAGTGTTGCTCAAACCACGGATGCTTTGAATTATGTTTCAATCATGAAAGAGTATTTGATCAATGTGAATGGTGATACATTGAACATAACTTTTAGTCCGTCTTCAAATCCTTCAAGTGCTTATGCATTTGTAAACGGGATTGAAATTGTGTCAATGCCGGACATTTATAGTAATGCTAATGGAGTGATGATTGTCGGCCAAGGTGTCCCATATGTCATTGACAATACTACTGCCCTTGAGAATGTATATAGGTTAAACGTGGGAGGTAATAGCATCACCCCATCTGGTGATACAGGTCTATTTCGATCCTGGTCTGATGATCAAATATATCTTTATGGGTCAGCATTTGGTGTTCCAGAGAGTGCTGATCCAAATGTGAAGATTAGATATCCTCCAGGGATGCCCTCATATGGTGCCCCAGATAATGTGTATCTCACTGCTAGAACGATGGGGCCAGCTCCTAATGTCAACGTGAATTACAATTTGACTTGGATATTTAGCGTGGACTCTGGTTTCAATTACTTGGTTAGGCTCCATTTCTGTGAGATTTCGAATATAACCAAGATCAATCAGAGGGTATTTGACATCTTTCTCAATAATCAAACTGCTGAAGACGCAGCGGATGTCATTGCCTGGGCAGGGGGGAATGGGAACAATGGAGTTCCAGTTATTAAAGATTATGTCGTGCTAGTTCCTACTGGGCCTCCACAGCAGGATATGTGGCTTGCACTTCATCCTGATCTGAAATCAAAGTCCCAGTATTATGATTCAATATTAAATGGTGTGGAAATTTTCAAGCTAAGCAGTCCAAATGGTAATCTTGCTGGACCAAATCCAATTCCTGCTCCTGAACAGGACATCATTGATCCCTCAAGGGCCAGACCAGCTTCTGGATCTGGTCATTCAAAGAGCCAAACAGCGATTATAGCTGGAGGTGTGAGTGGTGGGGTTGTTCTAGCCGTTGTCATTGGTTTTTGTGTTCTTGCTGCATCCAGACGCCATAGACAAGGGAAGGAGGCAAGTTCAAGTGATGGACCATCTGGGTGGCTTCCTCTTTCTCTTTATGGAAATTCACACTCTGCGGGTTCAGCCAAGACAAATACTACAGGAAGTTATGCTTCCTCTCTACCTTCAAACCTTTGCCGGCACTTCTCATTCGCTGAGATCAAGTCTGCCACCAACAACTTTGATGAGGCTTTGCTCCTTGGGGTGGGAGGTTTTGGTAAAGTTTACAAAGGAGAAATTGATGGTGGAACAACTAAAGTTGCAATCAAGCGTGGTAATCCACTCTCTGAGCAAGGAGTGCATGAGTTCCAGACTGAAATTGAAATGCTTTCAAAACTTCGACATCGTCACCTTGTTTCACTGATTGGTTACTGTGAAGAAAATACTGAGATGATTCTTGTTTATGATTACATGGCTCATGGAACATTGCGTGAACATTTATACAAAACCCAAAAGCCCCCTTTGCCATGGAAGCAAAGACTTGAAATATGCATTGGGTCTGCTCGTGGTTTACACTATCTCCACACTGGGGCAAAGCACACTATTATCCACCGTGATGTTAAGACAACTAACATTCTTTTGGATGAGAAGTGGGTTGCCAAGGTCTCTGATTTTGGGCTGTCAAAGACAGGCCCTACTTTGGATCACACTCATGTCAGCACTGTTGTCAAAGGTAGTTTTGGCTATCTGGATCCAGAGTACTTCAGGAGGCAACAACTAACTGAAAAATCCGACGTGTACTCATTTGGAGTTGTGCTGTTTGAGATCCTGTGTGCTCGACCAGCCTTGAACCCAACACTGCCTAAGGAACAGGTGAGCCTGGCAGAATGGGCTGCTCATTGCCATAAGAAAGGCATTCTTGATCAGATTCTTGACCCCTATCTGAAGGGGAAGATCACACCAGAATGCTTCAAGAAGTTTGCTGAGACTGCAATGAAGTGCGTCTCTGACCAAAGCATTGACAGGCCTTCAATGGGTGATGTCCTCTGGAACCTAGAGTTCGCTTTGCAGCTACAAGAGAGTGCAGAGGATGGTGGCAAGGGTATTGTAGGTGCAGACGATGGGGAGTTGCCATTCAATGTTGCCTATAAAGGGAAAGCTCCTGATGCTTCCCCCGGTTATGACGGTATTGTGACTGATTCAAGAAGCAGTGGAATCAGCATGAGCATAGGTGGCCGGAGCCTTGCTAGCGAAGACTCTGATGGCTTAACACCAAGCGCTGTTTTCTCGCAGATCATGAACCCGAAAGGACGATGAGCTGATCAAAATCCAGGAAGGCAGTTTGCAATCTACTGTCAATCGTCAAACAAACTCAATTTGGCATTTTTTTTTCTTTAGTTTTTTCTTGTCTAATTCATTTAGTTACCTTTTCCCCTCGTTCTGATATGTTTTGATCAGATCAGTTACTATAATTTGTATCTACAATTTACCTGAAGAGTGTAAAATAAAGTTGTGTAACTTCCTTTGGCATTTGTGATAGGAGCATCTACATGATATCATATTGTTTTTTCTTGTTGAGGTCATGTTTGTGTCGCGGTTGAAACCATTTTTATGCCTTTTCATGTTTGAAACTCAAGTGGATGGATTTCGATAGAACAACAGTCCATGTCTTGTGATGTATGCTTGCATGTGGTATTTTTTAGTCTTTGATGGGCTGCATTGCCTCAAATTCTGGTCTCTTACAAGTGGTGGGGTCCCAGGCTCCCAGCAGAGTGTAGTTAATACAAGGAAAAGGCCAGAGCAGGTTTTTTATGCCCTAAAACTGTCTGGTTCAACGAGTCATTTTGACTCGGCTGGCAATAACGTGGAGAAGTGTAAGTGGAAGCCTGGAAGGGCTGTCGTAGGGTTTGTCGATAAATTGACTTTTGTGAGAGAATAAAATTTAACAAAAAGATTTTATTATTATTATTAGCCAAAAGAGACGTAACATATAATTCAATCTTTTAAAAAAGCTTATAAATCATGATGTGGATTGATCACGTATGAGAGATTATTTTTTTTTTAAAAAAAGAAAGATATTTTATTTTTATATATATAAAAAAACATATTTAATACGCTTTTTAAACAAAAATCTTTAATATAAAATTTTAATTGTTTTGAATAAAAATAATTTACAATAACTATATGATAAGAAATTGTAACTTAAAGTTTCTAGTTAATTTTTTATTTTATTTTTTCAACTTTGTTTTAATCTTTTTGATATGTATCATGTAATAAGTTTTTATTAAATGCATGACATTATTGGTCAAAATTTAAAAATGTTGACACATAAATAAATAACTAATGTGTAATAACTATAAAATATACTTAAAATTGCACCGTTTTATGTTTTATTATTGTAAATAAATACAAAGATAGATATAGAATATAGCTTTTTCTTCAAGTTGGTCCCAAAGTGGCTAAGGTCCAAAATGTTTGCAATAAAATTATATCAATAAGTTGATAATACAACATTAATGCATATCCAACCAATGTTCTTTCGTGGTGAGAGATTAAATCTTTTTCGAGTTAAGTTTTATCCAAATCAATACATTTATAAAAATTTTATATTTTAACTAATGTATTTGTGATAATTTTTTCTTAACACCCTTCTATTTATTTGAATTCAAATCCCAGAACTCCTTAAAATTAATTCTTAAAGGATTTGTGATGACATCATCTATGAATCAGTGATTTGACTCGACCCAACAGATTAACCGAAACTCTTTAACCTAGCTCCTTGTCCTTGCCAGGTTTTAAATTAATCAGGTAAGGGTTACTTGATGAGTCATTTCACGACTTGATTCACTCGGTCAAAATCTAGTTTGATTTTTTTAAAAAATAATATCGTTTTAATTTTATTAAAAAAAAATCTTGAAACAACGTCGTTTTGGGTTTGATCAAATCAACCCGGAATAACCTGCTCAACTAATAATTCATATCATGGGTCGGACCGAGTTTATTAACTTTTGATATGAGGACAAAACATACATGCTTGAGGTATTTGGCTTGTTGGACATGTATTGCAATCACGTAATTTTTTTTTAAAAAAATTTAAAACAACATTGTATTGTTTTGAGTTTAATTAGACAAACCTGAATTAAGCCGTTCAACTAAGAACCCATGTAGTGGATCTACCGAGTTTAATGACTTTTGGTACGAGCACAAAACATTCATGCTTCATGTATTTGACTTGTTGGATCTGTATTGCAACAGTATAATACGATAAAATATCAGAAGCTCCAAGACACCAAACGGCATGACCATATGATACGAGGGAAGGGTCCACACGGAATTGTAGGTTCCATGCATAATCCATCAGTTGTACAGCTTGAAGTGCCAGAGAGGTAAAGATAGAACAGAAAATGCCATCCAACTCTTGACGACTCTTTCATTGTTCGTTCACATGCTCAAAATGGCCCCAAAAAGCTCCAAGAGAACGTGGTGGTTGAAGGGGAGAGAGTCCAAATTTGTGAACGCTTTTGCTTTCAAGGCATTCTAAAGATCATCAAGATATTCAGAAAGTGGGGCTTGCTGTAGTGGGCACTAGGTGGTAAACGGTGGAAATCGCATCCACAACACCCCTTTCCAAGAAAGATCACCAGCTAATCATTACCAGTTCCTGGAAAATGTTACGAAAACAGCACGGTGACAATACATATTTCCAAAGACTTTCTGGAAGAATTGCAGTGAAGTTGCTGTTTTTGTTCCTAAATATCTGAAGCAGAAACTATGTTCTTCCAAGTGGGGTCATATTTAACAGACAAAAATCGAACCTAAAGTCTTCCCATCCCTACTTGCTTCTGACAGCTCTTGATCCTGACTCTCTTTGGTGGTACTGAGGAGAAAATTACCACCAAGTGGAAATCCCAATTAAAATCACATGCATTGCACTGATGCTGCAAATATTATGAGCATCAGAACAGCATTCCTTTAGTGGGATAAGAATAAAAATTTGCATAGCAATGTGCTATACCAAGTATGCGTTGATGATTTGCAGAGGAAAAGACACGATTTAATCCTTTGAAAATAGCATGCAATACGCACTCATTTATGGTAATTTCCATCAGAAATCTTAGCCAAGCATTGCCCCGCATCTGATATTTAGACAGCCAAATCAAAGATTTCCTACAGTTAAATTATATGATAAGGTGTCAGCAATTCATCACCAAGAGAGGAGAGAGAGAGAATAAACTTTAAAGCAGAAGTTTATTGATGAACAGAGCTAACATCAGTTAACAACACTATAATACAAAGAATGAAAAGCAGAGGAGTTAGGACTATGTTCTGTCTACAGACACACACTTTAGTTTTCTCCTTGCTGTTTAGATAGAAGATAAGACGACTGTTTTTAGACCATAGAGAGAAGACAACAGGAAAACCAAGCCCAGAAAGACAACCAACAAGATGCTCTAACCAGAAATATCCTGGTGGAGATTGAGGGTATGATGAAACCTGAGCAATCAACTTGGTCTTGGGAATTAGTATAGGAATTAATCAAGTACTAATCATCTCAGCAATGGTATTTTATTTTGTTTTACTACTCCGAAGTAAAATTTCTGGGAAATGAATTTTAAAAATTGATTGTTTTAGCTCAGCTTTTTTCTTGTAATTCATTAATTTGAGTTGGTATGAAATAGAATGGAGAGTTTTAAAGCTTTTTTTGTAGGTTATGGAGCCTAGGCTTTTCTTCTCTCTTTTCATCTCCCTAAATTCTTGAATTGTAAAAGGCTTAAAAAAATACCTCAAATTGCTATTCACGCAAGGTAACTTTTATTAATTAAAAATAATAATACACAGAGATCTTCCAAAATGTTTCACAGCCTTATTCCACCAAAAAAGCCTTCTAAAACAAAAAACCAAAGCTGAAAACATCAAACTCTAACAGTATTCATTTGTGGAATTTCTCATTCTGCCGAAATATCAACAACAAAATGCTTGCATCAAATTGGTCATATCTACATGACAGAACAAAATACACAGGCAGAACCACACAATTGAAGGTCTTCAACACTCAAAAACATCGACAGGATAATGTTCAATAGGCTCTCACAGACACCAGGAACCATCAAAGCAGTCATTTGGCACTAGGGGGCAATGAGTCTAAAATAGCAGTTATCTTCTTATGTAACTCTGGCTTGTTGGCTCCCACAAGCTTGTCCACCTGCTGCCCATCTCGAAGGAAGAAGAAAGTAGGAGTAGCTTTGATCTCCCATGAAGCACTAAAGTCCTGCAAACACACATAGTAACACACTAATTTTAACCACCATCCAGTTCAACATATTCCGCTGTATACAAAACTTGTAGCCATATCAATATATGACAAGTTTCAAAATCAGGATTGAATTTCTTTGTTTTTTTTTCTTTCATTTATATGACTTTTTATTCAATATCTATTGTGAAGACTGTACAATAAGTCGAGAGAGAGAGGGAGGGTGCATATCATGCAACTAAAAGGATAGTTATGACAGTCCAACCTATGTAGATGAATGACAAGAGAAATTGGGATATCAGGAAGCTCGAATATAATTTACAACTTACAGATAGTTCATCAACGTCAATCACTAAGAACATTAGAGAAGGGTAGTTTTCCGATAGCTCAATGTAGTATGGTGCAATCTGTTTACAAGGACCGCACCATCTTGCACTGAAATTTGCGAGCACCTGTTAAACATCCATATTCAGTTCAAAATGAAAACAGATTACTAAAACACACTAGTCAGTAGATCAAATAAATTTTACATGAAGTCAGCTCCAAAGCCAACCAACATGGTTGTATTGTATACGCTGCAAAATGAGAGCTGTGGGAAATTTTAGGGTGTAGAGTGCATCTATTTGATGGAGACATCATACCCAAGACATTGTTTACATGTCCGTATGATCTATTAATGATGAAGGATAGCTGAACTTTTGTGTTATTAGATTTTATTTAGGTTTATTTATTGGTTTAATTTAACTATTGTTTGATGTTTTATTTGTAGGCTATAAATCCAATTATTTATTCTAGTTAGGTTTTAATATTTATATTCTATTTATCTCTAAATGTTAGACCTCTCCTTTTTAATACAAATTACTGTTTCCAAAAAATCTAAATGTTACACAAATTTTGATGAATTAAATAAAAATTGCTAAGTTGTAGATTTTCTCAACCCACATTCTTCTCTTCTTCAGCTTCTTTGGCTTCTTTTTTCAAGTGTTTTTTTTTAGCTCTAAATCTCTTTTGTTCCACAACAGTTTTGGTATCAGAGCATATTCTTTTAATTGTTCTCAAAATTAAACTATCTATGGACTTGTTTAAATCCTAGATTTTATGGGAAGCTTTCATCAATAGTGATAAAAAAAATTCACCACGCCACCAGCAAGGGTGGCAACAGACCGAACCAACAGCAGACTATCCAACATCCACCAGCAGCCACAGCAACAAGAGTCCAGACACGAACCAATAATTCAGCAACTTCGCCACACCAGCCGTCACACAACAGTCTTTGAGAAGAGAAGATAGCAGCGTGTTAGAGAGGCAAGGAGAGGACAAAACTGCAGCAGCACTTTGACAAATGTTTCTCTCTCGTTGATTTGTTGAAGTCAAAAGGTAGCAACACTATCTATTAAAGAAGATAGATCTTCCTTTTTGACACATCAAAATTGGCAGCAACAATATCTATTAAAGAAGATAGATCTTTCTTTAACACGTCAAGATTGGGAGAGAGAGACGTGGAAGAGGATGAGATTTCGTGACAGTTTATTGCCAAATTCCACAATTTACTTTACTGCCTATTTCTATAGCATTTTTTTAATTTAGTTGTAATTTTTATTTATATTAGTTTAAAAGAAAAGGAAAAAAAAAACAGTGACAAAAAAATATGGTCAGAAGAAGGAAAAAAAAGTGAAAAGTGACTGTAAAAAAGAGAGAGAAAAATAGGGGGGGGGGGGGGGAATGAAAGTAGCAAAAGGATCTTTTTCAGGACATCAACGGCAGCTTACATGATCCAAATAGTTTCTCGTCAATATTAAGTAATTTGATCGGTAAATTACTTAACTATTTGATTCATTGAATTTTATTTATTTGGAAATACACTTTTTACATTCTTTTGTGCCTTTAAAAAATAAAAATGAAAAATATCATCTTGGATTATATTCTTATACTTTGCTCACTTTATATTTTGTTATTCAAATTTTGTCACAAGTTTTTTCATCACATATAGAGCTGATCGAAACTAGTAAAAAGTCATGATCTTTATTTGATTAATCATTTACACTTGAGGGTCTAGCATTGCATACTTAAATTTTTTTTGTGTTTTTTGTTCTTGATCAATCTCCACATAAAAAAAACAAAACAGAATTAGCTTTATTTATTTATTTATTATGATTTCACTTGTAGAAATCTTATGTGATCTTAATTCCATTTCTAAATTAGTGTTGCATGCATTTGTATCATGATCATATAGTGTCCAAGCTTAAGTTCGCACTTATCGTGGACTCGATCCATAGTGATACTCTTAAGGCCATTTGAGGAGAAGTGCAAACCCAGATAACCGACATGTTTAAAAGAATTAAACTCCCAGAGAGTTCTTAAATAAGGCATCCAAAGACTAATAAATATTACAAGAATAACTATTATAAGCAAGTTCACCCTAAGCGTCACCAATATAACTATCATTTAGGTTACTCTAAATATAATAACCTTGATGAGCAAGTTAGGAGCCCTAACAAAATAAAAGCCCCCACTTTTGACGGTCATCATGACCTTTGGATCTTTGATAAGTAGATTCGTGACATGGATCAATTCTTTGAGTGGCACAACTTCTTTGATAATAAAAGAGTACTTTGCATAGATTTTGTAAAAGTTTGAATGATGATTTAAGAAAAAAAGTTAGGCTCATAGGTGTTTTCATTTTGACCAAATCTATACTGTATTGCAAGATTATGAGTTGCTTATAAAAAGTAATGGATAAAATATCAAGACCCACGTAGTACCCCTTTTAGATCTCAATTTAAAAATTATGGTTCTTTGTCAGGTACTCCATCATATAAACTTAATCCTAGCAGTGACCAAATTTCAAGCTAATTTACATAAATATCATGATGTACTTAATGTTAGAGATTATTTTACGATAGAGATTAAAAATGAACAGTGTTCATTGCAAACCAATCTTAAGTTTTAAGTAAGTAGTGTTAGACCATTAAAGCATTGCAAATAATTGAATCAAATAGTTATGTTATTAAACTACCACTAAACTTTGATATTAACTCTACTTTTGTCATGATGGATCTCGTTGTATATATAACACAACAGTTTATCTTTGATGATCCTTTTGAAACCCTTGCCTCATTATCCTTATCTTTGGCACAAAAAAAAACATATTAATACTACTTTGGAAGCACTAGTTGTTTTTACCAGGGACAGTGAACTTCAACGATTCTCAGTATATGAGCTATGGACCAAATTCAGATTATACTTGGATTACCAAAGAGACATCACAACAGTTTGATCCTTATCTTTAAAAGCGTTATTGGAGCCGCCTTGAACTATACTCGACATGGTCAAGTTTTTCCAACCTTGAGAGAGTTGATGGGAACATCAAACCCGAGACATGGACACTTTCATAAGTTTTATGATGATGGAGAATAGTCAAATAGTCAAATCCTTGTGTTATTGGATTTTATTTAGGTTTATTTAGTGAGCTTAATTTAACTATTATTTGATATTTTATTTAGTGGGCTATAAGCCCAATTGTTTGTTTTAGGATTTTAGTATTTATATCCTATTTATTTAAATGTTCGATATTTTTTGATAAATTAAATAAAAATTGCATAAGACTTTTTTTAACCCACCTCCT
>Ga0325401_1007833_pt1 | contig 10378 bp, 12 predicted proteins | sample PopdelMetagenome_FD_205666 | JGI IMG/M metagenome (GOLD analysis project Ga0325401, IMG submission 205666) | Populus deltoides microbial communities from Bellville, Georgia, United States - Xylem-PdKOR-R2 | ecosystem: Host-associated > Plants > Phyllosphere > Stem > Wood/Secondary xylem | place...
TAGCCTTCAATATAAACCTAGAAGAGCTATAAAAGGTCAAGCCTTAAAATACTTATTGTTGAATGCTCTTTTAAAGGTCTTATAAAGACATCTAAATCCCCATCTTCAACCACAACTTCTTTTACTAGACCGAAGGCCCTAGTAGAAAAACCTTTGATGATCCCTACTTGGAAATTTTATGTTAATAGCCCTTCCAATATTAATAGAAAAAGTTAGGATAATGTTTGTTAGTCTTAAATAACAAATAATTGAATATAAAGTTTGTTTTGAGTTCCCAACTACAAATAATATATTAGAGTATGAAGCTCTTCTAACAAGATTACACCTTGCAACGCCTTGAATGCATACCCACTTCAAACTTATAGTGACTCCTAGTTAGTGGTTTGTCAATGCTAAAGAATGTATGAAGCTAGAGAGCCGACCTTTCAATAGTATCTTCAAAAGGTTCAACCTTATTTGAAAGATGGAGATAAGAACATTTCAATCACTTACATTCCAATGGAAGATAATCACCATGCATACCTTTCTTGGACCGAGTCATTGGACCATTTAGAACATGTAATGGGTCCTTGCTGGTGTTTCTATGCTGGTCCACATCATCCCCTCTCTCATCAAAAGGATTCGACCTCGAATCAAAATCTGTGTCAAACAACGTAAGATCAGCAACATTAAAGGTAGCACTAACACCATACTCACTTGGAAGGTCAATTTATATACGTTGTCATTGATTCTCTCTAAAACCTGAAATGGACCATCACCACAAGGCTGTAATTTTGATTTCCTTTGGTTAGGAAATCGTTCCTTACGCATGTGCACTCAAACCCAATCACCAGGTTGGAAAACAACCAGTTTACATCCCTTATTTACTTTAGAAGCGTAAAGTCTGTTCTTTTTCTCTATTTGCAGTCGAACTCCCTCATGGAGTTGTCTCACCATCTTTGCCTTCTTTTCACCATCTAAACTTACCTTTTCTTCAAAAGGCAAAGGAATTAAGTCCATAGGAGTTAATGGATTAAAACCATAAACAATTTCAAACGGAGAAAAACCAGTGGTCGAATGCACAGTTCTATTATAAGAAAACTCAACAAAAGGCAAATATTCTTCCTAACTCTTTAAATTCTTTTGAATTATTGCATGCAAAAGTTGGGATAATGTTCTATTCACTACCTCAGTTTGTCCATCTGTATGAGGATGACATGTTGTCGAAAATAAGAGTTTAGTTCCTAACTTTCCCCATAAAGTCTTCCAAAAATAGCTAAGGAACTTAACATCACGATCTGACACTATACTCTTAGGAATGCCATGCAAACGTACAGTATCCCTAAAAAACAAGTCTGTGATATGACATCATCCGTTTTATTGCATGCAATGAAATGCGCCATTTTAAAAAACCTATCAACCATAACAAAAATAGAGTCTCTACCTTTCTTTGACCTAGGTAAACCTAAAACAAAGTCCATAGAGATATTTATCCAAGGTTCAGTAGGCACAGGTAATGGTGTATATAGTCCATGCGGTTGTACTCTAGATTTTGCCTTTCTACAAGCTATGCACTGTTCACAAATTCGTTGCACATCTCTTTTCATCTTTGGCTAATAATAATGCTCATGCAATACATCCAAAGTTTTTGCAACCCCAAAGTGACCTATTAAACTACCCCATGTGCTTCGCGAACAAGCAATTCACGCAAAGAACTAGCAGGAACACACAATCTATTCTCTTTGAACAAATAACCATCCATCAAATAATACTTACCAAAAGCTGAATGTCCACATGCATTATAAATCTCGGCAAAGTCAGAATCATTATCATACAATTCCTTCACATATTCAAAGCTAAACAATCTAGTATTCATTGTGTGTAAAAGAACATACCTGCGCGAAAGTGCATCAGCTACGATGTTCTCTTTGCCTTGCTTATACTTGATTATGTAAGGAAATATTTCAATGAATTCAACCCATTTTGCATGCCTCCTATTCAACTTACCTTGTCCTTTTAGATGTTTCAAGGACTCATGATCGGAATGGATTACGAACTCTTTTGACCACAAGTAATGTTGTCATGTCTCAAGTGCTCTTACCAATGCATAGAGTTCTTTGTCGTAAGTGGGATAATTCAAGGTCGCTCCACTTAACTTCTCACTAAAATATGCAATAGGTCTCCGATCCTGCATCAAAATAGCACCTATTCCCATTCCAGATGCATCACATTCTATTTCAAATGCTTTCGTAAAGTCAGATAAAGCCAAAACAGGTGCAGAACATAATTTATCTTTCCAAAGAACAAAACCAATTCTTGTTCCTTCCCCCATTTAAACCCAACTGACTTTTTAACAACTTCATTCAAGGGTGTAGCTATTGTATTGAAATCTTTCACAAAACGCCTATAAAAACTAGCTAAGCCATGAAAACTCCTTACCTCACTTACCGATTTGGGTGTAGGCCAATCCCGGATGGCCTTAACTTTCTCCTCATCCATCTCGATACCCTGTGCAGTTACAACATAACCAAGAAACACAATTTTCTCCATGCAAAAGGCATACTTTTTAAGATTAGCATACAATTTCTCACTACGCAACACACTAAGTACATTACGCAAATGATCAAGATGCTCAGTTAAGTTCTTGCTATAGATCAGAATGTCATCAAAATACATAACCACAAACTTACCGATGAATGCACGCAACACATGATTCATTAAACACATAAACGTACTAGGTGCATTTGTAAGTCCAAACGACATTACTAACCATTCATACAAACCATGCTTAGTCTTAAATCTTGTTTTCCACTCATCACCTTCTTTCATTCTAATTTGATGGTACCCACTTTTCAAGTCGATTTTAGAGAAAATACAGGATCCATGTAACTCATCTAACATGTCATCAAGCCTAGGAATGGGGTGTCTATACTTTACCGTTATGTTGTTGATGGCTCGGCAATCAACACACATCCTCCATGTTCCATCCTTCTTAGGCACAAGTAGCACGAGTACAGCACACAGGCTCATACTCTCACGAATATAGCCCTTTTCCATCAGCTCATCAACTTGCCTTTGAAGCTCCTTCGTCTCCTCGGGATTGCTTCTATAGGCTGGTCGGTTAGGAATTGAAGCTCCGGGTACGAAATCAATCTGATGCTCTATCCCCCTGAATGGTGGTAATCCGCTAGGAGTATCGTCAGGGAACACATCATCAAACTCCTTCAACAAAGCAATAGCAACACTAGACACAATATGATCAAGATCATTAGTATTAAAGTAAGCCTCTTTGTACACAAGTAAAATCATTGGCTTGTTAGTGAAAAATGCAGATCTGACTTCACCCTCTCTAGCATAAAAATTGAGTTGTTTCTTTAGTTTTTCCACACAATTCTCATCACCCTTGCTGACTTTCTTCACTCCTCTTGTCTTACCTCCACTCTCGGCCAGATTTGGGTGTTTTTGAGTTGTGGTCAAATGGTTTGATTTGTTTGGAGTGTTGGCTTAATATTTGTTTGTGTTTGGATGGGTGGCCGAATGGGTTGTAGAAATGAGTTCTAGCCGAATCTGATGGTCTTCTCTCCCCTTGTTCCTCACCTTGATTTTCTCTCCCCATCGCCTTATGATCACTTTTTAGCTTTATTTGATTATCATACACCTGTTTGGGTGTAAGAGATACAAGAGTGATGGTTTTACCATCTTTTACGATGGTATACCTATTTTTAACCCCATCATGAATTGCCTTCCAATCATATTGCCATGGTCTCCCCAACAAGATGTGACTTGCTTGCATTGGGACCATGTCGCACAGAACTTCTTCAACATATTTCCTAATCGAAAATGGAACCACAACTTGTTTAGTCACTTTCACTTCACCACTATCATTCAGCCATTGCAATCTATATGGTTTAGCATGCTTAACAGTACACAAATTCAGTTTACTAACAAGGGGGTGGTACTACAAACATTAACATAGCTTCCATTATCTATAATTAAACCACACACCTTGCTTTGTACATAACAACGCGTATGGAAGATGCTAACTCATCTTCCTTTACTTGAACCTGAAGTGTTCGTCTTATAACCAAGGACTCCCCAACCGGTAATGCTAACTCATCCCCATCACTATCCTCCAATGGTGGCATGCCTTCACAATCAGATCTGTCACTTTCAGATTCCATATCACCATTATCTCTAATCATCGTGATTCTCTTATTTGGACACTCTGAAGTATAATGTCCATGTCCTTGACACCTGAAACATTTAACATCACAATTGAGTTTCAGATTTACCTTTGGCATCAATAGAAACATCAACTTTAGCCTTTGGTGGTTCAGTTCTAGAAGGAACAAATGATCTTGGCCGGACAATACCCTCTCTCTTTAGATTCGGCTTCCAAGATGATGAAGAGGCTGAATTAAACGCTAGCTGAGCATGTCCCTTCCGAAGTTGTCTCTCCACTTTCATAGCCATGTGAACCATGTCCTCTAGCTCCACATAGTGCTGTAGCTCAACCACATTGGCAATGTCCCGATTCAACCCATTAAGAAATCTAGCCATGGTGGCTTCTCTATCCTCAACAACATTGGCCCGAATCATTGTTATCTCCATCTCTTTGTGATATTCATCTACTGTCTTATAACCTTGATTCAGACCTTGGAGCTTCAAATATAAGTCTCTGTAATAGTGGTTTGGCACAAATCGTCTCCTCATTAAAACTTTCATCTCTCCCCAAGTCTGAACGGGTCGCTCCTCATTCCTCCTCCTACTGATTACAATTTGATCCCACTAAATCAATGCATACTCCGTAAACTCAATTATCACCAATTTCACCTTTTTTTATATTCAAAATAGCTATGGCAATCAAAAATCCAATCGATCTTTTTCTCCCACTCCAAATAAGCCTCGGGATCATTTTTACCTTGAAAGTTAGGAATTTTCAGTTTAATGGTGTCCAAGTCCCCATCCATATCTTCATAAGTGCCCATGCCACAAAACTTCACATTCCTCCTAATCCTGTTCGGTCCAAACCTGATTCCTTGACCAGCAGATGCAAAATCATAGTCATCTTCACCCGCATCGGTGTTTTCATTAACAAACTCTTCAAAATCATATCTGACATTCCGTATGGCCATACGGACCGTATTTCCTCGGCGATCAACCCCACTATTCTGTTGCTTTATTGAATTCACCTTATCTTTCAAATCCTTGCACCTTCTAGACAACAGCTCAAGTTCCTGGCCTATGGCTCACAATTGGTCAGCGTTTTGTGTAGCTGATTCGTTGTTTTCAGACATTCTTTGAATCTATAAAATTTCGTTAGTAGCATAAAATATATCCTCACACCTCCCGTGTATCATAAAAAAAAAATCAAGGCTTTTCACTCTAATAAGCTCACTACGCCTTTTACCTCACAACTTGCTTTCTTTTGGTTCTTTAGGAACTGAAATCAACAAATCAAAGTCAGTAGCCTTTGCAGTGTACTCTAATTATAATTTTCAGACTTAAGAATCAATAAATATGCTGAAAACAAAGAAAAACAAAACTAAGATTATGATTTTGCGAGTAGCAATGCAAATTCATACGAATTGTGGACGAAACGAAGACACGAAATAAAACAGAAGCGAATATTAGCAAAAATAGTTACTTGACTCCTAGATAACTCAAATATAATAGAAACAAAAAGATTTGGACAAAACTAAATAATAAGGATCACGTTTTGAAACTTGACACAAATCTAACCTGTTATGTAATTTTTACGTAACAGAATTGAAACCTAGACCAAACGATCTTGAAATGACCTCAAATTCAATATTTAGTATTATAATACTAATAAACAACAAAAATCAATTTATAGATCATTCTTTTATGTCTAGGTACCCAAACCCCTAGTATGATCTGTTTGCGGCAGAATTGAACCCCCAATTAAAACCTCCAGAAGCTGATATCAAAATAAGCCCGAATTTAATATATGGTGCGATCTCATCCCCAATACATAGAATATGAAGTTTTAATTTATTCTAAGGTGTTTTGCTTATGGTTCACAAAGAGTAGTGTTTCTGAGGTAGAATTAAGCCTTGAATTAAAACCTCAAGCAAACAATATCATAATAAGCCCAAATTTTACATATGATGCAATCTCACCCCTAATAGACCGAATATGAAGTTATAATTGATTCTGAGGTGGTTTGCTTATGGTTCACAAAGAGTAGTGTTTCTGCGGCAGAATTGAGCCTCAAATTAAAACCTCAAGCAAACAATATCAGAATAAGCCTAAATTTGACATATGATGCAATCTCACTCCCAATAGACTGAATATGAAGTTTCAATTTATTTTGAGGTGGTTTGCTTATGATTCACCAAGAGTTGTGTTTCTGTGGCAAAAATTGAATGATCCTTCAAATTTCAACTAATCCTTATCTCTCTTTCTTTTTAATATACTGATATGATTAGAGACAGTAACAAGATGAAAAATAACCTTTTTTTTTCTTAGATGACGCAGACACGAAGAACAAGAAGATGGACGCAAACACTGAAAAACTTAAAGGAACACTACAAAAAACGAAAATAAAATAAGGATATATGACCTTGAAGCCTAGCTCTGATACCAACTGATGCAAACCTCGTGATCACGTGGTCATGCAACCCATAATCAAGATTGAGATATGATCCCGGAAAGTCAAAATAGGTCTAATAGGAGTGTGACACAATGGAAACCTGCCCCAAGGTACCAACACTATTGGATTGAGTAGAATAACGCCATGAAGCCAGTTAATCTTCGATAAGTCAGATTCAGTTCGTTCAAGAACTGAAGAATTCAAGAATCACTCTCACACGTTAAAACTGAAAAATTTAGAAGTAATTATCATCAAAGCTCCTGAAAGTTTGGCTTACATGAGTTTAAATAGTTCTTGAAAAGTTAACCCTAATGAACCCCTTATGTGGACTTAAATGAGGTCCACTCAAAACTGACCCAAAACCCTAAACTGAAAAGCCCATAACTTAATCCAAACAAGTCTTAGATCATAACTGGAAAAAAAGTATTAATTAAGCCCAAACAAGCCTTGGGCTGTAGCTAACAAAATAAAACAAAGCCCATAATATTAAATCCATGTTCTGTCATGAGAAGACGAGAAGGAAGTAAAATATTACAGAACTGATTCAAGGCTTATTTATAGCCTTCCATGCAGCCCCTTAATCCTAGAAGTAAAAGGAAAAGGTAGCCACCCATATTGTTTCCAAGTTGTAGAAGGATTCTTTTGTTTCCTTTGCTGTCCTCACCTCATGGCCCAAATAAGGTTGTGTTGGACCCCTCTTGCACATGGATAAGATGTACTAGGGTCTCCTCTTGATACTCTAATATACCTTTCAATTCTGACTTGGTTGAAACATTCAAAACCAATGCATTCAATGCCTCTTTCAATACCTTTGTCTTAGACCGAGTCAACGGACCATTTGGAACATGTAATGGGTCCTTACTGGTGTTTCTTGGCTGGTCCACATCAGAAAGTTACCTAGAACAGGAAAGCATGATTATGGTCGTCAGCTGTGGTGGAAGGTGGTGCTGCTGGCGGTTGTTGAATAGAGAATGGCTTGGACGGCGGTCGGCCCTTCTTCTTCTTCTCTGCATTTTTTCTTCTACTCTATTCTTCCTCTCGTTCCCTATTTTATTCCTTCTCCCTCTCTCTAGTCGTTCTTCTATTTCTGTGGTAGCAATTGTTGTTGCTCACGGTGCTGGTTGTGACGGTGGTGGCTGAATGTGGCTGCAGATGGTGGTTCCAGGCGGCGGCTTCTCCTCCTTTCTCCTCTGTTTTTGCTTTTCCCTCTTCTTTTTGTTTCTATTTCTCTATATATTCTTCAATTTCTAATGGTGATTGTGTGGTTATTAATGGAGGCTGCTGGTGGTGGCAGGTTGGGGAGAGTTGAGGGTGGCCGGTGGTTTTTTTTTTTCTATGTTTTCCTCGCCCTCTGTTGCTGTTCTCCTGTTGCTCTCGCTTCTGCTGCTCCTTCTTCGGTCTCTAACGATGGTGGAGCTGATGTCGTTGAGGGTGCTGCTGGTGACGAAGCAGAATGATGGTGGCACAACTTCCAACAGTGGAGGGAGAGAAACCAAAGAGAGAGAGATGAGTTACTGTTCTTCTCCCCTGTTCTTTTGTTTTTCTGTTCTTTCCTTCTATTATCTTGTCAGTTCAAGTCTTCCCCTCTCTGTTCGTCTACCTTGTTTTCAAAACGATCTCTGTTCCTCTCTCAAACAATCCCCTACTTCCTTCTCTCTATTCGGTTCTCCTTTTCAAGTTCGTTTCCCAAAATATTTGCCCCCTTCTGGTTTCCTTTTTTCCTTTTCCTCCTCCTCCTTCTCCTCTCTCACGTTCATCCTCTGTTCCTTCTCTAAAATTTTGCCACCCTTTTGGTTTCTTCCCCTCTGGTTTTTATAGGCAAGCGGAGAGAGTCCCCACTGCCTTGTTCCATCATAGCGCAGGAGGGAAACATGGTTACCTTACCCCTGCAGGGCAGGGTGGCCGATTGTCTGCGGGGTATGGGTTGCATTAATGGTAGGGTAAGGGGATGTCTTGTGTCCGGGTTTTATGGGCAAATAGGAGGGGAAAGAGAAGGAGAATAGCGGGGAAAAAAAGATTTAAAATCTTCTTCTTCCCTGCCTCTGCATGCGCAGGGGAGAGAAGCAGCACAGTGCCGTTCAAAACAGCACCGTGTAGTTTTTTTTGGAAGAAAATGAAAAATAAATTTGGGAGTAACCCAAAAATGGGTTATGACAGTCTCTATCAAAGAGAAACTCTTCAAACTTAGCATAGAATTCTTAGGAAGAGTTCATTGCTTCCATCCTCCACCAAGGATTATGAGTATCGTCTTTGATCGTCCTCAACTTTCCCCTCAAGACCTCTGTCACATGTGTGCAGTGATCATCCTCCTAGGTTGGGATGGTCAGGAATGATAAAGGTGGAAAAGATAAGGATTTCTTCTCCTTTATCGATATAAAAAAAAGAAATGAGAGTCGCCACCTAGTATTTTGGTTATTAAGAACCCTAACTGATCTCAAAATTCAGGTAAGGAGACTGATCACATAAAAGAAAGATATTAGCACCCGTAATACACCTTACATGAGGTAATCAAAATTGTTTATTTTCCTAATATAAACTAAGGTATTGTTGTGTTTTCTAATCGTTGGTTTGTCTAAGGTTGAAGAAAAGTTCTCATCAGTAAGGAGATCCTTATCTTATTAGGTTAAAAACCTAACCATTATAGTGTCAATATAAAAATAAAATAAAAACTATCTTTTTATTTAATATCGGGAATATATATTACATACAAGTTCATAATCTTGGATACTAACAGAAAACAAAATAAAATTGTTTTAGTGTTTTTGAATTTAATATCAGGAATACATCTTACGTTTAAGTTTGTAATCCAGCATATTAAAAAAAACAAAATATTTTTTGAAATATAAGTTAAGTTCTTATGATTTTAATAAATTAGTTATTAAATCCAAAAAATACATGCAAAATAACAAAACCATTTTGTGATGATTTCTTTATATGAGAAAATATGCAGATATAATCTATTTTTGAAATACTTGGCCATATGCACACAAACAAAACACACAATTTTATTTTATTTTTTAAAATAAGAAATTTGAAATTTTTTAAGAAAAGCAAGTCTTTTAATACCGGGTCAATACATCGCGATATAAGTTTATTGTCCTAATATTAAATAAAAAAAGCTAAAAAAAATGTGAGGGACCTACAAATAAGTCAAAAAAGATCTTTGAATTTGTTCAGATTATTTTGAAATTATTTGACGATTTGTTTGGCAAAAAAAAGGAAGAAAGAAATAAAAAATTATTAGAAAAAAGATAGGGCGTGTTTGCCAAACACGCCCTGAACCAAAAATTGAAAGACATAAAAAATACCTAGAGTCATATATGGCAAACACACCTTAAAAACAAAAAAAAAAACTTTTTTTTCTTTGGCAAAAGATGGGCATGCCAAACACGACCCAAAACAAAAACATATGGGTTGGGCTTCCTAGCCTGGGGCCTAAGCCCACAAACACGACCCAAAACAAAAACAACGAAGATCAAACACATGGTTTCATGAAGAACAACCAAAGAGAATCCAGAAACATAACTCCCAAATCAAGCCAGATCTTGTCAAATAAAAGGCATGAAAAGCTTACAAATCATGCAAGGATAAAAAATCACGCGACCAAACTCAACAATTACAAAGCATAGAGAGCAATCTTGTCTTCATAAGTTTCGGTCCATTGAGACGAAAACCTAAGATTAAAACACTAAAACACATGTTTTAGTTCAATCAAAACCTAGATTGTAAACGTATGATGACCCATTAAACTTTGGATACCAAAGACATAATAAAACAGAACCT
>Ga0325401_1007841_pt1 | contig 10373 bp, 8 predicted proteins | sample PopdelMetagenome_FD_205666 | JGI IMG/M metagenome (GOLD analysis project Ga0325401, IMG submission 205666) | Populus deltoides microbial communities from Bellville, Georgia, United States - Xylem-PdKOR-R2 | ecosystem: Host-associated > Plants > Phyllosphere > Stem > Wood/Secondary xylem | place...
CCAAATGCTCTCTCCTCCTCCAAAAATATAAAAAGTATCACGCTCAAAAAGCGCGGGAAAATTCGCATCCAAATTCCCGCCAACAACAAAACCCTAATCGACACCCCACACCCCCAATTTCTCTCCACCATTTTTCTTATCGTCGCAACTTAATATCAGATCCAATCTCAAATAATCTGAAATTCTTCAAGTTCTCACAAGAAACCCAAAATCAATCTCTCACACAGAAACCCTAAAAAATGGAAATGCAAGGTTTAGCTGGTATCTGCGTCGGTCTAGGCACCCCTGAAGAAGACGACAACGGAAATCGAATTGGTTACACTAAAGGCGCTAACTGCTTAGGTAACGCAAATATATAAATATATTTTACTTTGAAATGATAACAATTTTAGCTCGATGTTTTTAATTGGAGTTTTCTTTTCCTTTTTTCTTTTGTAATTGTAGATAATTTAAAAGATTTGTTGAGATTCTTAAGGCGCGATGATCCACAAACGCGAGGAGTATTTAAGCAAGTGTGTAAATGGAATACTGTGGGGAAAGATTTAATACCGATTATTCAGTATTGTCAAGATGATCGTAATTTGGTCTTAAATGCAGGTTAATGCTAATTTTTATTTATTTTTAATTATATATGGATAAAGGTTCGGTATTGATTTGTGTTTTTGTTATTTTTTTTTCTGTTTTTTGAAAATATCTTAGTTAAGGTTCTAGTTTTTCTTACTATGCCAATTGAGCCGTCTTCGAGTGATATATGGCTACAAGTAGAGTATTTATGGGGTTTGAAGGCTGCAATTACGCTTAGTGGTACGATTCCAGTGGTTGTTTCGCTTCTTGAAGGCCCATTGGAGAATTTGGACCGGTAAATAATGTTTTACTTTAACTGCTCATTTGGAGAAATTTATTGGTTTTGCTATTAATATTGATTGGGCGTGGTGCAGTGAGGCGTTTACTGAGGATGACTGGAAATTGGTTCAGTTGGTGCTGACATTGTTTAGAAACGTTCTAGCAGTTCATGATTTTTCAATGTTGCAGAAAGTTGGGGAATCAGCAAGTCAGTTTTTGTCTCTAAGGGATAGGTTTTTGGAGCTTTTGTTCCATGAGAATGTAATGGACATCATTCTAGTTATAACTCAGAATATAAAGGGTTCATGCAGTTATTTTCTTCATGATAACTTGCTTTTATTAGAAATTTTCCATTACATTTTCATGGGTCAAGAGCCAGGGTTGATTGTTAATGCCGGTCTAAAGGATTTCAAGGTTAGCGAGCATTCTTTTCTTCTCCTTCAATGGTAAATTTTTCGTGGCAACTAGAAAATCCTTTGTTTTGTAAACAAGTAAAGCTGAAATAAGGTTGAGCAATGCCTCCTATATCTTGTAATTTTGATCTTGAATTGCTGAACTTCTGAAAAGCAAAAAAGCCTTTGGGTCCCATCCCTTTTTTCTTTCTTCCCATTAATGTTATTCCCTGCAGATTGAATCATCAAGCACTTTTATTGTTTATTGTCTTTTGGCTTTTGTTGTTGATAAGCAGAGTATCATTATGCTGGTTTTATCCTTGTTTTAGACATCCAGTTGTTACATGATGTGCATGTAGAAATTGATTTAATAAGTTTAATTTGGTAGGTTTGTGGAAGCAGCACTTCTCTTGACATCCTCAAGTCCATTATGGAAGAAGAAGAACAAAAAAAAATGAAGCTTTCTAGACAACGAAACGTGGTCCGTCATTCACAATTTAGTGGAACCTTTACCCGGCTTACCATGGTATGAAGTTTCACTATAAATGATGTTTTTGAGGGGTTTTGTATATAACTTTTGTAATGTAAGTGGTTTTTTTCCCCTTCTTTTTTCCAGGATGGTTCTAAAGCAGTATGCTTAGGAAACCCTAGTTCTGCTTCTCAGATTCTACTTAAACCTTATAAAGCTCAAAAGGGTCCCAGTAAAAAGATTTTGTGGGACCATGGGAGATTACCTTCAATGAAGGATAATATTTTGGAGTTACTGCATGATTTTCTGAACCAGTTTCTATCAGGGGGTTACAATGGTATATGTTCTGGAATTAAAATCATCTCACATAAAACATTTGCTTGCTTCTGCTTTCTACTGATTATACTGCTAACATTTATCATGAACTGAATTCATGTCAGATTTGATGGAGTCGATCCGTGAAGATATCGAGAAGGAGCATCATGCAATTCAAAACAGTGACATTGTTGTTTTCTTTCAGGTTGCTCAGTTTGTTACTTCTTTTCAATATCACAAGTATATTACTTCCAAGGTGAGATATGAGGTACTTGTATCTATAATTGTGTCTTTGATAGACATTCTATATTCTCTGATGGCTTCAATTTCAATAGAAGTTTATCTTTGTAGTTAGTGTCTGTCATGTGGCTTGATATTTGAAGTTATCATTCTTGTCTTTTGCTGTTTTTCCTTTTCTTGTCATATAATGAACTTTTGGAATTCCAAAACAGTCATAACTGAATCTCTAAGTTAGTCTAAACAGATCAACCAATTGTTTGTTAGAGTACCACGGGAAATTTTAGGTTCATTTAATGATATGTTTGAGCTTGTACATGGTAAGCAGATTACTTGTGATAGAGTGAGTAGAACTCGTGGAATTAGAATTGTCATGCTCTGCCCTCTCCTTTGTACTATGTGTTTAATTCCAGTAGCTTATGTATCAACATGGTTGGCCAATGATTAGTATATGCTTTGTATTCTGCAGTACTTGATCTTGTCATTGCTAATAATTTTGGCTTATCAATGTTTTTCTGCATAACATTCAGTGACAGTAAAATAGCTCTTGATTGTTGCAATTCAAGAGTAAGAAAGTAAGCTACAGTGGATGGATTCTTTTATAAATGAATAAGAAAAAGAATTGGATAAACATCTGCATCTTTTTTTTCCTCCAAAGCTTGAATACTAATGTTATGGTTAGGAAACATTATAATAATAGCATGCAAATCCAACTGCCTCTTCCAATCTGGTTTTGCAAGGTCGATTATAAATATTTTCAGTAAGTTGATGGTCTGCTATTGAATTTTGAAGGAGACATTGACATGATGGTTCATTTGTGAAGAATAATATTCAAAGAAATATTCCTTACTTCCAAGTTGTTGAAAATGATGTTATAGGAGTGACTTGTGGCTGTGTGAGCAAGTTGATAATGGTGAAACTTTTTGACTGATGCTACAATTTTGGTGCTCAAATATATGACTGAATCCACTGTCATGGGTTTTCTGAGTCCTGTTTATTTTCTGTCACTACCTTCTCATATTTTTTGTTCAAGTTATATTTCAAATTGTTGCAATATTTTCTTCTGGTACATCATGCTACTCAATTGTTGGTGGATGTTTGTTATTTTACCAGCCAAATATGGAAAAAGACAATTCTCAAGCCTTCTCTGTTGAGTATGCTGATAACACATCATTCAAAGGAGGTATATGTGGACCCATTGCAGCATCAATGAACGAATCAATGTTTCTACTAGTCATTTCAAGATGGAAAAATGCTTTTGAAGGCTTGAAGGTGACACATGATTATAAGTTTCTGTCTGCAGCTGGTGCTCTTATGAGAATTATGGTAAATTATACTTAACCTAATGATGTCTCCCCCTTCCCCTCCTTATTCTTTCCCCTTAAATATACAGATTTGCATGTTAAGAGGTGCTTGAGTTAGAGCTTCTGTTTTTCCACAGATTCGCATGTTAGATTTGGTGCTTAAGTTACTGCCAGGAGATTCTAAGGAGCCTTTAACAGCTCGCATCCTGCTTTACAAGTTGTTCTATGATCAGACTGATCAAGGAATGACTCAGTTCCTCCTGAGCCTGATCAAATCATTTGACACACACAAGCAAACCAAAAGGTTTTCTACTTATGCTAAGACCTAAAATAAACTTTTGGTTTATCTTTTGGATCTTTTAACGTATTTGTGTCCTGATTGTGGAACTTTAGTTCTACAAACATAAAATTCTGAATGATTTGAGAGCCTCACTTGCTATTCATGTGTTTCTGGTTATACTAGGATTTGGGTGCAGCTTTTAATGATTAATCATCTGGCAATCATTGTTATGTGATTAGTTTCATGAGTTGTCATCTTCTTTTTGTGAGAATCAGTGCTCTTTGAATCTTTTTTTTCTTCACTGAAACAGTGAGAAAGGTTTTTCAATATTGTCATTTTTTGTATTAATTTTGCATCTCTTCATTCAAATCAAGCTTATTTTTAGTTTCCTTTAAATCAAGCATATTATTAATTTTAAACTCAATGCCCTCAATTTGTGTTCCCTAGTTTCTGTTAGTTATATCTGATTATTTCAAAAGGACAACAAACATTCTCCTTAACTGTATGCCTATTTTATGTGTTTATTTGTTTTTGTGAACAAGCATTTACTAAGGCTATGCCCGTGCAGAAATATGTGGTTGTTTGAACATGCTTCAAGATGTTGTTGCTGATGCTATGTTTTTTTTTTTTTCTGGTCAGTGATCTTTCAGATCTGGTAGAAATGATTCATGTACTTGTAAGGCTGATGGAGAATCTTCAAACACGTGGCACCTTGAGAGTAAGTTATGCTTTTCTTTACAGGGCAGTTCTGTAGTTTTTTTTTTTATTTGTATTTTGTTTTTCTATTCCTTTTGAATTTATCAATGCATTAAGCAGATTGAAATGGTGCTTTGTTTGTAAGATAGTTCTGTAACATATGAACTTGACTAAATCAGTCATCATACCATGCTGAAAAGAAGTCGGTGATTTACTTATCTATTTTTTGAAAATAAAAAAAGGTAAATTCAATGTAGGTATAGTTTAACTTGAATATTTGCCACATTCTGCTAATCATATAATAATTGTCATGTTTCTGTAAGACTTTCTACAATTTCAACCAATGCCATCACCTAAGTCCAACCTTTTGAAATTGCTTTCCTCAAAACCCTCTTAACGATTCTTTTGTGAGCCTTTAATGAGATCAGCTTTGTGGTCTTGTATCTTTGGTGCAATATCAGGTAATGCTGGCCTACAGAAAATAAAGATTTTGGATCTAGCTGTAGCAATTTCAGCATTTGTCTTCTTTCTAGTTTTTCCTTTTCATGAACTTGTAATGCATCTTGCTTGAATAGTTGTCTCGATAGTATAGAATCATTTCACTGTCTTTGGTTCTTTATCACTGGAAAAAAAAGTTATATAATAACAAATAATTAGTAGCTTTCCATTACATATGTCGACAAATGTAGATATATCTGAGCTGCTATATGTGCCCTCTGCAAGCAGGTTAAGTGCAAAACTGTCCTTAAATTTCCCCCTTCGCTGACTAAACTATAGGTTCTTAAATTTGTAATTTCAGATATTTTCCTATCTTCTCCCTCCACTTTCTTTCTTTTCCCTTTACTGCTCTCTCTCAATCTCTCTTCGCTCTCTAAACTGCAGCCAACTCCAAAGTATGATACAACACCAATAGGATCCAAGCAACAATGGGAGTTTTGGAGAGTGCAATTCATTGATTTTGCTATAAAGGAAATGATGTTAGTTCACTTTCAATGCGTCGTCATACTTAAAGTCTTATTTCTACTAGTTTTTTCCACAACCAACATTGAGCCAAATGTGAATCTGTTTGCCAAACATAAAAACTCAAGACCAAGGCCCATTTACTTGCTGAGAGAAGAAAGGAAAAGTAAAAGAAATTGCGGTTCATTTATGTTTCCTCAGTTATAGAATTTCTGCTTCTTTGAATTTTTTTTTTTTGCATCCATAGTTTCATACTTTTGTTGTTATAAATCCCAAATGTCTTAGTCTTTTGTATTAGAAAGTTTTTCTTTTGTGAAGATCAAAATTAAAACTGTCGTTTCATGATCAAGGTTTCTAAGAAGTCGAGGAGAAGTAGAAAGAAGAAACCATTGAGTGACAAGAAGGAAAATGGAAATGAACAGTGTAATGTTGAAGCCACTATTGAGGATCCCACTGCTCTGTCTAATAGTGAACAATCAACTGTTTTGCAAAAGAAAAGCCCAGAAATTGCAACTTCTGGTGACCAAGAAAACATGAATGTTGATGTTCTTGAAAAGCCTGAAATATTTGTACCAGAGATGGAGAATCTTGGCAGCACTTTGCAGATGGAGAATAAAAAGATTGATATTGATGATCTTTCTTGCAGTTCTGATGATTCTTCAGGCGATGAGCAACCTGCTGAAAATTATGAAGTTGATTTTAAAGTCTCTACTTTTATATCATCTTTGGCAAACCACAGCATTATTCAGAATTTGTGCTGGTTACTTAGGTTCTATAAGAACAATTCTGTCAGCACAAATCACTACATAGTATGCATGTTGCAGAGAATCACTGATGATTTAGATCTCTCTCCAATGCTATATCAGGTTCAAAACTCAAAATCCTATCCTTGAGAATATTGGCACAAGTGTAATCATCATCTCTTATTTTTGTTCTATTTTTTGGAAAAAACAATGTGCAGTTATCGCTGCTCACAACATTCTATGAGATTCTGGAAGAGCAAAAGTCATGTCCATGCAAGGAATATGCAAATATTGTTGATTTCCTTACGAGTTTGGTTAGAAGAATGCTAAGAAAAATGAAGAATCAGCCCCTTCTTTTTGTAGAAGTTCTCTTTTGGAAATCCCGGAAAGAATGCCATTACATTAATGCTGAATATATGTTGCACGAGCTTGGTCATTTGAAGAAAGAAAGTGCAGGCTGGGGAAATGCTTCAGCAAACGAAGATATTGGGTCATCACAGGGGAAGAGATGGGCTCCTAGAAGCATAGCAGATGCACTGGGTGAGGATGAAGCAGATGTTGTGATCCCTCATGAACCGGGATATCAGAAGTAAGACATGCCTGTTGACCTTGATTAAACTCACTGTTGTGTATCTTGTACTTTTATATAAAAGGGAATTTGGAAATTTTTACATGGGTGCTTTAGCAACATAATTTAATATTCTTTTGTTATCTGGGAGTAGTCTGGCTTTGTTGGAAAATGACATTTTTTTCCCATTTAATTAAAATATTTTCTTGGTCTGCAAGGGATCCAATGACGTCTTATTTTCATGAGAATGGTTTATATCACCATTTGTTGTTGAGAATGAAAGGTTAAAAGAAAAAGAAGAATTGGTGAAGACTGGAGTGCAGAAATTTGTCACATCTATTTCAAGCAACCATATTGATAGGATATAAAGTATTGAGGAAAATCTCTATGTAATGATTTTTAGCATGTAAAATTCTTGGTTTTCCCCGACCTTATTTAATGTATTTGGCTGTTGCAGTGGAGGAGATGCTGCAGAACATGAAAGTGTAAGTGTTCCTAGGAGGAAGAGAAGATTTGTTCTGACAGACGAGATGGAGATGAAAATAAAAGATCTGTATGAGAAGTAAGTGCCTTGGCCCAGCCATTTTAGGACTGCAAGCATTTCCTCATTAGATTAAATGATAGTCTTGGCTGAATGCATTGATGAAGTTTCATTGTCCTTTGCTTCTAATCTTTGTTATCAGGAACTGATTGTGTGCATTTTTGTCTTCTCCATGAAAATTGAATGATAGCATATTTGACTAACTCATTCTTGCATTGGAGTTTCTTAATTGTTTTCGCTGCATCTGTTATGACAAAGATGGTTCTTGTAGATTCAAAGATGATGAGAATTGCAGTCATTTGATTGCGGAATCCTTAGATCCTGATGGTCAAGTTTCACGAGCACAAGTTATCAACAAGCTCAAGCAGCTAGGATTGAAAGTTGCATCGAAGAAAAGGAAGCGCTCTGTTGGTAGACCATTTTCTACTAATCCTGATCAACTTGGTGAGAATGGAGAGATAATTGAAAAGGAAAGCAATCTTCACAATTCAATTGATTTAGAAGGAAGTTTGCCAAGGCTGTAAGTATTTATGAAATGCTTTTGAATGCAATTGTTTTCAAGGGTCTTTTAGTGCATTGTTCAGTATTGTATTCAAAGCTGAAGCTCTGAGCTCTCAAGACTCGATTCTTATCTAAAGCATATCCTAGTGCATGATTTAAAATATGAAATGCTTGCAAAATAATTTCCTTTTTCTATCCAAGTTGTCTGAGGCGTTGCCTTTCAACAGGAGCACTAGGAAAAGAGTGAGGGCCTTCAACAAAGATCAGGAGGAAATGATTAAAGCGTTATTTGAGCAGTGAGTGGTGTTTGATGTTGTAGCCTAAGATTTAATCCGATCCATTAACTTGTGTTCATGGTTCATTCTTAAATTATCTTCATCCACCTCTTAGATGCAGTAGTAGCACTAGGAAATGATTACAGCTCTATGCTTTAGCATTTATTTTCTTCATGTTCCAACTTGTAAAAGCCTTGATTGAAGTAGTGGGATCTTTGTTTGTGGAATGATATATTTAACTTGAGGACATTTTTTTATATACTTTCTACAGGTTCAAAGACCATCGAAGATGCAGCTATATGATTGCAAATGCAATGGGATCTGATAATTCATTCACAGCTGCCCAAGTGTCCAGAAAACTCAAGCAACTTGGTTTACGTGCTCCTCGGCAGAAGCAGTCTGAGACAGATATGCATCTCAGAGACGAGGAACTGAATGGCTTTTCTGTTGGAGGACAAGATTCTGATGATGAAACATTGTTATCGTTAAAAAATAGGTACTGCTTTTGTGCCCTTGGCTGTGGGAATTCCTTTTAATATTGTTTTTGTGACTTGTGCAAACCATGCTCCATACTTGGCATTTGTTCTACTCTAGCATTTGGCTGTAGATTGCTAAAGTTTGGAATCTTGAGAAATGTTGCTAGTTTGAAATTTTAGTTAAATGCCAAACTCAAAACCTATTATATGGTCTGATGTCTTTCTTTTTCACCAAACTGATCTGAGTTTTCCCCACCAAGATTAGCATTAAGGCTATGTAAACTGTGTTAAAGGCCACATGGTTCTTTCCTTTTCCCCATTGATTCAAGCATATCTTTTGCTTAATTATACGACCATGTTAATCATAGAAATAATGTTCTGTGATTACTTCAGATATCACCAATTCATCTAAGTTCATGTTTAATTTCCTGCTGCGATTAATTCCTTGGTATTGCATGGGACTAGTTTCTGATTTTATCCTTTTATGCACTGATAGCCTCTTTAGGCAACGTTGACTTGGTATGTTATTTGTGAGCACGTTTCTTTTGCAATGTGAGAACAGATAAAAAAAGAAACCTTTAAGATAAGCAGCTGCAACTAGAAAAGTTTTTCTAAGCTGGTTGTAAAGTTTCTTGCCAACTGTTGGTAGATTTACTTGTAGCTCAAAGCTATTAGCGCTTAAAATTTATTTATTTTTAACTTGTAGGAGTAAAAACAAGGATGATGGTGGATTATTTGGTGATGAGTTGCCAAGCCAGAACATTGAAGGAGAATCTAGTGATTCTGATGATGAACTCCTATGCTCTATTCTCAAGTAACTCTCTCTCTCTTCCTGTGAACAGAAAAATGCAGGATGAGTTGTATCCTTGAACTTGACATATTGCTTATGATTTAACTTTGTTATCCAGTGTTTTAACTTGCGATTTATTTACTCTTTAGTTTATTTGTTATTTTTGTCTGGCACTATCAATTGGTCCAGTTCTAATATGACTTTCCGTTTGCTGATGTATTTTCAGCTGCCTGATAAAACATCCTTCTGCTAAACAGTTCTTTGCTTTTAGTAAGAGATGCTATTAGAGTACTCTTTAATTAATGTAATCTCTTCAGTGAAAGTCATTAGAAAAAAGGAACAATTTTATTAAAAAAACCATTTGAATTGAAATTTCAAAAAACACATGCAAGATTCTCTGCTGCAAAGCTCGTTAAAAAAATTTGCATTTGAACTTTCTTTCTAAGCATTGCTAAATTTTCTATTTCCATGAAGTTCCATCAGAATTGATTTGTATTAATTCATAAACTGCTCACTCAGTTTACTCATAAACTACATATTCTTTCTTAGGCCTAAAAACAATGCTGGTGATAGATTGGTTGCTGGGAAACAGAATAACGAAGGAGAGATTTCTGACAATTCTGATAAAGAAATCTTGAGCTCTAAAATGAAGTGAGTCTCTCTATCTTTCTCCATGAAAGGACAATCAGGGTGCTGCTACTTAGTGTTTAGATGAAGTTCTTATTTTTAGTAACGTTGCCTTCGTTTTTTTCTAAAATGTTGCTGTCTAGCTCTGTTGAAAAACACCTTAAGTGGCATGCTTTCGTCTCTTATTATGTGTTTTCTGGTTTTCTATATTACTAGCTTTATCTTTTTTGATTCAGTAAAACCAAGAAGCTCCTTTCGAAGGCAAAAGGTAAAGAGCTCAGAACTTCTTCCACTGAGAGTGAAATGCCTGATGAAGATGCCGGGAATGAAGCTCTTAACGATCTAGAACGAAGGTA